>Ga0115567_10006539_pt1 | contig 11135 bp, 11 predicted proteins | sample COGITO_mtgs_1204_2_FD_88679 | JGI IMG/M metagenome (GOLD analysis project Ga0115567, IMG submission 88679) | Pelagic marine microbial communities from North Sea - COGITO_mtgs_120412 | ecosystem: Environmental > Aquatic > Marine > Epipelagic | place: Germany:Helgoland, sampling site Kabeltonne... | reverse complement strand
CCTGACGCAATGGCGATAATCCGATCTACACCGGGGATCTTTTCCGGCCCCGACGGCTCGGACTTGCGGGACGCTTTGAGGTCTGGCGGCGGCGCTGTCTTGGTATGGGCTGTCATTACGATAGACACCGGACTGGCCCCTAAAGCGGCCAGCTTTTCCTCGGCTTCAGCTTTGGCGGTGGCGTAAGGCTCCGGCTGGGATACCTCCATAACAAAGCGGACGGAATCGCCGTCCACTTTCAGGGCACGTACCAGTCCTGCACTGACCAAGTCCACGCCAGACGGGTCGTTGACACCCTTGAGGCAGGCAAGCACATCGTCTCGCGACAGCGCCATCTAGGCGCCCTTGATCTGGCCGGAGACGACATGCTCCAAATCGAGTCCACCCACAGTCAGCACGACCTTGGCCTCAAACGTCTTGCCGCCTGTTTCACCTGCATCACGCATCGCATCCTCAATGGCCTGCTGCGAGGTCACACCGACCTGTTTGAGAAATTTTCGCATCGACATGTTGAAATCGTCGCTCATGGTCGTCCTCCCCTTGGGTTCAAATATGTTGACGATTTGACCCTAGCGACCCTACGCTGACTTGCAACCAGAGCCGCGCTCCGGGAGGCATTGTTATGCAGAAAAAACTGGTCCTGCTTGTCTTGTTGATAGGCGCACCCGCCCTGGCGCAAAACAAGGCGTTCAGCTTGCATGCGCCGGAAACGCTGGTGGACAGCGGTTTGCTGGATTATGCGCTGCCGCGGTTTTCGCTCAAGAAGGGGATTCGCATATCGCTGATCAACGGGGTTGCCGACGCTCGTTTAGGGACTGAGGGGACGCCCGTCTTCCGGCGTGATGATACAGTCTGGCATTTTGATGGGCAAATCAGTCCTTATACGGACACTTTTCTGGAATGGCTGCTTTCGGATGTAGGCAAACGAACCATAGAAGCGTTTGAGCCTGAAAGCGGCAGCAGCTTTTCCGCTGACATCGGCGCGGATGATACGCCCGAAGTGATGGAATTGACGGGCGACGCCGTCTTGGGCGCCCAGATCAGTCTGAAAAAATGTGGCCGGTGCCATGTGGTCAGCGAAGGGAACCGGATGAAAGCCATCGGATCGAGCCCGTCTTTTGCCTTGATGCGCAGCTTTCCTGATTGGCTGGAACGGTTCGAGGCGTTCTATTTTCTCAGACCCCATGCGGCCTTTACCCAAGTCACAGACGTGACCGATCCGTTTCCAGACAATTTGCCGTCGCCGATCGCCCCGATAGAAGTCACACTGGATGAGATCGAGGCGATTACCGCCTATGTCGGGTCGATTGCCCCTGCTGATCTGGGCGCACCGCTACAAGCTGGCGGCGCGTTTCAGTCGCCCTAGTGATCTTTGCGTTTGGACAGATAATCATCGGTCGTGCGCACCCGCGGACGCTCACCGCCCTGAAACGGATTGTCCGTTGAGTGGAACTGCGCCTGTATCCGGCAGCCTTCGCACATCTGGATCATCTTTGCTGCCTGCGACGTGGCAAACATCGCATGCTTGCCCACCAGTTTTTCGGTAATCCGTTCGACTGTGGATTTTACACCAAAAAGCGTGCCGCATTCGATGCACGCGAACGGTTCTTCCTCATGCAACACCACTTCGCTCAGCGCAGCGTCGGTCAGGTTCAGTTGCGGCACAAGCGTGATCGCCTGTTCGGGGCAGATATTGCTGCATAGCCCGCATTGCAGACAGGCGTCCTCCTGAAAGCGCAGCTGTGGCATATCGGGATTTTCGCCCAGCGCGCCGGACGGGCAAAGGGAGACGCACGACAGGCACAGCGTACAGGCCGCAGTATCGACCAGAACTGCGCCATATGGGGCACCTTCGGGTAGCGCGATCACCTCTGCCTTGGCGTGCAATGCCTTGGCCGACAGCCGTGCGATCTGACGGCGCGACCCCATAGGCAGGATCGTCGTCGCCGGCACCGCGACAGGTATTGCATCATATAAGGTCGCACATAACGCATCCGGATCGGACACATCCAGCAGGCGCACACGCCCTTGCGTCACAGCCTCTGCCAGCGCGGCCTGACCTTCGAGCACTTCTGGTTCTGTCCGCGGAGAAAGCAGCACATCGACGGTGCCAAACCCGGTGGCCAGCGCAGCAAGCATTTCTGCGTGTCCAAATCCCGAAAGTGCATCAATCTCGAGTGGGATAACATCCGCCGGCAGTCCACGTCCGAACCGCGCGGCAAGTGCAATCATTTCCCGCCCATGATCAGCATCATGCACAAGCAGGCGCGGATTGCGCCCCCCTGCCTTGCGGTAGGTAGAGGCCAGCAGATGCATCCGGCGGAACACCGTTTCCACCGGGGGCGCATCATAGCTGATGGCACCAGACGGACACACCGCCGAACACGCCCCACAGCCTGCACAGATCATCGGATCAATCGCCACATGTTCCCCTGCCGAAGTAATGGCACCCGTTGGACAGACATTAAGGCAGTTCGAACAGGCAGCCTGTTCCGCGCGGCTGTGGGCGCACAACATCGGGTCAAGCTTGACGTAAAGAGGCTTTTCAAATGTACCGACCAATTGCGCTGCCTGTTGGGTCGCGCGGGCAACGCTAGGCGGATGTTTGGGATCGGCGCGCAAATAGCCTTCGCGTTTTTCAAATGCCGGGAACAACGGTTGATTCCCTGACAGATCTAGAATGATATCGCAGTCAGACGCGGCACCATTTTGCGGATCGGAAAGAGTAAAACCACCACGTCCGCCAGGGACAACCTGTTGCAATTCATCAAATTTCACCGCAAAACCGCCCAGCGCACCGGACGCTATGCGCAATCGCCCCGTTACACAGTCAAATCTTCGGTCCAACGGCATTTCCGCCTCTTTGGGCAGCAAAACAGTGACCGCAAGCACCTCGCACAGGTCAATCGCCGCCGTGACCGCCGCATCGCCGCCAATGATCAGGCACGTGCCTTCGGAAATCACGTCAAGCGACTTTTGCCGCGGCATTTCCATCGCAGCCTCAGCCGCCAGTGCCGCCATCTTAGGGGTGGCGTCTCCCTCGCCCCAACCAGCGCGGTCGCGCAGATCCACAAACCCCGGTACGTCGTGTCCTGCTTCCTCTGCCACGGCCTCGAAATGGGCGCGCTCTTGCTGGCATGCGATCAAAACGTCTGGCTTTGCCATTTCGCGCACTGCTTGGGCGGTTTGGTTCATGCAGAGGCCGGTGAACACCTTGGAACATGCCAGACCTGTTGCCTCGGCAATGCGCCCCGCATCAATCGACTGACTGCCGAGACAGTCGCAAAGAACCAGATTTTTCGCCATGTCGTCTCCATTCCCTGCGCGCAGCGCGCGTGGGCACCTCTACGCTAGAATGGAATCACAGCAGACGTAAACCGCTATTCCGTCCGCGCGCCGGTTCATCCCGAAAAGCTGCATTGGCGTATGTGCTGCTAGCTGATGTCAGAAAAACAATTGCGGGCAACATATTAGCAAAAAACCCTTTGCCGCAGCGCAGCGCCGGATCACGATATGCTGTGGTATACCAAAAAGTGCTTTGCGTTGGGTTGTCGCTGGGGCAAGGTATGAGAAATCCGCAACTTCAACTGGAGATAACCGATCTCTTCCATGCAGAAAAAGATATCAATGCCGCTGGGCGTTGTCATTCGCAGGGCACCGGGCGTAACCCGCTGGGCAAAGCATGCGTGGCGCGTTGTCGCCGTCCTGCCGGGGGCGGGAAATGCCACGTGGAAAGAACTGCGGCGCGAGGGGGATGTGGTGGAATACCATGCAACAACCCTGCCGCTGGAACTTTACCGGACAGAGACCGAGGCGTGTCTTGTCGCGCTTTCTGACGCGATCCCGGCCATCTATGTGATCATGCGTCAAGGTCAGGGCAATCATCCGCTGGATGTGATCATGGTAACCGCGTCACCCTATGAGGCGCAGGATTATGCCGATTCCGGTGAGGAGCTGATCGAGAAGGTGCCGATGCCTGCCGGGCTGATCGGATGGATCCGCGAATTCGTCGAAGCACATCATGAAGATGAGGTCTTTATCAAGCGGCGGCGCGACAAGAAACGTGTGGACCTCACCGAAGACGGCATCGGCGATGCGCGCATTCGTCAGACGTCGGACGTCTACCGTGCGCCCACCCGCCGAGAACCCGTACAATGAGCGGCGCAAAGAACTTCTGGGCACGACGCAAGGCCGCTGTCACGGCAGAAACGCACGCGGAACAAACTGCGCTGGAAGCTGAAGCGGTATTGGCCGAGCAAACCGCGATGGAGGCAAAGTCTGACGAGGAGGTGTTGTTGGAACTTGACTTGCCGGTGCCGGAATCGCTGAAAATCGGGGATGATTTCTCGGTTTTTATGGCGCGCGCTGTGCCGGAACGCCTGCGACGACGCGCTTTGCGGACCCTCTGGCGCAGTAATCCCGTGCTGGCGAATGTCGATAACCTTGTCGATTATGGTGAGGACTATACCGATGCCGCGATGGTCGTGCCGAATATGAAGACCAGCTATCAAGTTGGCAGGGGTCTTCTGAAACATATCGAGGCATTGGCCCATCAGGCCGAGACGGCAGAACAACCTGTCGCAACGGAACCGGCTGAGGGGCTAGAACCGGACGAGACACAAAGCGTCGTGGACGCCACACCTCCCTCGCAGGAACCGCAAGTGGCGCAAGTGGAAGCGGAAGAGGATGCGTCGCAAATGCCGCGCCGGATGAGCTTTAGAATAGAGGAAACTGCGTGAATATGTCAGAGACCATCGACATCCCAGCCGAAGACCGGCTGCGCGCAGATTTGTATAATTTTCTGGGCCTGATCCTGTCCGCCCCGCCCGATCAATTGCTCTTGAACCAATGCGCCGGGCTGACCGGGGACGAAACGGATCTGGGCAGTGCTATCGCCGGATTGTCGCGCGTCGCGAAAGTCTGCAAACCCAAAAGCGTCGAGACCGAATTCAATGCTCTTTTCATCGGGCTTGGGCGGGGCGAACTGCTACCTTACGGCAGCTATTACCTGACCGGTTTCCTCAATGAAAAACCACTGGCGGCGTTGCGGTCAGACATGGCCGTGCGTGGCATAACCCGCGCGCAGAACGTGTTCGAGCCTGAAGACAACATTGCGTCATTGATGGAAATGATGGGCGGCATGATCGTTGGCCGCTTTGGGGATCCTGCGACTGTCGGCGACCAGAAACAGTTTTTCAATCGTCACGTTGCCCCTTGGGCAGGCCATTTCTTTACCGATCTGGAGGCGGCGAAAAATTCCGTGCTGTACGCGTCGGTCGCGAGCGTGGGCAGTACCTTTATGGGCATTGAGCGTGAAGCGTTCAGGTTGGCGGCGGCCTGAGCGGCCAAACAGAAATGGCGGGCATTCCCGCCACAGCAAGGAGGTTAAGACACCCATGACAAAGAAAACAGAAGGCACGAACCGCCGCAATTTTCTCAAGCTGGCCGGGACCACCGCGCCGGTTGCAGCCGTGGCGATCGCCGCAGCAGGCCAGAGCGCCGAGGCAAAGCCCGTCGATCTGGAATCAGATAAGATGCAAGACACCGCGCACACCCGCGCCTATCTCGACAGCGCCCGGTTCTAGGACGCTTCAATCACATGCAAACCTGCCCGGTCTGGTCGCGCAGGAATATTCACTGACCCAGCCACCACTTCGGCGGCAGCAAGGGAGGAACAAAAATGCTTAGGAAAAAGACCAACAGGGTCGCGCGACGTCCTCAGCGGACCGGCATCCTGTCTGATATCGCTTCGAGTACTGTGGACCGCCGCGCGTTTTTGCGCGGATCAGGGCTGGCTATTGGCGGTCTTGCTGCGATATCCGCCACGGGCGGTGCCGTTACACAGGCAAGCGCACAGACGGCGGCTGCGACCGCAGTGGAAACGGTAAAATCGATTTGCACGCACTGCTCTGTCGGCTGTACCGTTATCGCAGAGGTCAGCAACGGCGTCTGGATCGGGCAGGAACCCGGCTGGGACAGCCCGTTCAATCTTGGCGCACATTGCGCCAAAGGTGCAGCGGTCCGTGAGCATGCACATGGCGAACGCCGCCTTAAGTACCCCATGAAAAAAGAGGGCGGTGCCTGGAAACGCATCAGCTGGGAAACCGCAATCGACGAGATCGGTGACGGTATGATGAAGATCCGCGATGAAAGCGGACCTGACAGCGTCTACTGGCTTGGCTCTGCCAAGCATAGTAACGAGCAGGCTTATCTGTTCCGCAAGTTTGCGGGCTATTGGGGCACCAACAACGTCGACCACCAGGCGCGAATTTGCCACTCTACCACTGTTGCGGGTGTTGCGAACACATGGGGCTACGGTGCCATGACCAACAGCTACAATGATATCCATAATTCCAAAGCCATCTTCATCATCGGCGGCAACCCCGCCGAAGCGCATCCTGTCTCGCTGCTGCATTTGCTAAAAGCGAAAGAACAAAACAACGCCCCTCTGATTGTGTGCGACCCGCGCTTTACACGAACGGCGGCCCATGCGGACGAATATGTCCGTTTCCGGCCCGGATCGGATGTGGCACTGGTCTGGGGAATCCTGTGGCACATCTTCGAGAACAGCTGGGAAGACAAAGAATTTATCCGCACCCGTGTCTGGGGCATGGACCAGATCCGCGAAGAAGTCGCCCGATGGACACCCGAAGAAGTCGAGCGCGTGACGGGCACGCCCGGATCGCAACTACGCCGTGTGGCACGAACGCTGGCCAACAACCGTCCCGGCACCGTGATTTGGTGCATGGGCGGTACGCAGCACAGTAACGGCAACAACAACACGCGCGCTTATTGCGTTTTACAGTTGGCGTTGGGGAACATGGGAACCGCCGGCGGGGGCACAAACATCTTCCGCGGCCATGATAACGTGCAGGGGGCCACAGACCTTGGCGTTCTGGCCGATACACTGCCGGGTTACTACGGTCTGTCGGAAGGGTCATGGGCACATTGGGCGCGGGTCTGGGACGAAGACCTGGATTGGCTCAAGGGGCGTTTTTCCGAAGCGAGCTATGGCGATACCTTGATGATGAACCTTAACGGAATCCCGGTTAGCCGCTGGATTGATGGGGTGCTGGAGGACAAGGAGAACCTCGATCAGCCCGATAACACCCGGGCGATGGTCTTGTGGGGTCACGCGCCCAACAGCCAGACGCGGATGAAGGAAATGAAAACCGCGATGGAGAAGCTTGATATGCTTGTCGTCGTCGATCCATATCCTACCGTATCCGCAGTTCTGCACGACCGCGAGGATGGCGTTTATCTGCTGCCCGCCTGCACGCAGTTCGAGACACGCGGTTCTGTAACGGCGTCAAACCGGTCACTGCAATGGCGCGACAAGGTGGTGGAGCCTCTGTTTGAGAGCCTTCCCGATCACACGATCATGTACAAGTTCGCCAAGAAGTTCGGCTTTGAGGATCGTCTGTTTCGCAACATCTCGATGGACAGCGAAGAAGAGCCCAACGTCGAGGATATCACACGCGAGTTCAACAGAGGCATGTGGACCGTGGGCTATACCGGCCAGAGCCCCGAGCGGATGAAGATGCATATGGCCAACCAGCACACGTTTGACCGCACCACGCTGCGCGCAATCGGTGGACCGGCGGATGGCGATTTCTACGGCTTGCCATGGCCCTCATGGGGTACAGCCGAGATGAACCATCCCGGTACGGCTAACCTTTATGATATGTCGATGCCGGTTGCCGAAGGCGGCCTGACCTTCCGCGCCCGTTTCGGGGTGGAACGGGACGGCGACAATCTGCTGGCTGAAGGCGTCTATTCTGTCGGGTCCGAAATACAGGATGGGTATCCTGAATTCACCATGCAGATGCTCGTCGATTTGGGCTGGGACAGTGATCTGACGCCGTATGAGCGCGCCATGATCGAGTGAGTTTCGGGCTTTACGACGGTCAAGCCCGGTGCCACGGAAGTGGGGGAGACGACAATGACGGGCGAGCGCCCGTCCGACTACGACGACAAGGTCGGTGGCGTGAACTGGAAGACCGACCTGTCAGGCGGCATCCAGCGCGTCGCGATTGCCCATGGCTGTGCGCCCTTTGGCAACGCCAAGGCCCGCGCCGTCGTCTGGACCTTCCCCGATCCTGTGCCGGTACACCGAGAACCGCTCTATACCAACCGGCGCGATCTGGTGGCAGATTACGCCACCTACGAGGACCGCAAGTTCTGGCGTGTTCCAACGCTCTACAAGTCGATCCAGGAAAAGGATTTCTCGAAAGATTATCCGATGATTCTGACATCGGGGCGTTTGGTGGAATATGAAGGCGGCGGTGATGAATCGCGGTCCAATCCATGGCTTGCAGAGTTGCAGCAGGACATGTTCGTCGAGATCAACACACGCGACGCCAATAATCTGGGCGTCCGGGACGGCGCACAAGTCTGGGTAGAAGGCCCCGAAGGCGGCAAGGTCAAGGTGATGGCCATGGTCACGGAACGGGTTGGCGAAGGGGTGGCGTTTATGCCGTTCCACTTCGGCGGTCATTTCGAGGGCGTGGACCAGCGCGACAAATACCCCGATGGGGCGGACCCGTATGTCTTGGGTGAAAGCACCAACACGGCCCAGACCTATGGCTACGATTCAGTAACCCAGATGCAAGAGACCAAAGCGACTCTCTGCAAAATCTGGACAGCGTGAGGAGAAAAGAAAATGGCTAGAGCAAAGTTTCTCGTAGACGCTGAACGCTGCATCGAATGCAACGCCTGCGTAACCGCGTGCAAGAACGAACATGAAGTGCCGTGGGGCATCAACCGCCGCAAGGTCGTCACGATCAATGACGGCTCACCGGGGGAACGCTCCATCTCGGTGGCCTGCATGCACTGCTCGGACGCGCCCTGCATGGCGGTCTGTCCGGTGGATTGCTTCTATCAGAACGAGGAAGGCATCGTCCTGCACTCAAAGGATCTGTGCATCGGCTGCGGTTATTGCTTCTACGCCTGCCCCTTCGGCGCGCCGCAGTTTCCGCAGGCGGGCAATTTCGGATCCCGCGGGAAGATGGACAAATGCACTTTCTGCGCGGGCGGACCGGAGGAGAACAACTCCGAAGCCGAGTTCCAGAAATACGGTCGCAACCGGATCGCCGAAGGCAAGCTGCCCATCTGCGCCGAAATGTGCGCGACCAAGGCATTGCTGGCGGGTGATGGTGATGTCGTGTCCGGCATCTACCGCGAGCGTGTCGTTGCGCGCGGCTTCGGTTCTGGCGCATGGGGCTGGGGAACCGCCTATGATCAAAAGGGCGGCTGATCTGCTGTTTCATTTTTTGATATTCAAAAGGGGCGATAACCTATCGGTCGCCCCTTTTTACCTGACCGCCACCAGAGGATTTGCCATGTTACGCGCACTGACCGCTCTGCTGCTGACCCTGTTCCTGACCATATCAGCGCACGCACAACTGGCAGATGCCCCGGACCGGGCCGCCACCGGCGGCGCGCAGACCCTCGAAGACATCTTGGCCCGCCAGCGCGGTGAAACTGTCAATAATGATTTTCGCCGCGATAATATCGGCGATCCCGACGGCGGTGCGCGCTTATCCGGCCAGCTGGGCACGCTGGGTGGCGCGTCGGACCCGGAACTGTGGCGTGCGCTGCGCTTTGACGAGGCCAATATCACCACGCAGGCAAAGGGGCCTGCCGCCACGACACTGATACAGGACGGCGGCATGCGTTGGCTGCTGTTCCGGAAGGGACCGTTGGCCACTTATGGTGCCTACCTGCTGGGCGGAACAATCCTGATATTGGCGTTGTTTTTTTTAATCCGCGGACGCATCCGCATCGAAGGGGCAAAGACCGGCCGAACCGTGCTGCGCTTCAAGGCCGTGGAACGCTTTGGCCACTGGCTGCTTTCCGGATCGTTCATCGTGCTGGGAATCACGGGTCTGATATCGCTTTTCGGGCGCAAGCTGCTGATCCCCACGTTGGGCCATGACGCGTTTTCCACCATCGCGGCGGCCAATAAATGGGTACACAACAACGTCTCATGGGCATTCATGATCGCACTTGTGATGATCTTTGTGATGTGGGTCATCCATAACCTGCCGGATCGGACCGACGTAAACTGGATCCTGAAGGGTGGCGGAATGTTCAGCAAGGGCCATCCCCCGGCCAAGAAATTCAACGCGGGCCAAAAGCTGATCTTCTGGTCCGTGATCCTGTTAGGCACTTCGATTTCTGTCACCGGACTTGCGCTCTTGTTTCCGTTCGAGATCAATATGTTTTCGGCCACTTTTGCAAAACTGAACAGCTTTGGCATCTCAGGCCTGCTGGGGCTAGGAGAGTTGAATACAGCGCTGGCTCCGCATGAAGAAATGCAATACGCGCAGCTTTGGCACGCCATGATCAGCTTTGTGCTGATGGCCGTCATCATTGGGCATATCTATATTGGCACATTGGGGATGGAAGGCGCTTACGACGCGATGGGCAATGGCGATGTCGAAGAGCAATGGGCGCGCGAGCACCACTCCATCTGGGCCAAGGAAGCTATCGCGGAGCGCGAGGCGCGGGCAAACACGCCGCTGGAACGCGCCGCCCCTGCTGAATAGATGCTGCGCGCGCTGATCATAACAGCGTGGCTCGCCTCACCACTTGCGGCGCAGGAGTTCTTTACACTGAAAGGTCATGGCGGGCCGATCATGGACATCGACGTCTCGTCAAAAGGACAGATCGCGACGGCCAGTTTCGACAATTCGGTTGGCCTATGGGACGGTACGAAGCCTAGATGGCTCGACGGGCACCGGGCAGCCGTAACAGCGGTAATCTTCGTGGAAGCTGACGTGCTCGCGTCCGCCGGAGACGATTTCACGGCGCGACTTTGGCTAACCCAGTTAGGACGCTCTGTCGAAATCGGCACTCATCAGGCCAAGATTACGGATATCGAATTCCATGCCGCGAGCCGCCAATTTGCGACCGCAAGCTGGGATGCCAGCATCGGCGTCTTCGGAACTATGGATTACCTCGGAACGACCACAAATGACAGTTTCGGATTCTCGAAGCGGTCCTTGCGCGGCCACGATCAGGGTGTAAACGACGTGGCTTTCTCCGCCGACGGCCGGACCCTCTATTCCGCCTCTGTCGATGGAACGATCCGGGTCTGGGATGTCGCCTCCGGACTGGAAACGCGCAGGCTG
>Ga0115567_10006537_pt1 | contig 11136 bp, 12 predicted proteins | sample COGITO_mtgs_1204_2_FD_88679 | JGI IMG/M metagenome (GOLD analysis project Ga0115567, IMG submission 88679) | Pelagic marine microbial communities from North Sea - COGITO_mtgs_120412 | ecosystem: Environmental > Aquatic > Marine > Epipelagic | place: Germany:Helgoland, sampling site Kabeltonne... | reverse complement strand
GTTCGGACAGGCTGTCCACCACCATAAATTCATCGGCGGAATGTATGCGTCCACCGCGTACGCCCAGCGTGTCGATGTTCGGAGTCCCAGCGGCTTACGAGGACAAGGTCGCGCGCCGCGCCATTCGCGTGTGCGATCTTGATGATCCTGTGCATCTGAAAGAGCGGATTGAGAACCTTCTGCACCACCATAATGCGCTGCGCGTCGGCCTCGGCCATCCGGAAACGGACGCGCAGGAATTGACGCAGAAACTACTCGAAATCGCGCCCCAAATCCTGCCTTATATGGCGCCAGTCTGGCAGGTGTTGGACGATGCACAGAAGTCCGAACGCAAGATATTATTCGAAGGTGCGCAAGGCGCGATGCTCGACATTGACCACGGCACTTACCCGTTCGTCACCAGTTCCAACACGATTGCCGGACAAGCGGCGGCAGGCACAGGGCTGGGACCGAAATCGCTCAACTATGTGCTCGGCATTACCAAGGCCTACACGACGCGCGTCGGCGAAGGCCCCTTCCCGACGGAACTGCATGATGCCATCGGACAACGGCTGGGTGAGCGCGGACACGAATTTGGCACGGTGACAGGGCGGCAGCGCCGTTGTGGTTGGTTCGACGCCGTCATGGTGCGCCAGGCCATTATTACCGGCGGGATTACGGGCATCGCCCTGACCAAGCTCGACGTCCTGGACGGGTTGGCCGAACTGAAAATCTGCACCGGCTATAAAGTTGACGGCAAGATCATGAAACGCTTGCCGTCCGGCGCCAGCCAGCAGGCCAAGGTCAAACCGATTTACGAGACGATGCAAGGCTGGCAAGGCAGCACACGCGGCGCACGCTCCTGGGCCGATCTGCCCGCCGAAGCCGTCAAATATGTCCGCCACATTGAAGAGCTGATCGGCTGTCCCGTCGGCATGGTGAGTACGTCGCCCGAGCGCGAGGATGTGATCTTGATGCAGGATCCGTTTAAGTCGGTTTAATCACTCTCCGGCATTGCCGTGGCCCACATCTGAAAGGTCGGCCTATCGAGCACACCGTCAGGCCGGTTCGATATAAACACGATTTGAGCGCCGTCAGGCGTGATCACACCCGCATATTCCTCGTCGGGTGAGTTGATGTCGCACCCCAGATTTTCAGGGTCCGACCAGGTTCCGTCCTCGCGACGCCTCGACATAAACAAATCACTACCGCCGCATCCGCCCCGATCCGCGTAGTTTATCAGCATTGTTCGCCCATCCGCCGACACCCAGGCCCCTTCATCGCTCGACGGCGAGTTGATGGGAGCCGGGAGCGGTTCTGGGGCTTGAAAACCGCCAGCACCGTCCGAGCGTGCGACGAAAACGTCCCGCTCTCCGATCGCATCAAGCCGTTCACTCCAGAAATAGAGATCACCCTCTTCCGTCAGATTTGGCGCCGTTTCATTATTGACGAAACGCAGGGTTCTGACCGCTCCGGCGCGTAGCCGCGCGAGATCCGGACCGATCATCGGCTCAGGTTCAGCGCCGGGTATTTCCAGATCCAAACGCCAGAGGTCGAAATTTCCATCCACATCAAATCCCGTTAAATCCTCCCGCGGCATCTGCCATGAAAACAGTAGATAGCGCCCATCAGGGGTCACCGAAGGATAATCAACGCGGCCTCCTTGCGTCGAAGACACGGGTTCAGGCGTGGTCCATGACGTCCCATCGAAGGTTGAACGCATCAGTCTTTGTGGACATTCCCAAATCGGGACGCATTCGGTCTGAGCGTAATATATGGTCCGGCCATCCGGAGAAAACCCTGGCGTCAGCGTCATACGGCCTTCGGGCGTGAAGACGTCTGGGTAAAACCGGACCGGATACCCACTGTCCTGCGCCGCGCAGGGCAAAGCGGAACAGGCAAATATCAGGATCAGGGCAGAGCGAATAAGGTGAAACACTGGCTTACCCTGTCTCAGTTTCGAGGCGTTTATCGTGAACGATTTCGCCATTGTGGTAAAGGCGTTCAAACGACTTGCTTCCTTTCGGTGTCCAGCCCTCGGCAACGCCATCCCAGATATCAGCATGGACAGTCGCGCGCTCTCGTAGCTCGCCATTCTCATGAAAATAGAGAAATGTCTCATGCCCTCGCCCCTCACTCCACTCACCATAATAACGGAGCTGTCCGGACGCATACCATTCGATCCAGACACCATGCGCGCGGCCCTCACGGCTGCCCCGGCGCAAGCTTAGCTGCCCATCCGAATACTGGTCGGTGACGGTCCCGGTGAATGGGACATCGTCCACCAAGTCGAGCCCCTCCTGTTTGATAACGCTTTGCACATTCACAAAGGGGCTCGACGGTGTGAAATCAGGCGTTCGTTCAACGCGCGTTGCGGCGTCGCAACTGATGAAAGGAAATGTGAAAAACCAGAGTGCAAAATATTTCATGCCCCTCACTTAGCGGTCACGCACTTTCTGTGGGTGTCGATTTTCGTTGGTAACTTTTCGGATTTCGTAGTATTCAAAGGTTTATGAGACGAAATTCGCCATCACACGATCTCGATACGTTCGATCGAAAGATCCTCAACGAATTGCAACGCGACAATCGTCAAAGCTTGACTGTGCTGGGCGATCGGGTTGGCTTGTCTGAGCCCTCCGTTCGGCGGCGTATCAAAGCCCTGCGCACATCAGGTGTGATCATGAGAGATGTGAGCCTGGTCGACCCCGGGACGCTGGCTTTGACCGTGATTGTGTCCGTGCGGTTGGATAAGGAAAGCCGCGGAACCTATGACCGATTAAAGGCGCTGATCGACGACACGCCGGAAATCGTTCAAGCCTATACGGTGACAGGCGACGAGGACTTCATTCTGATCGGTCACTTTCAGAGCATGACTGATTACGATGATTGGATAAACGAGGCGATCCTAACGGAACCCTCAATCGCACGGACAACGACCAATGTGGTTTATCGCCGGGTGAAATACGAAACAGCCGTGAGCGTTTGAGTCATCTGACGGATTGCGAACGACGTATTCTGCGATTAGCATAAAGCATGCGTATCAGCCTGATTAGTCCGTTTCGAACCCTCTTGAACATCGACACGGACTTGGCGTTTGCGCGGGCGCACAAGTTTTCGGCCTTGCTGGAACAGGTTGTTCTGGCGCTCGGGACCGTGAAGGATGTGTCTTACGGCACAGACCTGACGCCGCCCCCCGAAAAGCCATTTACCAAATACCGCAACCTCAGTCAGACCCATACAACATGGTTCACGACACCGCTCGCCCATGCGCGCCTATCGGATGATCTGGTTGAGGCGATGGAGAAACATGCCGAACGCGTTGAGCTCCGCGCCCTGCGTCATATGCAGAGGCCGACATCGGCTCGCATTGATATTCATGACAACACGCTCGCAGTTCTAACGCTCGACCTTGAAGTCGAAGCGGATCAGCTCAAAGCCGCATTTGAGAGTGCGGTTGATCTGGAAAACTATCTGACCGCCTATGCGGCTGCGTGCGCGCGCTATTGCGAAAGCGCGGTCATGCAGCCTTTTCTCGAAGCGCTGGAACGCGCCTGTAGCGCTGCGCCCGACTTTCCGGACGCGGCGAAATTATTGCGCCGCCCGAAACAGTTCTTGGCCTTCAACGATCTGGAAAACCATGAGTTTCCGGTTTGGAATGAAGCGGAAGAACCGTCTTTGTGGACGCATCGCGTCTATCATGTCGGCACCTTAAGTGCCGAGTCGTCCGAAGCCCTTACGCCGCTTTTACGTCTGCCCGCGGCCATGCCGCCCTACCATATCGGACAAGGGTCAAGCTGGCTTTGGGACTCGGCTCACGCCGCTACGCTCAACCGCATCAATGCAGCGTGCCAATATTTCTATTGCATGGTCGAAGCGCTCAATCTCAGTCAGAAACGGCTTCTGCGCCAATTGGCGGGCGGGAGCCGGCGGTTCGACATAAACAGCGCTTACGCCCGATATGACCGTCAGGAAAACATGCTGACGGAAATGAAGAATGAACTGCTTGATTTCACCGTGGGGCTACAAGGCGATTCCAGAGAGATTTTCGACGCGGTCCAACAGGCTTTCCGAACGCATGAGCTGATCGCCGCCATGGAACAACGGTCCGGTTTGTTGCGCGAGAAAATCGACCGGGCGTCAGCGCGGCGAAGCCTGTTTCAACAGCGCCTGCTTGCCTTCTCGCTCGTCCTGTTGGGGGCCATCCAGATCATTTCTCTGGTCATGCAGATCTTCAACTATCCGAATGAGGATTGGAATAATGATCGCATTCCCGGCCTGACGGATTTGGCGATGCGGGTGCCCTTCGACCTGGCGATGAATATCGTCTTGCTGGCGATTGTCATTTTCGCTCTGGTCTGGAGCTGGCGCACACGCCGCCCGCATTAGCGTCACACAAAACTCTGCGGATCAATATCGACCTGCATCTTATACTTGGCAGGCACGCGCTGCTTGGCGCGCCATGTCGCCATATATTTCGATAGATTCACCCCCGCTTCCGCCGAAATAAACAGACGGTAGCGATGCTGCCCGCGCAGCATGGAGATCGGCGCTTCGCTGGGACCGAGAATGTCGATGCCGTCGGCGCGCGGAGCTTTGGTCACGAAATCTGTCGCGAGGGCGCGTGTCTTTTTCTTGTCCGGCCCCCAGAAAATCACCGCCGCAATGCGCCCAAAGGGCGGCAGGCCGAGCATCTCGCGCATCGCCATTTCGACACCGATAAACATGTCCCGGTCACCCGCGACGAGGGCTTGCAGCGCTTCGTGCTCCGGGTGGTGGGTCTGAATCAGTGCTTCGCCCGCCTTGTCCGCGCGGCCCGCGCGGCCCGCCACCTGCACCAGCGTCTGGTAGGTCCGCTCCCCCGCGCGTGGGTCCGAGCCGCCCATCAGCAGATCGCCATCGACGACACCGACAAAGGTCAAGCGCGGAAAATTATGTCCCTTCACCACCATCTGCGTGCCGACAAGAATATCGATTTCGCCGCGTTCCATGCGGCCGAGCCGTTCCTTGATCTCGTCCGGCGTGGAGGTCGTGTCAGAGCTGAGAATTTCGACACGCGCCTGCGGGAAATGGGCCTGTGCCTCATCGGCGATCCGTTCAACGCCAGGCCCGACTGAGGTCAGCCCGTCTTCCGCGCCGCATGTGGGGCACTCGCGCGGCATCCGCATGGAAAAGCCGGTCAGATGACACATGGCGCGGCCCGTCGCGCGATGTTCGACCAGCCAGCTATCCGTATCCGGGCTCTTCAGCCGCGAGCCACAAGCGCGGCACAGGATCAACGGCGCATAGCCGCGGCGGTTCATATAGAGCAGCGATTGTTCCCCGCGCCCGATCCGCTCGGCCACAGCTGTGACCATCGGCTCGGACAGGAACGATCCGCGCTCAGGCTTGTGCTGCTTCATATCGATCAGGCCGATTTCCGGCAGGGTAATCGCGCCGGGACGTTCGGGCAGGATGATATGGGCGTAGCGGCCTGTGCGCGCATTATGCAGGGATTCAAGGCTCGGCGTGGCAGAGGCGAGGATCACCGGACGGTCTTCCAGCCGCGCGCGCAGCACGGACATGTCCCGCGCATTATAGATCACGCCTTCTTCTTGCTTGAATGAGGTGTCATGTTCTTCGTCCACGACAATCAAGCCCAGATTCGCGGCGGGCAGGAACAGCGCCGAGCGCGCCCCGACGATCAGCTTGGCCCGACCCGACGCCACTTCGCGCCAAGCACGGCGGCGGGCCATATCGGTAATGCCGGAATGCCAAGCCACCGGCTCCGCGCCAAAGCGCGCTTCAAAGCGCGACAGGCCCGCTTGGGTCAGCGCGATTTCCGGCACGAGAATGAGCACTTGCCGCCCTTGCCGCAGCGCTTCGGCGACCGCTTCGAAATAGACTTCGGTCTTGCCCGACCCCGTCACCCCGTCCAGCAGGGACGCGGAATAAGCGTTCTTTTTGACCTGCGCGACGAGGTCTTGGGCGGCGGAGCTTTGCGCCGGAGACAGGGTGCGGCCAACCATCTCCGGGTCGGGTTCAGCAAAAGGCGGATCGACAGGTCTTTCATCCGCGCGCATCAGACCGGCCTTGACCATGCCCTTGATCACGCCGGGGGAGATCCCTGCCCGCGACGCAATCTCGGCCGCGCGCGCGGGGAACGGGCCACCTTCATTGAGCGCCGCGCGGCGCGCGGGCGTGATATTGAGGGGGCGCTCCCCCGTTGGCTCATAGAGGGTTGCCATGGGCGACGGATCGAGAGCTTTCCAGCTGCGCAGCACCATGCGCAGCACCTGCCCCGGCGAGGCGACATTGTAGCGCGCCACCCAGTCGATGAAATCGAGCATGGGTTCCGGCAGGGGGCGCGTCGGTTTTACTTCCGCGATCTCCTTGAGCTCGCGGCCCTCTTCCGCTGCGCCGAGGCTCATAACGACGCCGATTTTCATCTGCTTGCCGATGGGCGCAAAGACGATGTCGCCGCGATCCACGCGCAGGCCGTCTGGCACAGCGTAATCAAACGCCCCCGGCACATTCACCGGAAAAAGGATTTGAGCGTTTTGTCGGCTCATAGAGTGTGGTAACGAATGTCCAGCGCTGTCATAGTTGTAATTCTCACGGGCCGGCAAAAAGAATCGGCCTCTTTCCATAGGACTTTATCATGAAATTCTTCGTCGATTCCGCCGATATAGAGGCGATCAAGGAACTTGCCGATATAGGGCTTGTGGACGGCGTCACAACCAACCCGTCCATTATCGCGAAATCCGGCCGCGATTTCAAAGAAGTCGTGAAAGAAATTTGCGGGCTGACTGATGGTCACGTCTCAGCCGAGGTTGTCGCCACGACGGCTGACGACATGATCCGCGAAGGCAAAACGCTGCGCAAAATCGCCGATAATGTCTGTGTGAAACTGCCGCTGACCATGGACGGGCTGAAAGCCTGTAACGCGCTCTCCAGCGAAGGGATACCGACCAATGTGACGCTCTGCTTCTCTGCCAATCAGGCGCTTTTGGCCGCGAAAGTCGGCGCGACCTATATCTCGCCCTTTATCGGACGTCTTGATGATATCACGCTCGATGGGATGGAACTGATCGAGGATATCCGTACCATCTATGACAATTTTGGTTATGAGACTGAGGTGCTGGCAGCGTCAATCCGTTCGGTCAATCACGTCAAAGATTGCGCCCTCGTCGGCGCTGACGTGATCACCGCGCCGCCCGGCGTGATCAAGAGCCTCGCCAATCACCCTCTAACGGATAAGGGCCTCGCCGCCTTTATGACCGATTGGGAAAAAACCGGGCAGTCGATTTAATCTGCGCATAAAAAAAGCCGGGCTTCGCGCCCGGCTTCTTCTTGAATCTGTTGAGGGGTTTACTCAGCAGCATCTTTGGCGTCGCCAACTGCGTCTTGCGCTTTAGCTTTTGCTTGCTGTGCGTGGCCTTTGGCTTCGAGAGACTTATCGTCTGTCGCTTCGCCGATTTCTTCTTTGGCTTTACCAACTGTCTTGTTGTAGCCAGCTTTTACATGTTCGCTTTCCATTATATTTCTCCGTTTCATTAAATGCAGGGTTGCAGGAATAGAACGGATAAGAGGGCTTTACGGTTCCGAATCCGCTGCAAATACGTATGAAGATGTATGGCCCACACTGAAACCTCCCCCAAACACTTAACCTCCGTCTCCGTCGATCCACGCGAGATGGAGAGTTTTTCGCGCATGGCGCATGACTGGTGGAATCCCGACGGCATGTTCCGCCCGCTTCACGTCATGAACGGCGCTCGGATCAGCCTGATAAAAGACGCGGTCTGCGATCACTTTGGTCGCGACCCTGAGGCAGAGCGCCCACTGGAAGGTCTGCGACTATTGGATATTGGCTGCGGCGGCGGTTTGCTGTGTGAGCCCATGGCGCGGCTGGGCGCGCAGGTGACCGGCGTTGACGCGCTGGAGCGCAACGTCAAGACCGCCAAAACCCATGCCGAGCAAATGGGGGTGGAGATTGACTATCGCCACGGTACGATCGAGCAGATGGTGTCAGCGGGTGAACCTAAGTTCGATGTCGTCCTGAACATGGAAGTCATAGAACATGTCGCCATTCCGCGCGACTTCATTGCGGACTGCGCGGCTATGGTGCGGCCCGGCGGGATCATGAGCTGCTCGACCATTAACCGCACCTTCAAGGCCTTCGCTTTCGCCATTGTCGGGGCGGAGTATGTTCTGCGCTGGCTCCCGCGCGGCACACATCAATATGAGAAATTCATCAAACCGCGTGAGTTGCAATCCTATTTGCGCGCAGCCGGTCTGACGGTAGAGCAGGTCATCGGAATGTCGCTCAACCCGATCACTGAACGCTGGCGCATCGGAGACGATCTTACAATCAATTATGTGACCCTCGCGACCAAGCCAGCGTGAATTTTATACACGAACAGACCGCCGATCTGTGAGTAAATTGTGGATAGTCTTTGACTGTTAAATCAGCGCCAATTGTATTGAAGCGGGAACCAAAAGGTTAACCCCGCGTTAATAACAGTTGTATTCATTTAATTTTTTGTTCGGAACCCTGTTAGGTTTGGGCGCGTATTAGTCTTGTTAACCATGACGGTTAGAGGCTTATTATGTTATACACAGTCCAGACACAAATTCCTTCACACGCCCCTGTGAACGACTTCTCGCTCCTGAACAGCAAGATTTTTTGCGGGGATCGACTCCGCGATGTCCACACGTTACAAAACAGTATCGCGCGCTATGGTTTGCTCTCCCCAATCATCGCCATGAAACGCGCAGGAAGGCTGATTGTTGTTGACGGACGTAAACGGCTCGCGGCAATCCGCCGGCTCGCTTTCGATGGACGACTGCCCAGATCATTGGTCAAAATACCCTATTTATTGGTCAAGGATATGGGGTCCATCGAGCGCAGGACGCCATTCCTGCTGTCAAATTCTGACCTTTATAATGCACTTGTCGAGCGATTCCGTGCGGGCGAAACCGTTTCTGCCCTCACCGAACATTTCCAGATTTCGCGTCAATGTGTGCGTGATGTGCTGACGCTGTCGCGCTTGGCACCTTCGCTCCGTCTCGCATTTTTCAACCGAATGATCAGCTTCTCCCAGGCCCGCGCATTTGCCGCCATACCGGTTCATGCCAACCAACTCGCCTGTTTTGATCGTCTTGGCCCGTTCGCAGAGCCTGCCGATATTCTGGCCGAGATGAATAATGATGAAGACATGGCGCCACAAAAAGTTGCGGCCTGATTTGTTACTGCCGATCTTTCGTTAAGGCACTCGCCGGCTATCACGACTAGATTTTGCGCTAAGCTCAGACGATCATATCGCGATATAAGACGCCCAAAAAGCAAAAAGCCAACCCTCAATTGAGAGTTGGCTTTTTGAGCTTATTGTCGTGATCGACTTAGAATGAGGTGGAGAGACCGGCCCCGGCCACTGTGTAAAGCGGATCAATACCCATTGTGCTCGGGTAAGAGCCGCTATCGTTCTTTGCGTCGCGCGTATCGAATTCGGTTGCGCCCTTCGCGCCGATGAATAGCGGGCTGTCTTCCACGAGGTCAAACTCACTCAGATCAGTGTCCCCCGCATATGTCTGCGCATCAGCCTGAATAGGCGTTGACTGCGCGTCGACGCGAAAGTCAGTATTCATAGGAACCACAAGTTCAGGGAGCGGCTCGACAATACGGATAAGGGGAGGATTTTCGCTAACGGCGGTTTTTTCATGGACCCAGACCTGTCCCTGCGGCGCGTCAGCCACATCACGAGCGGCATCATCTATCGCGTAAGCACTGGCAGCGCCCAAGGCGAGCAGGCCGGCTGTGGCGGAAAAGAGGAGGGCTTTGGTCAGGTTTGTTGTTGAGTGGGTCATATAGAAGAAACGCCCGGACTCCGTTGGGAGTTCCGGGCGTTTCTGTAGTTTCGTGGTTGTCGCCGCGCTGCGGCTATCGTTTTCTTATGCAGCTGTCGTCAAAAACACAGTAATCATAGCGATAACGACAAAAGCGGTCGAGATAACGAACATCCACCAAAATTTTGGCGAACGACGTCCAGATTGTGCTTCGACGTGGTCAAGATCTGCAGGATGGTTGTCTGTGTGGTGATCTGTCATTTCAATCCTTCTTTCTGCATCATTCGGACGCATCAAATAGCGTCCTGGAGATCATTATGCCGAGTCCAATGGCTGTTGCGCCTGCCATAAATGGCTTGTCTTCCACCTGAGCGAGAATTTTTTGGCTCAACGGGTGCGTTAAAAGCTCTTCTGGAATGTGGTCTGCGAGCGGGTCGTCGCGGGACGCCAGCATCGCCTTGATCCGTTCCTGACGATCTGCGCTCGCCTTCAGATCGATCGTTCTTGAAACGCGAGCCATAATTGTCAGTCCGATAGCGCCAGCTGTCAATATCAGGGCAATCACCAAAAAGGCGACATCCAGACCATAATTCGTCGCGATCCACGTAAAAAGCGCCGCGAGAAAAAATATTACCGCGATCGCTGTCAGGAGGAAGGCTCCCATATAGCCAGTCATCACGCGCACAGGGTTCGGCGTTCCGCTTTTCATCAAGAGCGGGGCAATGATTGACACATATCTGAGCACAAACGCATCCTTTTGGAATTTGAATAAAAATGCCCGGCAAACATGCCGGGCATCCTAACAAGTGAGCGGCTTAGTTACGCAGGAGTGCGCCGAGAACAAGGCCGGCACCAACAGCAATCGCCATTGACGTCAGAGGCTTTTCGCGGATCTGCAATTCTGCTTTCGTCGACAATTCGTCATATTTGGCGACTGCGGCATCTTTCTGGTCGGTCGCAACGGTTTTGGCCGCTTCTTTGCGGTCTTCAACTTTATTCAGAGCCGTATCTTTAACAGTTTTGGCCAAAGCAACGATGTCGGCGCGCAGTGTTTCGAGCTGGCTAGAGATATCGCTGTTCAATGGAACAACATTATCGCTCGCTGTTACGGTTGGAGTTTTGACAGTTTTCTTGCTTGTCTTGGTGACGGGTGTTTTGGTGGTTGCCATGATAAATCCTTCTTGTTTGCTGGTTGCAATTCTAGCGCGCCCTCACGGCGTGCGTTCACAAGTTCAACGGTGTCACGGGGCGTTTTGTTCCAAAATCGTTTGGCTCATAGTCTAATCGGTACAGTGCGCGACGCAGAGGCAGCGTATTATATCACGCAACACCTAT
>Ga0115567_10006536_pt1 | contig 11139 bp, 9 predicted proteins | sample COGITO_mtgs_1204_2_FD_88679 | JGI IMG/M metagenome (GOLD analysis project Ga0115567, IMG submission 88679) | Pelagic marine microbial communities from North Sea - COGITO_mtgs_120412 | ecosystem: Environmental > Aquatic > Marine > Epipelagic | place: Germany:Helgoland, sampling site Kabeltonne... | reverse complement strand
GCGCGTCGCCAGATCCCGTATGGCCAGCCCGACCACGGATATGACGGCAAAGACCGACGCGATGTCGAACGCGTCATAGCCCGGCCGCACGATCATCAGAACGCCGACGAGGCCGACAAGGATAGCCGACCAGCGGCGCCAGCCCACCTGCGCCCCCATGAAAAGCGCGGCGCCCAGCGTCACGGCGAGCGGCGTCGCCTGCAGGATCGCCGACACGGTCGACAGGTCCGCCAGCGCCAGCGCGGTGACATAGCTGACGGCGGCGATGATCTCGCCCAGGTTGCGCAGCATGACGGGGCGCGTGAGCAGGACCGGGATGATCAGGCGCGTGCCCTGCGCCCGCGCGGCGATGGCGAAGACGGCGCATCCGCCTGCGCCCAGCATCATCAGGATCTGGCCGACCGGCAGGTCGCGCGACAGGAGCTTGACGAACAGGTCTTCGGCGGCAAATCCCGCCATCGCCACCACCATCAGGAGGCTTCCGCGCAGATTATCCATGGTCAGTCCCTTTCAGGGGCGCGGAAGGTCAGGCGCGCAGTTGCACCCAGACGGGAACGTGATCGGAGGGCTTTTCGCGCGCGCGGATCTCGCGGTCGATCTGGCAATCCTCCAGCAAATCGGCGCAGGCCGGGCTGAGCAGGAAATGGTCGATGCGGATGCCGTCATCGCGGTTCCACGCGCCTGCTTGATAATCCCAGAAGCTGTAATGCCCCGGCCCTTGCGTCCGGGCACGGAACGCCTCGGTAAATCCGAGGTTCATCAGGCGCCGAAACGCCGCGCGCGTCTCGGGGCGGGCCAGCGCATCCTCGCGCCATGCCTCGGGGCGTTTTGCGTCCTCATCCTGAGGAATTACGTTGTAATCGCCCGCCATCAGGAACGGCTCTTCCAGCGCGAGCAGCTCTTCTGCGCGGGTCTGCATCCTGTCCATCCACGCCAGCTTGTAATCGTATTTCGGCCCCGGAGCCGGGTTGCCGTTGGGCAAGTAAAGCCCGCAGACGCGTATGGCGGTCTCGCCCATCACCGTTGCCTCGATCCAGCGGGCCTGCGCGTCGCTTTCATCGCCCGGCAGGCCGCGCGCCACATCCTCAAGCGGCAGTTTCGACAGGATCGCGACCCCGTTGAAGCCTTTCTGCCCGTGGGTTTCGACACGGTAGCCCATGTCTTCGAACGTCTCGCGCGGGAACGCCTCGTCCACCGACTTGATCTCTTGCAACAGCACGACATCGGCCTTCGCCTCATCCAGCCATTCGGGCAGGGCGTTGATGCGGGCCTTGATGCCGTTGATGTTGAATGTCGCAACTTTCATGAGCCGGTCCTTATCGGGGGGTGGCGGGTGCAGACCCACCTATCGCGCAGCCGGGCCGAAGGGGCAAGAGACGGGTGGCAAGTACGCAGCGAATCGGTGCCCCGCGAAAGGTGCGGCCGAGGCGGGTATTTTCTTTCAACACGTTAAAGTTGCATCGTATGCATGTAACATACAGATCAAACCTCATGTCAAAACGTCAGAAAAACCCCTGTGGATAAGTTTTTGCACCTCTCGGATTCTCCCAAATGGCGGTTGCGTTTATACGGTACTCTTGATCCCGACCCGTAGTGACAACTCTCCTTTAGGTTGAAATTTTGCTTGGCAGATTCGCGCCAAGCTGCAAGCCTTGTGAGGTCTGCAACTTCAATCTGGGGATTATGAAAATGACAGCACAACGCAAAGTTGAAACCACCGTCGCCGCTCAAGCCACCCGCACGCTCGGCATGCATGACGGCGCCGCCACCGAGATGTTCACCTCGTCGATGACGCCGAACATGACGGCCGATGCCGGTCTGGGTGAGGGCCTCGAGATGTTCACGTCGTCGATGGCGCCCGGCATGACGGCTGATGCCGCAGCAGGCGACGCGGTTCAAATGTTCACGTCGTCGATGGCACCCTCGGCCCGCCGTGACGCGATTGCCGGCGACAATGTCGAGATGTTCACATCGTCGATGAGCCCGTCCGCCCGCACCGACACAGCCGCCGGTGACGCGGTTCAGATGTTCACATCGTCGATGGCACCCGCCGTCTGCGCTGGCGACGCCACAGGCGCATTCACGTCCTCGATGGCGCCCGTGACTGCGGCCGATGAGGGCGACGCGGTCGAAATGTTCACCTCGAGCATGTAATCCAGCAGCTGAACGGGGCACCGCGCCCGGACCTTGAGAAAAATGGAGATCACTAAAATGACGACCATCGTCCGCCTCGATATCCCGTTCCGGCAGCACAGCAAGGCCGCGCGCCAAGCGGCCTTGCTCAAGACCTTCGCGCAGAAACGGCGCACGCAGGAGGATGTTTTCTGGCTCAAGGAAAACGCCGAGATGCTGAACATCCTGGAATGCACAGGCGGCGGAATTTCGCCGGACGCACTGACGCCCTTCCAAAATTTCTACAACGATATAGAAGAGCGTATGGAGTTCTTTCCGCAATATTATCGTTTCCTTCTCTCGATTTGTCTGGATCTGGAAGATCTGGGGATGCCGGGCGGCAAGGGTGCGGCACTGGTGCACTGGGTCGCGGATCAGGGTCTGGCCGGCGCCGAGTTGTCGGATCTGCAACGCGCCGAGGCGCGGCGTTTGTGCGCGCGGCGCGGCGTCGATCCGCTCGCGCAGGATGCAGGGCTGGACACGCGGCTTCGCGAATTCGCCGCCCGCTCGCAGACCTTCGCCATGCCGAACAAGAAGGCGGCGTATGAGCTGACGCATATTGTCTTTTATCTGTCAGAATACGGCCGCAACGATCCGCATCTGGACGACGGTGCACGTCGCAGCCTGATATTTGCAGGCACGCTGGCCTTTCTCGACTTCAATTCCGACCTACTGGCCGAGATATGCCTTGCCATGCGCTTTGCCGGCATGGCACCGCCATCGGTCTGGGAGATCTGGCTGATGCAGCAGATTCGATCCTTCTCGCTGGAGGGCGGCGATGCGCTTCAGGACGATTACCACGAATATCTGATGCTCAACTGGTTCATGACACGCGCCGCGCAGGGCGGCTTTGGCGATCATGTGCCCGAGGGGCGCGTCACGTTCAGCCGCACGCGGCCCGGCTCAGCGCCACTGCGCGAGCTGTCGCAATGCATCTACATGATGGGCCGCTCGCGCTCCTCCGACTGGGAGGTCATGCGCGGCGAGGTCGAGGCGCAGGTCTCGGGCGAGACGCAGGCGGCGCTGATGGCGGCGGAGGCCGCGACGGATGAATTCGGAGCCTTCTTCGAGGGGTTCGCGCGAACCGGCTTGCGCGGCGGTGCCGCCTTGAGGGCTGCGCTGTGATGGCCCCGCGCATCGCAAACGCTGCGATCGGCGTCGGTGTCGCCGCCGCGGTCGGCTATACCGCGCTCATCTCAAGCGCCGACGCCATTACCAAGATGTTCGCGGCAAGCTATGCGGCGCCGCAGCTTTTCGCGCTCTCGGGCGGCATCGTCGCGCTGCTGGCGCTGCTGGTCAACCGCGCAGGTCCGAACCCGCGCGGCGTTGCGACGCGGTGTCCGCGCGCCATGGCCATCCGCAGCATTGCGACCGTGCTGGGGGCAGGCGCCTTCTTCTATGCGTTCCGCCTTTTGCCATTTGCCGAAGTCTTCTTGTTCATCGCGATGATACCGCTCATGACGGCGCTGCTCTCGGGTCCGGTTTTGGGCGAGGCGGTGCGCCCGCAGGCATGGGGCGCTGTGGGCCTCGGGATGATCGGTCTGCTCTGCCTTGCGCCGGGCGGATTTCACGGCTTCGGGCTGGGGCATGGGGTAGCATTGGCCGCCGTCATGCTTGGCACCGTGTCGATGATGGCGTCGCGCTATATCGGACTGCGCGATGGCAACCTTCTGGCGCAGGTTTTTTGGCCCAATCTGGCATTGGCCGGTGTCAGCGCGCTTGCGCTGCCATTCGTCTGGGCGCCCATGGGCCTCGTCGATCTGGGCTGGGCCGTGCTCTATGCCGGGCTTCTCTTTGGCGCCCGCTGGGTTCTGGTGGCGGCGTTCAAGGCGCTGCCCGCTTATGTGATCACAGCGCTGATGAACCTGCAATTTCTGTGGATGGTCGCGATTGGCGCGGCGGTCTTCGGCGAGGTGCCCGGCGCGGCGCTCTACCTTGGAGCGGCACTTGTGATCACAGCCGGCGCGTGGCTTATCTATGATCAGGTCTATCCGGGCGGAATCGCACGCAAAGTGGTGCCTGCCGAGTGAATGTGATGCGCGAATACCGCCGCGCATCCCTCTAATCTACATTGAAAAAGACGTCCCACACCCACAACTGCTGCTGGCGTTTGGATTTTCGATCACAAACCGCGCGCCGATCAGCTCTTCGCTGAAATCGATCACCGCGCCGGTCAGAAACGGCAGCGATACGGCATCGACGACAACCTTCTGGCCAAGGCCCTCCAGCACCAGATCGTCGTCGGCGGGTGCATCCAGCTTTATCTCGTATTGAAAGCCCGAGCATCCGCCGCCCTCGACCGCGACGCGCAGGGCCTGACCCTGATCGCTTGCGCCGATTTCGTTCAGGCGCTCGAAGGCGCGGGGGGTGACTTTGGGGGGCAGGTTCATGGGTGGCCTCCGATCGGGGGAACAAGTGCCGGGCTTGGGCAGTTTCGCCGCCCGTTCATTTGCAATATATGGGGTTCAGTACCACCCGGCAAGGAGGCCGCCCTATGACGCTTCGCATCGCCGCAGATCCCGGCCAGTCCCGAGGGCGCCTGATCGCCGAGGAGGAAAGCGCTTATCGCTCCTGCTTTCAGCGCGACCGCGACCGCATCATTCACTCCAGCGCCTTTCGCAGGCTCAAGCACAAGACGCAGGTATTCGTCGCACATGAGGGCGATTATTTCCGCACCCGCCTGTCCCATTCGATCGAGGTGGCGCAGGTGGCACGGACCATCGGGGGGGCGCTTGGCCTCAATGTCGAGCTGACCGAGGCGGTGGCGCTGGCGCATGATCTGGGGCACACGCCCTTCGGGCACACCGGAGAGGACGCGCTGCACGCGCTGATGGCGCCCTATGGCGGGTTCGACCATAACGCGCAGGCAATTCGGATCGTCACACAGATGGAGCGGCACTATGCCGAATTCGACGGGCTGAACCTGACATGGGAGACGCTGGAGGGGCTCGCCAAGCATAACGGACCCGTGACGGCCCATCCGGTCGACGGCTCTGTCGCCGGCGCTTTGCCCTATGCGCTGGCCGAATATGACGCGCGGCACGACCTGGAGTTGCACACCCATGCCAGCGCCGAGGCGCAGGTGGCGGCGCTCGCCGACGATATCGCCTATAACAACCACGACCTGCACGATGGCTTGCGCGCGGGGCTTTTCACCGAGGACGAAGTGGCGCGCCTGCCGATCCTCGAGGGCTGCTATGGCGAGGTGGACAGGCTCTATCCGGGGCTTGATCCCTACCGGCGCCGCCACGAGGCGCTGCGCCGCGTCTTTGGCGTGATGGTCGCCGACGTGATCGAAACCTCCCGCGCGATCATCCGCGACACCGCGCCCGACAGCAGTGAGGCGGTGCGGCATCTGGGCCGGCCCGTGATCCGGTTCTCGGATGGGCTATGGCGCGATCTGCAAGGGGTGCGCCGGTTTCTCTTTACGCGGATGTACCGCGCGCCGATGGTGATGGTGCAAAGAGAGCAGGCAACCAATGTGGTGGATGGGTTGTTCCCCTTCTACATGGAGCGTTCCGATCATCTGCCGCGCCGCTGGCAGGCGGATGTGAAAGCTGCCGACACGACGACCGCGCTGGCCCGGCTGGTCAGCGATTATATCGCCGGAATGACCGACCGATACGCGCTGGCCGAACATGCCGCGCATCTGGGCGGCCCCGGCGGCGCAGGATCCTGGCCCAGTCTGGCCGGATCCGCAAAGGCAGGAGAGACGCCGCATGGCAATTGAAAGCGCGGGCGCGATGTCGCCGGTGATGGCGTTCGCGCTGGTCGGGGCCGTCGGCGTCGGCTCGCAGTGGCTCGCGTGGAAGCTGCGGCTTCCGGCCATTGTTCTCATGCTTGTGGCGGGGCTCGCCATAGGGCCTGGCCTTGGACTGTTCGAGCCCGAGCAGGACATCGGCCCGTTGATGGGGCCGATGATCTCGATCGCGGTGGCCATCATTCTCTTCGAGGGAGGGATGACGCTCAACCTGCATTCCCTGCGCGAGGCTGCAATCGGCGTGCGCCGTCTGGTCCTGATAGGCGCGCCTTTGGGTTGGGCGGGATCCGCGGCGGCGCTGCACTACATCGCCGGGCTCAGCTGGTCCAGTGCGGCGGTATTCGGCGGGATCATGATCGTGACCGGGCCCACCGTGATCGCGCCGCTTTTGCGCACCGCCCGTCTCAGCAAGCGGCCCGCGCAACTCCTGCAATGGGAGGCGATCGTGAATGACCCCATCGGCGCGCTGGCGGCCGTGCTCGCCTTCGAGGTGGTTCTGGTCATCTATGCCAGCGAGACGTTCGGCGCTGCCATCTGGGACATGGGCGTCGGCATTGTCGCCGCGATTGCGATGGGCCTCGCCGCTGGCTGGCTTTTGTCCGAAGGGTTCCGGCGGGGCCGCGTGCCGGAATACATGAAGGTGCCGGTTCTCTTCGCGTCGCTGCTTCTGGTCTTTGCGCTGTCCGACAGCCTGCTGCACGAAAGCGGCCTTCTGGCCGTCACGATCATGGGCTTCTACATCGCCAATTCCGGCCTGCCGAGCTATACCGAGCTGCGCCGTTTCAAGGAGCACGCCACGATCCTGCTGGTCTCGGGCGTCTTTATCCTGCTCGCCGCGTCCATGAATATCGAACGGCTGAGCCTTCTGGGCTGGCCCGCGCTGATCTTTGTCATTGCAGTGATCCTGGTGGTGCGCCCGCTGACCGTCATGGTGTCGCTCGCTTTCAGCAACGTGCCCATGCGCGAGCGGATACTGGTTGCGCTGACCGGGCCGCGCGGGGTCGTTCTGGTCGCCGTCGCGGGCCTCTTTTCGGAGCGGCTGGTGAGTGCCGGGATCGCGGACGCCGAGATCCTCACGCCGCTTGCCTTCGCGCTGGTCGCGGCCACCGTGGTGCTTCATGGCTTCACGCTGCGCCCGCTGGCGCGCGCCCTGGGACTAGCCGGAGCGCATGTGCCCGGCGTCATCTTCGTCGGCGGCTCGCGGTTTTCGGCCGCCTTTGCCGCCGCGCTGAAAGACGAGGAAATCCCCGTTCTCGTCGTCGACGCCAACCGTGCCCGCCTGCGCAGCGCCCGCGAGAAGGGACTGGCGATCTATGTCGGCGATATCCTGTCGGATGGCGCCGAGCACGGCGTCGAATTCATCAGCTTTGGCCGCGTCATCGCGACATCGGACAATGATGCCTACAACACGCTGGTCGCCACCGACCTTGCGCCCGAATTCGGACGCGAGCATGTCTATCAGCTCAAGCGCGCCAAACAGGAGCAGACCCGCCACGCGCTGCCCGCCACGCTGGGCGGGCGCAGCATCGCGGGCGGCCTGCGCTATCTTGAGCTGGCCCAGCACATCCAGGAGGGGTGGGAGATTCGCGCCACCAATATCACCGAGGAATATGAGCTGAAGGACTGGAAGGCCGACAACCCCGACTCGATCCCGCTGGCCGAGATCACGCCGGGCAAAGCCTTGCGCATACTGGCCGCAGACGCCGAAATGAAGGCCGTCGCCGGCATGCGCGTTCTGGCCATGTCACCGGCGCGCGACCGCGCCGTCGAGGCCGCCGAGCGCAGCGGCGAGGTGGGGGCCGAGGAGGCCGCCGCCGAAGCGCGCGATAACGGGGACGGAGCGCAGAACGGAGCACAGAACGGAGCGCAGAACGGAGCACAGGCGCGCGGCAATTGACGCGCGCCTGATCGGTGGTAAGACGGGGGGAATTCAAGGAATAATACGATGAACCTCTTTACCGATATCCGCGCCGCCGTTCTGGAGGCGCTGAGTGCGCTTGAATCAGCGGGCATCGTGCCCTCGGGTCTGGACGTCTCTGCCGTCACCACCGAGCCACCGCGCGATGCCGCGCACGGCGATATGGCGACCAACGCCGCCATGGTTCTGGCCAAGCCCGCAGGGATGAAGCCGCGCGATATCGCCGAGCCACTGGCCGCGCAGCTTCTCAGGGACGCGCGCATTGCAACGGCGGAGGTGGCCGGCCCCGGTTTTCTGAACCTGCGCCTTGCGCCGGAGTGCTGGCGCGGTGTGATTGCGGCCACCTTGCGCGCAGGCAATGACTTTGGCCGCTCGGGTCTGGGGCAGGGCGCACGGGTCAATGTCGAATATGTCAGCGCCAATCCGACCGGTCCCTTGCATGTGGGTCACACACGCGGCGCGGTTTTCGGCGATGCGCTGGCCAGCCTGCTGGATTTCAACGGCTATGACGTCACGCGCGAGTATTACATCAACGACGGCGGCGGGCAGGTCGACACATTGGCGCGCTCGGTTTACCTGCGCTATCTGGAGGCGCATGGCCGCGCTGTCGACTTCCCCGATGGCACCTATCCGGGCGATTACCTGATTGCGACGGGCGAGGCGCTGAAGGCGAAGGTCGGCGACGCCTGGGTCGATCAGCCCGAGGAGGTCTGGCTGGCCGAGCTGCGCGAATTTGCGACCGATGCGATGATGGACCTCATTCGCGCCGATCTGAAATCTCTGGGCGTCCGGATGGACAAGTTCAGCTCCGAGAAATCCTATTACGGCACCGGCCTTATCGAAAAGGCGATCGCCTCGCTCGATGCCAAGGGCCTTATCTATGAGGGCGTGCTGGAGCCGCCCAAGGGCAAGGTGCCCGAGGATTGGGAGCCGCGCGAACAGACGCTTTTCCGCTCGACCGCGCATGGCGACGACGTGGACCGGCCCGTCAGGAAATCCGATGGCGCATGGACGTATTTCGCCCCCGACATCGCCTATCATTACGACAAGGTTACACGCGGCTTCGACATGCTGATCGACGTCTTCGGCGCAGATCATGGCGGCTATGTCAAACGCATGAAAGCGGCGGTTTCGGCGCTGAGCGATGGCAAGGTGCCGCTCGACATCAAGCTGACGCAGCTGGTCAAACTCTACAAGAACGGCGAGCCCTTCAAGATGTCCAAGCGGGCAGGGACGTTTGTCACCTTGCGCGATGTGGTCGATCTGGTCGGCGCCGACGTTACCCGATTTGTCATGCTGACGCGCAAGAACGATGCGCCGCTCGATTTCGATTTCGACAAGGTGCTGGAGCAATCCAAGGACAATCCTGTTTTCTACGTGCAATACGCCCATGCGCGTGTCCGCTCGGTCCTGCGCAAGGCGGAGGCTGCGGGCATCGACGTGTCGGATGCTGCCCTGAAGGGCGCGGATCTGACACTGATCGCCCACGAGGCCGAGCTGGCGCTGGCGCGCAAGATCGCCGAATGGCCCCGTCAGGTCGAGATCGCGGGCCGGACCGGCGAGCCGCACCGCGTCGCCTTCTATCTCTACGATCTGGCCTCGGACCTTCACGCGCTGTGGAATCGCGGCCACGACGCGCCCGAGCTGCGATTCATTCAGGAGGGGGATCCTGCCACCTCGCAGGCGAAAATCGCGCTGGTCAAGGCCGCAAGCGTTGTCATTTCCGCAGGTTTGGGTATCTTGGGCGTCAATCCGGCTGAAGAGATGCGATGAAATTCGCGCGCCGCCGGGAGGAATGAGGCGGATTTCACACCTGCGGCCCGCTACGGCGCGCCGGAGGAGCAGAGGCGAAAGATGGCAGATCACGATGCACCCGAGGCCCGTCGCGGCCCGTCCGGCAGCGCAGAGGCTGGCGCATATGGCAGCGCGCAGACCGCGCCGCGCTGGGACGGCGAGCGCGCCATCAGCCCGCTCAGCCGCGCGACCTACGCCATTGGGTCCATCGTGTCGGTGGGCCTTGTCATCGGGCTGGGCGTCTGGGGCTACAAACTGATCGTCCGCGACGTCAGCGGCGTGCCTGTCATCCGCGCTGCCGAGGGCCCGATGCGGGTACAGCCCGAGGATCCGGGCGGGCGGCAGGCGCAGAATCAGGGGCTGTCGGTCAACGATGTCACCGCTGTCGGCACCGCAGCCGCCGCCCCCGACGAATTGATCCTCGCGCCCGCGCCGCTGGATCTGTCTGACGATGATGCCCCTTCGACTCCGGGTTCCGCGCCGCAATCCCCCGGCGCCACATCGACGCCCGCGCCTGACCGGACCGCCGAGATCGGCCGGCCCGCCGATCCTGCCGAAACGCTGGACACGGATGCATCTGCGGCCTCCGATGACGGCACCGATGCGATGCTGGCGCTGGCCGAGGCGATCAGCGAGGGCATCGTTCCGATGGCGCCTCTGGACGACGCGGATGCGCCGCAGACAGCGCAGACGGGCACCGTGGGCAGCTCGCTCAGGCCGAGGGCGCGCCCCGCGGGTCTGAGCAATGTCCGCCAGGTCGCCGCCGCCGCGCCCGCTGGCGGCACCCGCGATGTGGATCCGGACAGTATCGCCGTCGGCACGCGTCTTGCACAGCTGGGCGCCTTTTCGAGCGAAGAGATCGCGCGCGAGGAGTGGGCCAGGCTGGGGGCCAGGTTCGAGGAATACCTGTCCGGCAAGGACCGCGTCATACAGCGCGCCACCAGCGGCGGGCGCACGTTCTATCGCTTGCGCGCGCTCGGATTCGAGGATCTGGCCGACGCGCGACGCTTCTGCTCGGCGTTGGTTGCGGAAAAGGCCGAATGTATCCCTGTGGTTACACGTTGATCTTCATCTTTCGGAGCAGGGTATGACCAATTTTGGCGCCACGATCCTCGATGCCACGGGCCCCCGGCTGACAGCAGATGAAAAACGCTTCTTCGCCAAGGCCGATCCCTTCGGTTTCATCCTTTTTCAGCGCAATATCGACACGCCCGATCAGGTCCGCGCCCTTTGTGCCGAGATGCGCAGCGCCGTGGGCCGCAACGCGCCGATCACCATCGATCAGGAAGGCGGCCGGGTTCAGCGCTTGCGTGCGCCGACCTGGCGCAACTGGCCGGCGCCGCTTGCGCATGTGGGGGCGGCGGGCGGCAACGCACGCGAAGCAATGTACCTGCGCTACCGCATCATCGCGCATGAGTTGCATAGCCTTGGCATCGACAGCAATTGCGCGCCGCTCGTCGATGTCGCAGGCCCGCAGACCCATGCGTTTCTGCGC
>Ga0115567_10006535_pt1 | contig 11140 bp, 5 predicted proteins | sample COGITO_mtgs_1204_2_FD_88679 | JGI IMG/M metagenome (GOLD analysis project Ga0115567, IMG submission 88679) | Pelagic marine microbial communities from North Sea - COGITO_mtgs_120412 | ecosystem: Environmental > Aquatic > Marine > Epipelagic | place: Germany:Helgoland, sampling site Kabeltonne... | reverse complement strand
ACCGACAGGCCGACCCCGGTGGCGCCAATGTAGTTGTTGTTGTAATCCACTACCCGGTAATTGATGAAAATGCTGACCCGGCTGCGATCAGCGGTGTCGGTATCCACATTGACTTCAAAGGGCGTGCGCATATTGCGTACCCGGAAGTACCATTCGTCGCCTGGCTCATCCGGCGATACTGTTCTCAGCACGCCGCTGGGGTGGTAATAACGACGGCTTTCATCGGACACATAGAATGCGGTAATGGTTTGGTACTGCTGCTGTATTTCGCGCAGGTAGGCAATAATGCGCTCGTCATCTGCTTCACCATTCAGGGCCCAGTCGCGCACGAATGTGTCGGTCGCCATGACAGAAGAGATCAGGATGGGGCGCAGCAGGTCGCGCTGAATCTCCGAGTAGATATTGTCACTGGTCAGCGGCAGCATCTGCTCGGAAATATTGCGCGACAGCGAATCCTGAGCAACAAAGTAGCTGGTCAGGCTGGTGGCCATGAATCCAATGACCATGAGCGCTGTCAGGGCGCTGACGAATAAGAACTTTCTTCTGTACATGGTGGACTGACAGTTCCGTCGGGTTTGTTATCGGGACAACTCAACTCAAGAAACACCTGTGTCTGGCCGATGTAGACAGTCAAGGGCGCACTACTTGTGTGTGAATGGTTGGCTCAGTGTTTGTGCAACGTTCGATGCAAGTGCTCATAATATCATTTTAAGTGGATCACTGGCAGCGCCAGTGTCGACAGGGCCCGGAGCGTCAGCATGTCAGTCAAACCTTTATCTTCCATGAGCTTCCGTGCTCGCCTGACCTTATGGATAACCGGTGTGGTGCTGGTCTCCGTTGTACTGGTGTCGACGCTGGTCTATGTGTCCTACCGGGACTCCTTCACGGAAGTCACCATGAGTGAGATGGAAGTGTCCGGGTCATTGAATGTGCGCTCCTTTCTTGACTGGGCGTTGGCGCGGCAGGATGAAATGCGCTATCTGGCCAGCCTGGACACGGTTCGTTTTCAGGATCTGACGCGGATAGAACACCTGATGCTGCAGATCGCCAATGCCCAGGGTTTCTATGACACCATCTTTCTTGTCGACCCTGCCGGCTTCGGTGTTGTCGGCGTGGAGTATGCCGGCAATAGCGGTCGCATCATGACGCCCGACGAGGCGCAGGCCTTTGCTGTCTCCGACCGGGCCTGGTTCCGTCAGGCCATCAGTGGAGAAGATGCGTTCTCGCAGCCGGTGATTTCACGGGCGACCGGCAATCAGGTCAGCACCGTGGCGATACCGATTTTTGTTGATGGTCAGGTGGTTGGCGTTATGCGCGGCGCAGTGCGCGTTGATACCATCCTGAGCCGGGTCAGCGAACTGGGCCGCGGTGAAGGCTCAGAAGTGTATCTGCTGGGTGCCGACGCCTTGCCGGTGACGCCGGCTTCCTCAATTCGTCAAATGGATCAACCCGTGGACACCGAGGCCGGTGAGGCCATCGCCGCCGGTCGCAGCGGTGTCGGGCAATACACCAATGCGTCGGGCACACCCGTGGTGGGCAGCTATACCTTCATGCCTCTGCTGGGCTGGGGCCTGGTACAGGAGACCCGCCAGGACATCGCGTTTGCAGAGCTCAGTACCATGCTCTGGACCATTGTTGCGGTGACGTTAGTGGTGCTGCTGGTCGCCATCACCGTCAGTATCACGCTGGTGCGCAGTGTCGTGAAAACGCTGGGCGGTGACCCTGAGTATGCGGCGCAGGTTGTGCATCGGGTGGCTGAGGGCGATCTTACCGAATCAATCAATTTGCGCCCCAACGACCGTGGCAGTCTGCTGGCATCCATCAATGTCATGCAGGGCAGCCTGCGCACGATGATGGATGAGGTAATGCAGTACGCTGAACAGGTGGCAGCCGCCGCCACCGAGCTGGCCCAGGTCAACGAAGTGACCAGTGACGGTATCGTTAACCAGAACAATCGCATCGACAGTACTGCCGCCGCCATGAATGAGATGACAACAACCGTGGAAGAGGTGGCGTCCAACACTCACCGTGCTGCAGACAGCGCACGGCAGGTGAGCGTGGATGCCTCCAGCGGCCGCGACGTGGTTGCCGCCACCGTGACTGCGATCAGCGCTCTGTCGGGTGAAATCGAAAATGCGGTGAAGGTTGTCACCGAACTGCGAAATGATAGCGATAAGATTGGCAGCGTTTTGCAGGTTATCGAAAACATCGCTGAACAGACCAACCTGCTGGCGCTGAATGCGGCCATCGAATCAGCGCGGGCGGGCGAGAGTGGCCGCGGTTTCGCTGTGGTGGCCGATGAGGTGCGCTTGCTGGCCAGCCGAACCAAAGTGTCGACCACTGAGATTCAGGCAACCATTGAAAAGCTGCAGGGCGGTGCGGTCAGAGCCGAGAAGGTCATGGAGGGCAGCCGCACTGGTGCCACCGCCATGGTAGAACGGATCGAGGAAACCGATCAGGCGCTGGAGCGTATTACTCAGGGCGTGTTACTGATCGAGGAGATGACGCAGCAGATTGCCGGTGCGGCTGAACAGCAGACGTCGGCGGCTCGCGAAATCAACAAGAATATCCACGGTATCAGTGATGTTGCCGAACACACCGGTCGAAGTGTGGCGCAATCGACCGAAGCCAGTGAGTCGCTGGCCGGGCTGGCAGAACGGTTGCGTTCGCTGGTCACCCAGTTTCAGGTTTGACTTGCGGGCCGAGCCGGTCCGGAGTGAACTGAATCTGGTCAATCCTCGTACTTAAAGGCTTGTAAGCCGGTCGCGCGTGGTTTACTGTCACCCTGTTATTGATTATCAGATGATCGCGTCATGGCACCAACAATATTAAGTTACCTGCAGGACAATCAGTTCAATGTATTGGCCCTGCTATTCTTCCTGGCCTGCTTTCGTGGTTATCTTTACTACACGTCACTGCGCGCGGTGGATACACCCTGTCTGGCCTATGCCATGCACCGTTTTCGCAAGCAATGGATCCGGATGGCACTGACGCGGGAAAACCGCATTGCCGATACCAATATCGTGGCCAACCTGGAGCGCAACGTATCATTTTTTGCCTCGGCGTCATTACTGGTGCTCGCGGGTCTGGTGACACTGTTGAATTCTTCAGATGCGGTGCTCGGCATGCTGGCCGATTTTCCGTTCTCCGATCAAAGCACCCGCGGCGAATGGGAAGTCAAAGTGATGCTGCTGATGTTCCTGTTTGTCTATGCGTTTTTTAAGTTCACCTGGAGCCTGCGCCAATACGGTCTGGTTTCGGTGATGATTGGTGGGGCGCCCGAACTCAAACTGCTGCCCAGCGAAGAAGAAATGGCGCGTCACGTCGACTCGATATCAAAAATGTCTTCCAAGGCATCGGGCAACTTTAATAACGGCCTGCGTAGTTACTATTTCAGCATGGCGGCACTAAGCTGGTTTGTAAACGCCTGGTTCTTTATTGCGCTGTCTGCCTTTGTTGTTTTTGTGCTTTACCGCCGCGAATTCAAGTCCGATACCTTGGGTATCATGATGGAGGATTTGCCGGATGCCTGAAACCTGAGGCATCGCCCTCCAAATCCCTTACGGGTGCTGTTCGATGATCAATACGCTGGTCAAGAAGCAATCTCTTCTGCTGTCCCTGTTGGTGCTGGCGGCAATAACGTACGCCCTGCAAAGCAGTATTGAAATCCGTTACCTGGCGCAGTTGCGGGCCGAGCAAAGCCAGGCCGTCAGTGAACGTCTGGGCGCCATTCGTTATCAGCTGGAAAGCGAGCTTACCAACAACCTGTCCCTGATCAATGGCCTGGCCGCATTTATTGCGTCCTATCCGGATTTTACCGAGGAGCAGTACCGGCTATACGCCAGCACGGTGATGGCACGTGAGCCGGCGCTGGTCAATCTTGCTGCAGCACCTGGCCTGCTAGTCCGCTACATCTATCCGATCGCCGGCAATGAAGCCGCCATTGGTCTGAATTATCTGACGCAGGACAATCAGCGTGATGAAGTATTGCAGGTAGTCGAAAGCGGTGAAATGGTAATTGCCGGGCCTCTCGATCTGGTGCAGGGTGGGCGGGCCTTCCTCGGACGAGCACCTGTATACGTCAACAGCGACGATGCCGAACCCAAATTATGGGGCATTGTATCGGCGCCCATTCTCGCCGATACGATTTATCGTAACGCCGGTTTGCTGGACCTGCCGGGCGAGCTGGCGTTTGCCATGCGCAAGGCTGGCAACAATGTCGAGGCGCCTGCGTTTTTTGGTGCACCTGCAACCTTTGATGCCGATTCGGCGGTCATCATGCCGCTGTCTGCCGGAGGCAGCCAGTGGGAAATCGCAGCGGTGTTGCCGCCGTCTCAGCTGACGGGCGGTAATGCCATCATTCTGCTAAGGGCGGGCAGTGTCGCAGTTTTCCTGTTGTTATCGGTGTCGCTGGCGTTGCGCTATCGTCCGTTTGAAAGCAACCGGGTACTTAAAAACATCATTTTTCGCAATGAACGTTTTTTGCGCGCGGTTGAGACCGTGTCACAGGTCGGCGGCTGGCGCTGGTCCCGTGGTCAGTTTGTTGAACTGTCGACGCAGACACGCGATATCATGATGTTGCCGAGGGATGAAGCCAGCGTTGATATGGAAGGTTTCTGCTACAGTCTGGATACGCGCAGCGCTGAATTGTTGCAGCACTATATTACGCAGGCGGTCAAACTGCGCCAGCGTATGGATCAGGAACTGGAGCTGCGTCGCCGCGAAGGACGTGTCATCTGGGTGCACATGAAGGCAGAAGTTGTAGGCGTGGACGCTGGCCGTGTGGAACTGATTGGTGCGCTGCAGGACATCACCCAACAGAAAAAAGTCGATCAATTGATCGAGTATCAGGCCAACTATGACAGCCTGACCGGTCTGCCCAATCGGGGATTGTTCCAGGATCGCCTGCATACCGCGCTGCTCCAGGCCAAGCGCCGTAGTACACGGATAGGTGTGCTGTTTGTTGATCTGGATAATTTTAAATCGGTCAACGATAACCTGGGGCACGATGCCGGGGATGAGCTGCTGGTGGAATCGGCACAACGTATTCAGAACAGCATTCGGTCTCTGGATACAGTGGCGCGCTATAGCGGTGATGAATTTGTGGCGTTGCTGGTCGACGTGTTCTCTGCCACGGTGGTCTCGCGTATTGCCGATGATATTGTGGCGGCGATGCGCAAACCCTTTGTCATTGCCGGGCGCCAGGTCTATTGCAGTGTCAGTATCGGCGTGGCGTTCTACCCTGACGATGGCGACAATGTTGATACCCTGGTGATCAAGGCCGACCAGGCCATGTACGAAGTCAAAAAATCTGGCCGAAACTCCTGGCAGTTTTACACCACAGCCATGCAGCTGGAGTCTGAGCAGAAGCATCACCTGTACAATGAGCTGGTGATGGCGATCGACAATAACCAGCTGACGGTGTTCTACCAGCCCATTGTGGACGCTGCCAGCGGCCGTGTGGTCAGTTGTGAAGCGCTGGTACGCTGGCCGCATGAGGAAGGCTGGATCGGGCCTGATACCTTCATTCCCATCGCCGAGGAGCGAGGGTTGATCAACCGCATTGATCTGCTAGTGTTGCGATCGTCACTGCAATTCCTCAATGAGCTGAACACGTCACTGGAGCGGCCCCTGGCTTTGTCGGTTAACGTGTCGCCGCGTTTGCTGCATCTGCGTGATGACGATGCCCAGGAGTGGCTGCGGGAGCTGGAGAGGGAAACAACCGTGCGGGTGACCATTGAGATTACTGAGCGGGTGCTGGTAGAAGACAGCGACCAGACCCATAAGATTCTGGATCAATTGCACGAGGCAGGCGTTCAGATTGCCATTGATGATTTTGGTACCGGGTATTCGGGGCTGAGTTACTTCTCCCGCTTTCCGGTATCATCAGTCAAAATCGATCGTTCCTTTGTTCAGGATCTGGGCGTGAAGTCTACGGAAACCACGTTGGTAGAAACCATTCTGCTGTTGGCCAGCAAACTCAGTATCAAGGTGGTTGCCGAAGGTGTGGAAACGGAACAGCAGGCTGAGTTCCTGCGCCTTAACCGCTGCGATTTTCTGCAGGGTTATCACATTTCAAAGCCGCTGAGTGAGCAGGATTTCCGTGACTTCGTAACCTCCAGGGCCTGACTGAGGGGCTCTCTCGTCAGACCCGGAAGGTCACGCTTTGCAGTCAGACGAAGTATGACTTCAGCGGTGGGAAGCCATTGAATTCCACCGAGCTGTAACTGGTGGTGTAGGCGCCGGTGGAGAACCAGTACAGCCGGTCGCCGGTGGCCAGGTTCAGTGGCAGTTCGTATTTGTATTGCTCATACATGATGTCGGCGCTGTCGCAGGTAGGTCCGGCCAGAATTACCTCTTCGGTTTCCCCGGCTTTTTCAGTATGAATGGGGAACTTGATGGCTTCATCCAGCGTTTCGATCAGGCCGGAGAATTTACCAACATCGGTGAAGATCCAGCGGTGCAGCGCGGTGTGTGATTTACGTGAAATCAGCACAACCTCGGACACCAGGATGCCGGAATTGGATATCAGTGAGCGACCCGGCTCCAGAATGATCTGTGGAAAATCTTCACCAAAGTCTTCCTGGATAAAGCGTGTGATCTCTTCTGCATACGTAGGCAGCGTGTTGGCGCGGGTAATGTAGTTGGCTGGAAAACCGCCGCCGAGATTGATCATTTTCAGTTCAATGCCGTCTTCGTCGCGCAGGCGCTCAAAAATCACCTTCACTTTGGCGATGGCGGCATCCCAGACACCGATATCACGTTGCTGCGAACCTACGTGGAAGGACACACCGTAGGGCTCCAGGCCAAGTTCACGCGCCAGGATCAACAGGTCGATGGCCATGTCGGTGTGGCAGCCGAATTTGCGCGACAGTGGCCAGTCAGCGGTGTGACTACCTTCGGTCAGAATCCGCACATAAACGCGAGAGCCGGGCGCTGCGCGTGCAATGTTGCGCAGGTCTGCTTCCGAGTCGGTGGCGAACATGCGCACACCTTTGTCGTAAAAGTAGCGGATATCCTTGCTCTTTTTGATGGTATTGCCGTAACTGCAGCGATCGGCGCTGACATCCAGCCCGAGCAGTTTGTCGAGCTCGTAGATGGAGGCGACGTCGAAGTTTGAGCCTTTGTCGCGCAGCAGCGTCAGAATCTCCGGTGCCGGGTTGGCTTTAACGGCGTAGTAGACATTGGCGTAGGGGAAATACTCGGTCAGCGTGTCGTAGTGTTCGCTGATGGTATTCAGGTCAATGACCACAAAGGGCGTTTCCTGGGTATCGGCAAGCGCTTTAATGCGGTTAAAGGTGGGCAGCGGGTAAAAATCTTCGATTCTGATGGCTTCTGTGCTCATGCTAGGCTTTTGCTCCTTCAGCATCGGCTGGGTATGGGATTAACGTCGCTTGGCCCGGGCCCGATGGGTCGGGAGGATTCAGGCTTGCTGGCATTGTAACAAAGCCTTCCGGCGTGGAACACGAAGTTTTTAGCAGTTCATTCGATAAGACTTCGATCGGCGGTCGGCGCCAGGGTGTATAGGTCTCGGAACGGTCGCCTTTGGCGCCCTGATTGTTCCTCGACGTATACGCCCTGCCACCGGCCTCGAAAGGGGCGACCGTCTGACCGCCAGGGATGGCGGAAATGCAGGTTTTGCAGGAGCAAAAACATGCCGAGAGTCGCATACGGTCCTTCAGTCATACCCCCACCACCCCCGCTCGGCAGGATGGCCTCGATCAGGTTAAATCGGATGGTCGAAGCATAGACGGCCTGCGCTATTTGCGCGTTAGTAAGTATCTTGATCCTTGAGCAAGGGGTAGGAAGAGCATTGCTGCGGAGAGACTGGCGAGGAGCGCGAGCAAACTATCGGGGAGCAGTGGCGGTTCAATGCTCCGTAGGTAGAGAAAAAGCAGTGTGGTCGACAAAAAAACCACTATCCATTCAAAGGTGTACCAGCAAAATACAAAGTCCTTGCTGTGCACGTTTTGGTGGGCTTTGATGCTGTTCTTGTTGCGTACCAACGCTGACGCCAGATGCCACGAAAAAACGGTAATGGTTAGCAGCGCAATACCTGCAGCGGGGACAACCCTGTCCGATGCAATAATCATGGATAAGAAAGTGATCAAGCAAATGGAAATTATTATATTTGCGCAGGCCAGGACCCTATTGGTCGTATTGTAAACGGGGTTGAGTGAGACCGTCTGAATCTTCGCTGGTAGTAAGCTGTTTAGTGGAAAAAGCGGGTTGTACCCTTTGCCGATTGTTGTCTGATAAATAATCATCTGAGAGAGATTATCTCCTCATCGTAAAGCTGCATACAGACGTCATAGCAATGGACTAAAAGCGTCTGCATACACCCTTTACGAAAACATTTTCATGAAGTGCTGGCGGAATACAATCCGAACACGGATGCGCCCAACGCCATGACGCCGCTGATCGCAGCAGCGACGGGTGTATGGGGTCCTGGGACCAACGCAAACGATCCTGTCATCGTTGCACCAGCTGCGAATACACTTGAAACTACGCCGGCTTCTCCGGACGACAAGCCCGCAGCAGAGACGCATTCAACTTCCGTATTAGTTAACTCACGCATTTTAGATTTCCTGTCCTTGGTAGATTTATTAGCTTTTTAAGTCCAATTGAAAAACACCCAAGAGTGAAGCTGGCGTTGTTTCGATCGGGCTTAATAATTGTATAGCCCAATTCCGACGGGAGTGCTGATTTAAAATGGGAGACTTTGTAGGTGTTTTGCCGACAGCTGGCACAACACTTGAAGCGGGGATGAGGGGTATATGGCTGAAGGACCGTATGCGACCCTTGGACGGTCGCATCCGAGCCCCCCATGGATGGGTTCACGGGCGTGTCCTGAAGGCATATACCCCTCATCCACGCCTTACCACTGATTTGTGAACCTCACCCACCGGACAGCGCGACCGGGGCTAAGTTGCCCTTGAATTGCAGTTTACTTGGCGGCCCGCAACGCAGCCTGCGCAGCCGCCAACCGAGCGATTGGTACGCGGGGTGGTGAACAGCTCACGTACTGCAGGCCCAGGTTGTGGCAGAAATCAATCGAGTCAGGATCGCCTGCGTGCTCGCCACAGATACCCAGCTTCAGATCCTTGCGGGTCTTCTGCCCATTGGTCACCGCAAACTGCATCAGTTTGCCCACGCCCGTCTTGTCCAGGCTGGCAAACGGGTTCTTGCTGTAGATTTCCTTCTGCTGGTACTCATCATAGAACAGACCCATGTCATCCCGGCTCAGGCCCAGCGTAGTCTGCGTCAGGTCATTGGTACCAAAGCTGAAGAACTCAGCATGTTCCGCAATCTCATCCGCGGTAATGGCAGCACGTGGCACTTCCACCATGGTGCCGACCATGTACTTGAACTTGATCTTCTTCCTGGTCATCACTTGTTCAGCGATGCGATGCACAATGGCCAACTGATCCGCCAGCTCCGCCTTGAAGCCCACCAGCGGGATCATGATCTCCGGATGAACTTCAACCGGCTTCTTCGCCGTCAACAGTTCAGCCGCCGCTTCAAAAATCGCCTGCACCTGCATCTCCGTGATTTCCGGATACAGAATGCCCAGACGGCAGCCACGGCAGCCCAGCATCGGGTTTTCTTCATGCAGGGCCTTGATGCGATCAATAACAAACTCAAGCGGCAGGCCCAGTTTGTCAGCCAGCTGGCGACGCACAGCGTCATCCTGAGGCAGGAATTCGTGAAGCGGTGGATCCAGCAGGCGGATGGTGACCGGGCGCCCCGCCATTGCCTTGAACAGACCAACAAAGTCTTTACGCTGCATTGGCAACAGTTTCTTCAGCGCTTCGCGGCGCTGAACACCGTCCACGGCCAGAATCATCTGGCGCATATCATCGATGCGGCTGCCTTCAAAAAACATGTGCTCGGTACGGCACAGGCCGATGCCTTCCGCGCCATACGCCACCGCAGTCTGTGCCATGGCCGGTGTGTCGGCATTGGTACGGATGCGCAGCTTGCGATACTTGTCTGACCATTCCATGACCGTGTTGAAGAGCTCGTAGGTGTAACTTTCACTGGCCTTCATCGTGCCTTCAAGTACACGCTTGACCTCAGAGTCCGCGCTTTCGATCAGACCCTGATAGACTGAACCGGTGGTGCCGTTGATGGAGATGTAGTCACCTTCTTTCAGCGTGATACCGTTAGCCGTCAGCGTTTTGCGCTCATAATTGATGGTGATATCGGCGGCGCCGCAGATGCAGACCTTGCCCAGCTGACGGGCAACCAGCGCTGCGTGCGAGGAGACCCCGCCGCGTGTGGTCAGGATGCCCTGGGAGTGCAACATACCTTTGAGATCGTCAGGCGAGGTTTCCGAACGGCACAGAATAACCTTGTTGCCTTTGCGCGCTTCAATTTCAGCCTGGGCTGCGGTGAATGCGATACGGCCCGTCGCCGCGCCTGGGCCAGCAGGCAGACCTGTACAGATCAGCTTCGCCTCTTTCTGTGCTTTGGCGTCAAAAACCGGCACCAGCAGCGTGTCCACAGACTCGGCCGGGATTTTTAATAATGCGGTTTTCTGGTCTATCAGCTTTTCCTTGTTCAGTTCGACGGCGATACGGATCGCCGCCAGACCGGTGCGTTTGCCGTTACGGGTCTGCAGAATGAACAGGCGGCCGTTTTCGATGGTGAACTCAAAGTCCTGCATGTCCTTGAAGTGTTTCTCCAGGCGGGTGCGGACCTTTTCCAGATCGGTAAAATTCTTTGGCAGTTCTTTTGCCATCGCTGCGATGGGCTTGGGTGTGCGTACACCGGCAACCACGTCTTCGCCCTGCGCGTTGGTCAGGTACTCACCGTAAAACACCTTTTCGCCAGTGGCCGGGTCACGGGTAAAGGCGACGCCGGTTCCGCTGTCGTCACCCGCATTGCCGAATACCATGGCCTGGATGTTAACGGCGGTGCCCCATTCGGCGGGGATGCCGTATTGTGAGCGATACAGGATGGCGCGATCATTTTTCCAGGAGCCAAACACGGCGCCGACTGCACCCCACAGCTGCTCATAGACGTCCTGCGGGAAGCTTTTGCCGGTTTTGTCGGCGATCAGCTTCTTGTAGCTCTGAACCAGTTCCTGCAGCTCTTCAGCTGTAAGCTCGTTGTCCAGTTCTTTGCCCAGAGACTT
>Ga0115567_10006532_pt1 | contig 11142 bp, 10 predicted proteins | sample COGITO_mtgs_1204_2_FD_88679 | JGI IMG/M metagenome (GOLD analysis project Ga0115567, IMG submission 88679) | Pelagic marine microbial communities from North Sea - COGITO_mtgs_120412 | ecosystem: Environmental > Aquatic > Marine > Epipelagic | place: Germany:Helgoland, sampling site Kabeltonne... | reverse complement strand
TTTCGGAGACAGAAAACGATGTTCCACTTGGCGGGAAGGTGAAAATCTTTTGATCCTGGCCAAGGGCAGAATTTGCCAAGCATGAGAGGCTGACGGATGAAAAAACGCTTAGGCAAGTTCTTCTAGCTGCGGGCATTGACGGTCTACCTCCAGATAATGCGAGGCTCAGCGACTGATAATAAGAAGTCAAACTTTCGGGGAGCTGTGACGCTGTTTGGTTGACATATTCTAAGGCCATTTCACGAGAGCCGACATTGATCTGGGTCGCAGCATCGTGCAGTTGGGCTGATTCTGTGGAAAAACAGCGCTTTGCTTGCGCAGAAAGCAGTGCGGTGAACGCAGCGCGAGTGCCTTTCCTGTCAGGCTCTGCGCGTTTGCTGCGGTGCGGGAAAGATCTTGGCCAGTTTGCGGAGGTTCTGGGCCGTTGCGGCGAGGAGGAATTCGTCATTTGCGCCGCATGGGCCACGCAATCGGAGACGACCTAAGCCGAGGTTGCGTTTGAGTTGGGCAAAGAGCATCTCGACCTTCTTTCGGAGCCTGGCTGAGACCTTGTATTGGTGCGTCTTGGCGATGGCGCGGGCGATATCTCTTGCGTCTTCATGTTCTTCACGGGTGATTTTGCGGGCATCGGCGTTCGGGCAGCAATTGGGTTTGGAAAGGCATGCCTGGCAGGTGTGTTTGAGAGCTTGATATTTGGCCACGCCTTTGCCGGATGGGCCCCGGTTTGGATCGGAATAGTTCCGGCGGAACTGCTTCAGCGGCTCACCCTCGGGGCAGATGTATTGGTTGTTCTCGGCGTCCCATTCGAAGTCGGCGCGGGGCCACCTACCATTGCTTGAAGCCAACGTTTCAGTCACAATCAATTATCCGAACCTGAATTGAACAAAGTTGAAGCATGGCCATCAAGATTGAAATGCTGCGCAATTTCGTCGCCGTTGCGGAACTCGGAAACCTCAACGACGCGGCTGATCGGCTGGGTCGGACATCCTCTGCGGTTTCGATGTCTCTCAAATTGCTGGAAGAGAATCTGGGTTCGCCCCTTTTCGAGAGCGACCGCAAAAATCGCCTGACAGCCCTTGGTCGCTTTACGCTCGCCGAAGGACGCCGCGAAGTCGAACAGTTCGCCCATTGCATCGAAACTCTTGCCGCTTTTGCGCAGGCCCGCGTCGGAATTGTCAGGATCGGTGCGGTGCCTTCGGTCACGGCAACACTGTTGCCCAACATTGTGCGTGGATTTGTGCGCGACCACCCTGACGTGATAATCCATATCCGCGATCTGGATTCTGCCACCGTCTTGAGCGAAGTTGAAATGCAGCGCATTGATATCGGCATCGCGTCCAGCAGGCCTGCGCTTTCCGGCATCAGAACGATGCGTCTATTTTCCGATCGTTTCGGCGTGGTGTGCAGTGATGACCATCCTTTGCGAAAAGAGCACCGTGGGCTGCAATGGGCGGATTTGAAGCGTTATCCTTTGATCTCCAACGCAACAGGGGCGCAGATCGGAAATCCGGTTTTTCGGGAGCTGGACGATGCCGCACATCTGCGCATTCGCAACACCAGTTCGGTTCTGGGAATGGTGCGGGCCGGGGTCGGTATTACGGTTCTGCCAAAGCTGACTCTGGAAGGATATGCGCATGGTTTGCTTTTTCTGCCACTTGATGAACCCGACACGATCCGACGGGTAAACATTCTGACACGATCGCAGGGCGAACTGTCGCCAGTTGCGCGGGCTTTCGAGAAAGCCATCGTCGATGGTGTTACGGCGCGGAATGATGAGGCATTCGAATAACTTCAGTTTTATTGGAGTATCCATCACTTTTTACTGATTGATTGGAATCCAGGAATATGTGGCAATAGCTCATCGCTTCGATGTCAGTCGAAGGAGTTTTCACCGCGATTCGGGAGGTTTCCATGACTATCAAATATAGCAGACGCTCACTTTTGGGTGCGACAGCGGCAGTGGCCCTTGTTGCCACGAGCATGCCACGTTTTGCCTTTGCACAAGGCCCTGATTTTCTTACGATCGGGGGTGGCCCATCGGGCGGCGTGTTCGGGATTGTCGGCACGGCTGTCGCAGGCCAGTTGGCGCAGATATTTCCCGACACTATCATTGATGTTCAACCCGGCGGCTCGGGTCCAAACCTGTTGCGGGTCGGCGCGGGCAAGGCTGATTTGGGGATCACGTCGGCGAACAACGCGCTCGACGCATGGCAAGGACGCGATCCCGCGACACCCGAAGCTCCGGTACAGAATGTGCGCGGCCTGATGACAGTCATGCAAAGCGCGGTACAGGTCTGGGTCGATGCAAGGTCCGAAATCCGCACGTTGCAAGATTTGCGTGGCAAGCAGATCAGCGCCGGGCAACCCGGCCAGACTTCGTGGCTCGTCTTTGAAAATCTGCTCGCTGCTGCGGGCATGACGACCGCCGACATCGAAGCGGATGGCGGCAAGCTTCACCCGCTCAGCTGGTCGGAGTCTCATGAAGCATTGAGTAATGGCCAGCTTGACGCGGTCATGTGGCTATCGCTCTGGCCGCATCCGACCGTTCTGCAGAACGAAACGGTCAGACCGATGCGGGCCTTGTCTTTCGATCCGGCGGTGCTGGAAAAATTCATGGCCGAAAGCGGTGGCGGATTCGAACGCGTGACCCTTCCCGAAGGTCTGTTTGGCGGTCAGGACAAACCGGCCGAAACAGTCGGAACCAACACCATCCTTTTCGCCGCTGCCGACATGACCGACGACATCGCATATGCGATCGTCAAGAAATTGTGGGAAGGCAAGGATGACCTCTATGCGGCACATTCCCTGCTGAAATACATGACGGAAGATACAGTCGGCAAAGGCATGGTTATTCCGGTCCACCCCGGTGCGCGGAAATACTTCGAAGAACAGAGCATCGCTGTCTCTGACTCTGCGCTTTCTGCGTGAAAGGACCTTGATGATGACCACCGCAGCGGAGACCGCTAAGCAAACGATGCGCAACGGGGCGATCACCGTTTTGTCATTGGCCATGACTGGGTTCCATCTGGCCGCAGCCTCACCGCTGTGGCTGGCTCCGAACCTGTTGTTGCGGTCGATGCATGCGCTGTTTGCGGTGGTCATCATCTTTCTTTTGTTCCCGTTCGCACGTGGCATGTTGGGAAAGGTGACCGACACGCTGTTGATCGGGCTTTCGATCGTGACGCTTGGCTATGCAGCAGTCTATCACAGTTCCATCGTCGTGCGCCCGCCTTGGACGCTCGACGCATCAGGGCTTGAGCTTTTCGTGGCAATCGGTGCCATTATCGCGGTTCTAGAAGCGACGCGGCGTAGTCTGGGCATGGCAATCGTCTGGCTGTGTCTGATCTTTATTTTCTACGCCTTCATCGGACCCGAACTGCGCCATGTCAGTTGGTTGCGCCCCCTCGCCCATGGTGGTGTCGGGATCAACGAATTCGTCGATCAGATGTATTTCAGCTTTGAAGGGCTGTTCGGAACCGCTCTTGGTGTTTCGGCGGAATATATCTTTCTTTTCGTGATGTTTGGGGCTGTTCTTCAAGTCGCGGGCGGTGGTGACTTTTTTATTACCATCACCCGTGCGATGACCGGCCAAAGCCGTGGCGGCCCCGCCAAAATCGCGGTGATCGCCAGCGGTCTGATGGGCATGATGTCAGGCAGTGCGGTCGCCAATGTTGCGACGACCGGATCGCTGACAATTCCGATGATGCTGAAGCTCGGCTACCCGCGCCGTTTTGCCGGCGCGGTAGAGGCCATCGCTTCGACCGGCGGGCAAATCACGCCACCGATCATGGGCGCGGCAGCCTTTCTGATGGCCGGTATATTGGGCATCAGCTACCTTGAAGTTGCTGCGGCTGCGCTTATCCCTGCGCTGTTATTTTATGTGGCACTGCTTTTCGCGGTGCATCTGGCGTCGATCAAACTGAACCTTCAGCCCCTTGATCCCGCAGAGGCGGGATCCACGCGCACCGTTCTGCTCGGCGGCTGGACCTTCCTGATCCCCGTGGCCATTCTGGTGACCTTGATGCTCCAAGGCTATTCGGCGACATATAGCGCCTTTTTTGGCGTCGTTGCCGCATTTGTCACGCCCTATCTGCGGCCCTCTACATTCGTAAACTGGCGCCAGCATGTGGCTGGTATCCGGCTGGGTGTCGAAGGGGCGGTGGTCGTGGCGGCGGCCTGTGCATCGGCTGGCATTATCGTCGGGATCGTGCAGATTTCGGGGCTTGGGTTCAAGTTCAGCTCCGTCGTCACAAGCTTCTCTGGCGGATCGCTCGACATTGCTCTGGTTCTTGCGATGGTCGCTTCATTCATCTTTGGCATGGGTATGCCGACGACCGCAGCATACATCGTGCAGGCCACACTGGTTGCCCCCGCGCTGGTCAAGCTTGGTGCCGATCCGCTTGGCGCGCATATGTTCGTCTTCTACTACGCCGTGTTGGGCCAAATCACGCCGCCGTTGGCTGTTGCTGCCTATGCGGCGGCGCCCATTGCCGGTGAAACCCCGAACCGCGTGGGATGGACAGCCTTTCTGATCGGTTTGCCCATCTACATCATTCCTTTCATGTTTGTGTCCAATACAGTGCTTTTGACGCCCGAGTTCAGTGTCGATCTGTTCTATACTTTGGCCAGATCGTTGATCGCGGTTGCCGCAATGTCCGCGGTGGTCATCGGCTGGCTGTTCGGGGCGCCACTGATCTGGGCAATGCGGGGGCTGCTGGTTTTATCGGCAGTGATGATGATCCATCCCGACGTTGTGTCGTCGTTGATCGGGGCGGCGGTGCTGCTGGGCATCTATCTATTCCAGAGGTGGCAATCGAAGCTTCAGCAAAAGGTAGTGGCCGAATGAACGACGTGTTCACCCTTCCCGAGCCGATCGGTACGGATTACGAATACATCATGGCGTCCCGCCACGGACGGATGGTGATGGTTGCCGGACAAATTGCCAAGATCGGGGATAATCAATTGCACGCGATCGGGCGATGTGGCGAAGATGTCGACCTGCCCACGGCAAAGAGAAACGCTGAGATTGCCGCCGGGCAAGTTCTGTCCTGGCTGTCAAGGCAGCATGGACCGGATGAATGGGTCGGGCGCATTCTTCGAATGACGGCCCATGTCGCTGTCGGCGATGAGATGGTCGATATTTCCGACATTGCCGACGCTGCATCCCGCGTCTTTATTGCGGCTTTGGGTGATCGTGGACGTCACCCAAGATCCGTGATCGGCGTCAGCCGCCTTCCGCGAAATTCTCCGGTTCTGCTTGAAGTGACTGCCGTTATCAACAACCGGAATGGATGACATAATCTGGTCGGGTTTCAGCATCTGAAGAAATGACAATGTCATTAATCAGCCTGCGCCAAAGGCAGTAATGGAAGTGTCAAACAGAGGGAGCCCTGACGTCCGGCGAATGCGCGGGAAAACATCTCGGCCCAAGGATGATCTATAGAACATATCTGTTACAGCGACATTTTGGTTTCCGACGTCGTTTGATGTCCTCTGCAAATTTGATTTGCAGCTGTAGGCTAATTTTCCAGATCCGGTATCGGGACAACCGCACCGTCTTCCGGACCTGCCTGTCTTCGCAGGAGGATGTGTGCCGAGGGGATCATGCTCCGGCGGTAGAACAGAAACGCGACGCAGGCGATCGCACCCATGACGGGGATCAGCGTTCCCATAGCGAGCACCGCATTGCCCATCAGCGCGCCGAGCGTCCCTATCAACAGGCCCGACCCCATTTGGATGAAACCCAGCATGGAGGCCGCCGCGCCGGCCGCGCGACCGAACGGGGCCAGGGCAGCGGTCGACATTGCGGGCATCACAAAGGCGATACCAAACGAATAAACTGCAACGGGAACCATAACATGTAAAAAACTGGGCGGCCAGAAAAGCAGGGCCACAACGCCAACACTGCCCAGCGCGATGAAGACCAGCCCCGGCCCTACAAGACGGTCGGCACCGTAACGCGACATCAAGCGCCGACATACCAGTGATGCGATGAAAAAGCTGCCCGATTGCGCCAGCATGGACACGCCGAATTGAGCAGGACTCAGGCCAACATCCCCCATCAGGATGAACGGCAGGAATGTCGCCTGTGCGTAGATCGCACCCAAGGCGCCCCCCATGACGAGGGAGGCGCAAACGAATTGCCGGTTGGTCAGAAGCAACCTGTAACTGCGCCCCAGCGCCGGGAGGTTCAGCCGCGATCTGTCCGCCACCACGGTTTCCTTCATCGCGAAAATCGTGACCGCGATGACGGCGATCCCGATCATCGCCATCAGGGCGAAGATGGACTGCCATCCAAACAGCGGCAGCATCAGCCCGCCGATCGTCGGCGCCAGCGCGGGTCCAAGCGCCAGAATGATGCCGATCAAATTCATTATTCTGGATGACTGGTCGTCCGTGAACAGGTCACGCACCAGCGCACGCGAAATCGCGATCCCCGCAGATGCTCCGATGCCTTGCAGGAACCGCGCTGCGATCAGAATTTCGACAGATGGGGCGAATAATGCGAGAATGCTGCCAATACAGTAAATCCCCATGAAGGCGATCGTGATCGGACGACGACCCAGTGCATCAGAGAGTGGTCCGGCGATCAGTTGTGCGCAGGCGAAACCACCAAAGTAGAGGGTCAGAGTCAACTTGATCACGGAATCCGTCGAATCGAAATAGCGGACAAGCTCCGTCATGGCTGGCGTATAGAGCGCCATGGAAACGGGGCCGATGGCCACCAAAAGAGCCCCGATCAGACTGACTCTTTGTTCGCTCATCAAATGTGTCGTGGTCATGGCGCGTCCCCGCTTTTATCCAATGTAGCCTGTGCGGACACGAGGCTGCTGCGAAGCCGTTTGGCAATATCGCGGAAGGCGGACCAATCTTCCGGGCTGAGCTGTTGTGACATGATGAATTCAGCGCGCGCGCCTGCCTGTGCGATCCGCGACAAGATGTCGGACGCGCCCGCCGTTAGGGTCACGATTTTGGCACGCCGGTCGTCAGGGTCGCCGTCGCGTCGGACCAGACCTGCGGCTTCGAGACGGTCCAGAAAACCCGTCAGGCCCATCGGTGTCATACCGAGGCTCTCGGCAAGCAGATGTTGCCGCGTCGCCCCGGCCCGGGTCATATGTGCCAGCACCCGCGCCTCTGCCGCAGTCACGGTGAGATGTGCCGCGTCAATTTCGCGCTCGAAAATCGCGCGACTTTGGCGGGCGATATCGTTGAGGAGAAAGCCCATGTTGTCGGGATTGATCATGGTATTCATTGAGCCGCGCAAAATAGTAAGGTTACCTTATTGTAAGGCAAAGATATGTTAGGTGATCCAGATTTCAACATCTGCGCACGAAAAATTTCCCCTACTTCACTTTTGGCGAAACGGACCGATAGTGCTTTGGCGACCTCTCTTCGTAAAGTTGGAGCGGTATTGGTTTGTTAGGACACGGACACTCCCCTTGGTCTTGAACAAGATCTGCGGGGGTATGGGAAACGGCGGTCAATCCTGTCCTCACCTTCCATTTAGCATCGCAGGTAGCATCGACAGAAAAGCGGGCCTGTCCCAAGAACAGCCAGCGTGAATTGTTACGTGCCTAATGGGGCATTTTATGTGTTTACCCGTATGGACAATGCGCACCGGAGGTACTTAGCTTGCGATTGCAGGTCAGAATGGCCGCTGCACCGACAGAGGAACCAAAGGCCCATCGGTGTGTCATTTCTGTTTTGGGAGGTCTTCATGGATCGTCGTTCATTTATCAAAAAAGCCGGTATCGCAGGTGTAGGTGCAACTGCCGCAAGTCTTTCAACTCCGGCGCTTGCGCAGGGAAATATGACCTGGCGTATGGTTACGACCTGGCCAAAGAATTTTCCCGGTCTTGGCATCGGTGCCCAGCGCCTTGCCGACCGCATCACCGCTGCATCCGGTGGTCGCCTGACGGTACAGGTATATTCTGCCGGCGAACTGGTGCCACCGCTCCAGTCACTTGATGCGGTCATCGACGGCACAGCCGAGATGAGCCACGGTGCCGCCTATTACTGGCAGAACAAATCCGCCGCCCTGTCGTTCTTTACCGGCGTGCCGTTCGGCATGACCACACCGGAGTTGACGGCGTGGATCCGCTACATGGGCGGTCAGGAAATCTGGGACGAGATCTATGACCAGTTCGGCGTTCAGGGCTTTTTGTCGGGTAACACCGGCACGCAGGCCGGCGGCTGGTTCAAGAACGAACTCAAAAGCGTCGATGACTTGCAGGGCGTGCGTTTCCGTACCCCCGGTCTGGGCGGGCGCGTCTGGGAAAAACTGGGTGCCACCGTCACCAACATGGCGGCGGGCGAGATATTTCAGGCGCTGCAGTCAGGCACGCTGGATGCGGCAGAGTTCGTGGGTCCCTACAACGATCTGGCGCTGGGCTTTCATCAGGTCGCCAAGAACTACTATGTGACCAGTTTTGTGGAATCCGGTCTGGCAACAGAACTTGTGGTCGACAAAGCCAAATACCAGGAACTGTCCGAAGATCTTCAGGCGATCGTAAAAGACGTTTGTCAGGCCGAATACGATCAGGTCTCGGCGGACTTTTACGCCAACGATCCCCGCGCCTTGCGGACGTTGATCAACGATCACGGCGTGACGGCGCGTCAGTTTCCCGACGACATCATGGAAGCCGGTGCCAAAGCCTCGAAGGAAGTCGTGGAGGAGCTTGTGGCCAGCGACGATCCTTTGGTCAAGAAGACCGCCGAGAGCTTTGTCGAAGCGCTGGGTATCCTGCGTGAGCGGACCGAGATGGTCGATCTGCCCTATCAGGTCGCGCGTCAGAAGTACCTCAAGTACTGATTTCCACTGCCCGCAATCAAAAGGGGCCCGACATTACCGTCCGGCCCCTTTTCTTATGTCAACTCGCGATCAGGCGCGGCAACCAGGTGACGATACTGGGAAATGCGAACAGAATTGCGATGGCGATGATCTGCAACACCACGAACGGCAGGATGCCCTTGTATATCGCGGAGGTGGGCAAATCATCCGGTGCCACTCCACGCAGATAGAACAGCGCAAAACCGAAAGGCGGCGTCAGGAACGACGTCTGCAGGTTCACACCCACGATAACACCGAGCCAGACCGGATCGACATCCAGCATCAGCAGCACGGGTGCCGTGATCGGGATCACGATGAAGATGATCTCGAATGTATCCAGGATAAAGCCCAGTACGAACATGATCGCCATCACGACAGCGACGGCCATCAGCGGGCCACCGGGCAGATTGGCCAGGAATTCATGAACCAGATTGTCGCCACCCATCAGCCGGAAAACGACAGAGAAAACTGACGCGCCCAGCAAGATTACGAACACCATCGAGGTGATCGTCGCGGTGGCGACGGTGGTTTCGCGCAAGGTCTTGAACGACAAACGCCAGCGAAGCGCCGCAAGGATCATTGCACCCACGGCACCCACGGATGCGGCCTCTGTTGGGGTGGCGATGCCACCAAGGATCGAGCCGAGCACAGACAGGATCAGTAGCATCGGCGGTAGTAACGACACCACCACTTGGCGCAGCAGGTCTTTCTTTTCTTCCGGTGGCACCGGCGTCGCCGGACAGCTTTCGGGATCGGTAATTGCCTTGAAAATGGTATAGGCAAGATACAATCCCACAAGCATGAACCCCGGCAGCAATGCACCGGCAAATAGATCACCTACAGACACCGCGGTGGGGGCGAAATTTCCCTTTGCCATCTGCACCTGTGAATTGATCCCTGACAACATGTCGCCCATGAAAATCAGCACGGTCGACGGCGGAATGATCTGGCCCAAAGTTCCGCTCGCACATATCACACCCGTCGCGAGCTTGGGGTCATATCCCGCCCGCAGCATCGCCGGAAGCGAGATCAGACCCATCGTGACCACCGTTGCACCCACGACGCCGGTAGAGGCTGCGAGCATCGCGCCCACAACGATCACGGACATGCCGAGACCGCCACGCAGATTGCCGAAAAGCTTGCCCATGGTCAGCAGCAACTGTTCGGCAATATTTGAACGCTCCAGCATTACCCCCATGAAGATGAACAGAGGCACGGCGACCAGCACCTCGCTGGTCATGAACCCGATGTAGCGGTTGGGCAAGGCACCAAAATTGGACGGATCGAACACACCCAGCGCCATGCCGACGGCCCCAAACATCAGCGATACACCGGCAAGCGTGAAGGCGACAGGAAAGCCCAGCAGCAAAAATCCGATGATGCCAAAGAACATGAGGCCGGCCAGCAGCTCTCCGATGACGACAGGGTCCATCAGACGACACCTCCTTCAGCAGGCAGATCTTCTATCGCACCGTAGCGTTGCGAGGCAGGCAGCAAATCAGAGCGTCCACCGAGAACCACAATGGACCGCGCGATCATGGCGATGCCCTGAAGCGCTAAAAGCGCTACGAAAAGGATAATGAAACTCTTGAGAATATAGAGCCCCGGCATCCCACCGACGTTGGCGGACGCTTCTGAATAGCTCCAAGCGCGGACGACGAACGGCATGGAATAGATGTAGACGACCGCACAAAACGGCAGCAGGAACAGCACAGAACCGACCAGATCGACAATCGCCTTGGTGCGCGGCCGGGCAGGTCTGTAAAAAATGTCAACGCGCACATGGTCACCGCGCATTAGGGCGAAACCGGCCACGGCCGTGAACATCGCACCGTTGAGCCAGATATAGAGATCCTGCATCCAGACATACGAGGTCGCGAAAAGATATCGCTGCACCACGACCGTGAAGCAGATCATGACGATTCCCAGTGAAAGCCATGAAAAAATGTGGCCGATCAGAGCGTTCAGCCCGCAGATCGCACGAACCACCAATGCCATGAAACGCATTCCAATCCTCCCGTATTTCTCTTTCCTCTGCTGGTTGTCACGAACCGGCAGTCCACACAATATGGCACGTATCGTTCAGCGTGCCAAAGCCTGCGCATGGCCGGTCATTTTATTTTACCCGCTTTGATTGTCAGCGCACCAATTTGGCGGTGTCGGCCGTGGCCCTGTCTGGCGATGGCGAGTGTCGGGCACAACGAACTGCTACTTATAATTTGCGGTCGTATCACACCCTGCCGCGAAGCTTGGGTAGGCCGCAACATGTGCGCCCTCCCGCACCCAATTGCCGGGGACTATATCTTGCTACC
>Ga0115567_10006530_pt1 | contig 11142 bp, 14 predicted proteins | sample COGITO_mtgs_1204_2_FD_88679 | JGI IMG/M metagenome (GOLD analysis project Ga0115567, IMG submission 88679) | Pelagic marine microbial communities from North Sea - COGITO_mtgs_120412 | ecosystem: Environmental > Aquatic > Marine > Epipelagic | place: Germany:Helgoland, sampling site Kabeltonne... | reverse complement strand
GTAGCTTCTGTTGATAAGAGAGAAAAGAAGAGAGAGAGAGAGAGAGAGAGAGAGAGAGAGAGAGAGAGAGAGAGAGAGAGCCGGGCAGACGGGAAACCCACCCGCCAGCCACGCACGGGGCGAAGAGGTGCGGGTACTGCGCGTCGTCGATGCCGAACAGCTGCCGGATGACGCCCGGCGGGGTCTTGTCGCCGACCGTGCACGCCTCCTGCACGTCGCACGGCACGTCCGGCGCGTCCACCAGGTTGCAGCCCTGCGTCGTGAAGAAGTGCCCTTGACCCGCGAGCAGCGCGCGGATCTCGTCAATCGGCGCGCGCAGCTCGATCGCCGAGTCGAGGTACAGCACGTTGGTCTCCGACCTGAAGTGGACACACACTGAGGGTGTTTCCACGTGCGGACAAACACTGGGGGTGTTTTCGCTTGCGTCATGTCCCCACGGAATGTCTTTTCTCTCCGAGCCGCGCCCCTAAGCGCCGCGGCGCCGCGCGGCGCAGCTCCGCCGCTGGGCGCTCAACCCACGCGCCGGCCGCGCCACGCCGGTTGACTAATCGGTGCGTACGCCGCCGGTACCTACCGCGCACTCCGTCCAGGCCAGGGCGCGGAACCTCGCCGCATCCACAACCATCGGCATCTTCCACGCGTAGTTTGCAAGCGTCCGCACGTGCGCAGGGTACTGCTCAAACGGGTACGGGCGCAACCGCACGCCGTCCCACCCCGCAACCTGCGCCGCGCCAGCTCACCCGCTGAGCTCTCCCAGCCCCGCAGCACCGCGCGGCGCGGCACCGCGCGGCGCGCCGGCACTCCAGGAAAGCAGGCCCTCTGTGAGCATGAGGGAGGCGGCGGGAGGGCGGTCGCCTCGCGGCGCTGGGCGCGCGTGAGGCCCATGTCGTACACGAGGACGGGAAGGTCGGGCTCTGCGACGTGCGCACTCCCCACGAGGTTCCGTAGGCGGTCGAAGTAGTCAGCGCTCGCCGCCGTCACCAGCGTCACCAGCTCCTCCGACAGCCCCTCCGCCTCCCCGTCCCCGTCCCCCGCCTTCTCGTGCCCCGCCCCCGCGCCCCCCTCGCGCGGCCCCGCCCCCCCCGCGCCCGCGGCGGGCGCGGCGTGCGCGCTGCGGAATCCCGCGCCAGTCCAACGCACAGTCCACTCAGCGACACCCCCCCCTCCTTCCCGGGCCGCCTCGGGGCTCGTGCCGAGCTCGCTGTCCGCGTCGCCCGCGCCGCCAACGCACCGCGGAGCCGCGGGCGCAGCGCCCGTCAGGCGCGCCCCGCGGAACTGCGACGTGCGGCGCTGCCGGAAGGTGAAGGCGAGCGGCGTGATCCCGCCGCCCTGCATCTGCGCGCGGAAAAAGTCGTAGACGGAGTGCTTGTAGAACTCCAGGAGCGCCGGAGACTCGAGCTCAGCATCCCCGAAGCTGCGCGCGCTGCCCCACGCGCCCGCTGCTGCGCGTGCGTCCGCCGGGTCCAGCCCAGGCGGAGCGTCTTCGAGCGCGATGGGGGGCGTGGCGTCGAAGCCCCGGATCTGCATGAACTGCAGCACCCTACGAAGCTGGTACGGGTAAACCGCCACGAGCACAGCCCTTGGCGCGCGCGCGCCTTCCCCTGCGAGTAGGCGCTGCATTCCTGCCAGCACAAACTCCTCGCTGCCTTCCGCGCTGATTCGCACTACCGAGGGGGGCGATATCATGCCCTCGCGGATCGCATCGTCGATAGTCCGCGTCGGCGCGGTCTGACACGCCATTAAGTCGAGCTGAGCGCTCGATATGCTCGGCAAGGTGCTGGTCCGCCTCGAGCGCTGTCACGCGTGCGCCCTTGCGCGCGGCCGTCAGTGCGAACACGCCCGCTTCAGCCCCAACGTCAAGGACAGTGTCATCCCGTTTCAGACCTTCGAGAAGCTCGCCGGCGAGTGCTCCTTCGCGGGGGGAGTAGAAGATGCGGGAATAGTGGTCAGGACTGCCCAGAGACACCTGAAGGGGTGGCCCAGACCGCTCGGCGGTCTGGTTGTTGAAGAACCGTGTGTCCTGCACGACAAGTGGATAGCTCACCCTCTCTGTCTCAGCCGCGCTTCCCGAGAGCTCCTCTTCGAGTATTTCACTGCTTTCGTGCCCGCTCCCGTCTGCTCGCGTTGCCGCCAAGCAGACAAGCACAGCGATGAGCACGCTCCAACGCTGCATTGCCGCAGCGACAATCCGGCGAGAGTGGCAAGGCCACTCTCCCGCCGGTGAAAATGCCGACCTCAGATACGGGGCGCAGCTAGGCAACCTCCCGTCATCTCGTCCGGACGCAGCTAGGCCATCAGATGACGAGATCCAGCACGTCTGTAAAGCAGCTGCCATCGTGTACTAGTGACTGTCCTCAATACACCGAATCCAGATGTACAGGAAGCGGACTTTCCTCTCTTCGTTCTTCTGAAGAGCGGTCTTGATCGTTGAATCCGCGCTTCCCATGGCGACGGCGTTTGTGACGAACGGATCCAACTCCAGGCCGCCTTCCAACCAGGTAGTGCCGTTGGAAGCCGGGACCACCGGGCCCCTCGAGGACAGTGTAGGGGCGCTCCCGTCCGAGGTAGGAGGGGACAAGCCGATTCATGGCGCAGCCTACTCGGGCGGCCTTCAAAAGATGAGTGCGGGGTCCTTTGGCGCCCGAACGAGCAGCAGCAAAGCGCGACGCGCCTCGATGCCGGTCTTCGATCCGTCCCGGGCAATGGAGAATGCCAGCGATTGCTTCGGTTCACAGTATTACGTCCGCTGGAAGGCTCACCGCTCCGCGTGCTTCTCTGAAATGAACTTCAAGGTTGGCGCGGCACTCTGGGCATTGATGCTCGAGAGCCTACCGAGTGCAGTCTCATCGGTGATTGTCACGTGCGTCTCAGGCCGGCAGGAAGCAAAGAATCGTATGTTTGTCTTTCCCTTCATATTGATGGACTACATCTTCTTTTCTGGCGTCTTTTACTTGTTGTTCGCCCTGTGGTGGTGGGCAAAAGATGAGCTTGACGATGGCGCCATCTACGAGGTCGTGGGCGTGGGCCTCTTCCTCTTTGGCCGTGCTATGACCCTGGCAGTCAAGTACGCCACCTACCCCTCTGAGACGCTGAAGAAAACATCAGAGTTAGGTGTGCACGATGTCGACTATGAGAAGAAATCGATTCGAGACAAGGCTCAGATGGCCACATATATCATGAATCTGACTGGCTTCCAGAAGATGCAGCTTGTGCATATCCTGTACAAGTCATGTCTGTTCGGCGACGTAGACCTTTCGGCTGCGTTCTTCCACGCCCCAGTCGATCCAACCAGCGTCCATGGCGAGGCGCAGACGACGGCGCTTGAAATCTGGGAGCATTGCCTTCAGTCCATCTCTGAGGTGTACAACTCCGACGACATTGGGGGCAGCGAGCAACCAGCGGGCGGCGAACCCTTGCCAAGGGCGCCAAGCACCCTCGAGAGGAGATTCTCGCTCCATGTGAATCCTTCAGCTGGTCAGGCTGCATCCGACCTGGAGCTTCAGGATGTGGGCTCGGACGCGCAGGCACGCACTTCAATGAAGGTGAGACACGAGGAGAAGGAGGATCTACACCGGAGGACATCTTCAATCGGCGCGGTGCACGGCCGTGCAGACCTTGGAAGGAGCGCAGAATATCTTGAGGACGGCGTGCTGCTTGCCACCTACTTCCGCTCGACTAACCGCGACATCACGGCGCTTGCAAAGCGCGGCCAGATTCCTGCGTCAGTCATCGCGCTCAACCTCATTTTCAAGTTCTTCTACCGCCAACAGAGCAAGGGAGCCAAAGTCATGATCCTCTTGAATGTAGCAGCCCTGTTCATTGGTGTCGGCCTCCAGCCGTTTCTCCGCTCCGTTGTCGGAAAGGCGCCGTTCGGCGAGGGCCCGCGGGAGCAGGCGTTCCGCGCGTTTCTCTCCTGGGCACAGTTTCCGGGTCTATCACTTCTACTCTACTTCAATGTCGCACCCATCCTGTGGTACTGGTCAAAGCTGAAGCTCACTCGCGAGATGCTCGCGATGATCGTCGGCCGCGAGGCGGGCTACCCCTTTCCCTGCCGTCCCGCGCACCGTTGCGATGCTGCGCACGTGCATGATCACCGGGTGCCTCTTTTATGCAGTATCCGGGCCAGTTGACGGTAGCGTCGTGCGCAGGACTCCTATGTGTGCGGCGGGAACCTTCGGATCATGTGGTCGACGGAAGACCTTGTGGAAGATCATCCGCTGCTGCGCATCAACACGCGCTGCCCAGAGGACGTGGCCGCGTGGGCCTCACTTCGGACCGTCCTACACGGCGGCAGTTTCGGCCCGGTACATCCTTTATTCCCGCAGCGCAGCTGACTCCTTGGCGCACTGAGCACCTCTCCACACACCGCCGCAGGTGATCCACCGCAAGTTCCAGCTTTACGGGCTCATCATGTTTACCATCTTCCTTGCGCTGCCAACCATCCAGGTTTGCTTTAGGCAACCAAAAGCCTGTCCAGTGCCGGATGTGTGTTGGGGGGGTGGTCGGGGGGGGGAGTGCAGTGCAGCTGCTCTGTGCTTCTGAAACCAACCTCCGTCTGCACAGCCACAAAGGCTCAAACCGCATTGTAGTTCAGATTCGCTGGCCAGCAGTGTGAGCGTCAGACTGCATCGCGGCCCGCTAACACCGCATAATCGCGCACGCACAGGCGCTCGGATCGTTCTACGCGGAAGCGGATAGTGGTCAGGACACTATCAACATTGACGCCAAGGTTTGTGGCCCGCGGTGCCCGGACGCGCACTGATGTCAGTCGTGATGGCACGCAGTCTCCCTTGGGGTTCGGTGCTGGATGTGCAAAGAAGATGCTCTGACGTGTCCTCATGCGCCCCAGGTCCTCTCTATCGCGCGCCTGTTCGTACTCGGCGTCCCGCTGATGATTCAAGTCTTTGTCTGCTTCTGGGTAAACCAGTACACAAACTTTCAGGAGGAGGCGATCTTTCGGGCGCAGCGCAGCAACCTCGCAGTTGCTACGGTGGGGCATACGTTCCCCCACCCTGTCGTCCGCGACTTGTGCGCGTGCGCAAGGCGACTGCTCCCTCGCCCGGTCCGGGCTCACGCTACATTCACGTCCCGGGTTCTGTGCGGGTGGGCAGGCGCTGCGGGCTCGCGGCGGTGCAGCCAATGAAGAGGAGGCAGACCAGCTCGAACGCGCTGCGGGCGTGCTGAGCAGCGTAGCCGAGGAGATCCGCGCGTCAGAGCAGGTTACACCCGCGTCTGGCGCCATTGGATGCTCGAAGCATCCTGCCGCGGTGCGGTGGGTGCCTGGATGGAGGTGTGACGCAGCGGTGGGGGTTTCTGTGGGTGGCAGACTTCGCCGATGCGGGTATTGGGGATGGTTGCGCAGCCCTCGGTCGTGTTCACAATCGTGTCGATCATGACGTCCATCTTGGTTCTCGAGGTGCGCGAGCTCGGCATCGTGCCCTTCCTCGAGTGAGGAGGACGCGACGGCATACCTCTGCCATGTCGCTTCGCTGTTCGTTTGTGTCGTTTCTTGACTGCATCAGGGCTGGGGTTTTGAGAGCATGTGAAAGGAAAGGAAACGACTCGGAGGTGAAGAGATTTAGTGAGCGCCACTGCCGTAACCGCGTAGACGTTGGCAGATCAAACCATTTGAATAGATCGGGTGAGTGGATGCGCAGCACCTGAAGATTTTATGCCTAGATGGGATAGTCCAGTCCAGCGCCCTCGAAAGTGGGCACATTCAAGACCTTGGCAGTCATGGCAACACCGCTAGTGCCGTCTTCATGCTTGCCTCTACCCCTCAAATTCCAAACAATCCCTAGTAGCGATCGCCGGCTGTCCTCCCACCCTTTGCCGATGTGCACAACAAGTGCACCCCAAACATTTTTTCGATCATTCGGAGGAAGCAGAGCCTGAGGGCGCGGCGATGAGGCCACAAGTGCGGCAAAGATAGCACCGTAGCAGCCGGCCAGGAGCTTTAACTGTCCGACAATCGCATTTCGAACGGTGCAGCCGTCGAGTCCCAACCCCTGCCGGAGATCCGCGTGAAAAGTCGTGCTGGGCGCTGCAGGTGCAAGGGCATAGGAAACCTTGAGGAATGCTGCCCGCTGGGTCTCGAACAGCCAGCTCCGTATCCCATCCGCGTACCCACGCTGGTTCTGTGACGCGACAGAGGTCAGTTCCTAGGGTACGCGTGCACGGGCGGGGGGCTCCTTAGAGTCACTGGACGGAGTTGGCGTGGCACCTCGAAGCGAATCGCGGTCAGCTCAGACACGCAGAGTCCCTGCCGGGGCGCGGACTCTCAGATGTGCACTCGCGCAGGCGGTGTCTGCAGCCACAGCTGCGGCGTCGGCAGCCGCGGTTTCTACTGATGTCTGATGCTGCGGGCGAAATGCACCTCCACGCCCCAGCGGATCATTGACAGCTCGCGCAGGGGCTGCAAAAATATCGGCAAGTCTGGACGCCCCGAGGGACCCATCTGCCCCAACACACTTTTCAGGCCGCCGCAAGGCAATCGCGGGTGGTGTTGCTACCCTGCGCAGCGCAGCGAGAGTTCAACCCCGGTTCGTTTGCTACGAGAGGGGATGAGAGCGACGTAGATCACCGCCCCCACGATGGTGAGTACGAGCATCAGCGGCGGCCCCAATGCCATCGCAGCTTCAGCGGATGGCACCACAGCACCGATGAGCAGCCCAAACGCTGCAGAAGAGAGGGCCTGGAGCACGACACACAGCACGAAAGTCCCCTCGTCGCCAGGCATGGCGCAGATTCTGTGGACCATGAGGCCAAATAGCCCGGCGAAAAACGCGTCGAGAGGGGCCTCAGCGAGGATCTGCTCATTGAGCGCGCTAGGTCAGGCGCTTGCAGAGGTGCGGTCAAGTGGAGCAGGGTCGGGCTGCGGCTGAAACTGCCCGCGACGCTACAAATCGGTCGGCGCCGCCGAAAGGGGCGCTCGAGGGTGCTCGCAGCGTGGCGGGGCAATTCGTGTGCGGTTCATGCGGGTGAGGTTGCGAGCCTTGGACAGAAGATACGGGGCGACGCCATAAAATCGAAGCTCCCGCGCGACGACAGGCCGCTCCTCGACAAAGGTGAGCAGCGCGCGCACGAGCGCGATCATGCAGCTGTTGATCGACGTCATCATGACAGAGCCGATACAGTCGACCGCCGAGTTCTTGGCGCCGAACACCACGCCAAACATCCCCGCGAGCCCGACCGTCGCTGCCCCTCGCATGCTGAAGACCAGGGCGTCCCGAACCGACTCGCGCGCAGACCGGAGAAAGAGTGCTCCGGCAGCCTGCACCCACCCCAGTCGCCTCCGCTGGAGGGGTCTAGGCGGCGCAAGAGACGCCTCTTCCCTCCCTTCTGCCCGCCTCTTGGCGTCCCAAAGGTTGTCAACTTTCCATGCACGGTGGCTGCACAGCCAGCCGACACAGCTGGTGAGAAAATTGCGCCGGCAGCCTGCCTCGGAGCACGCGCCGCGTCAGCTCGGCGCAGGGGAACGCCGATAGGCAGGCGTGCAAGGGTGCGTGAAGGCACACCAGAGTGCCTTTCGCTCTGCCAATCGCGCACAAGAGCGTCCAGGCGCCGTGCAGAGCGCGTCTCTGCGGTGGGTGAGCTCTGATCCACGCTGATAAGGTCCAAAACGAACTCCGCCGGGTTCGTCTGCGGCGTTCAAAACAGTGACACGTAGGCGATTTGATCAACGGTCGGTTGACAACCGACACTAAATCGTCTGGGTCAGGGCGTGTCCCGGCGTGCGAGAGAGCCCCGCTCTCGTCACGGCTTTCGACCTACTACCGGATCTCGCCTAAGCAGCGTCCCGCGGGGCCTGGCGCGGTAGCTGTGGGGCGAAGACACCCTTGGGGGGATCGCGACCTGAGGAGGGCAGCGGAATCCCCGCGTGCGGAAAGAGCGCAAGCAGTCGATCCGCGCGCCGGCATACGCCACGCGTCCCTGCACGCAGCCCCACCCCCCGAACCACAGCCTCAGCCCGCCAGCCAGCACGGAGGGCTGCTAGCCAACCCCCCTTGAAGCGTTGCATCGTCCTCCCGAGCCCTGTTTGCACCATCAAGCCGTCGCCGCGGCGGGGCTGGGGCGGGAGGAGCCTCAGAGAGGAGCAGCACGTCGTCGATGGAGCGCCACATGCGCGAGGAGGGCTGGTGCACGGTCACGACCACCTGCGCCCGAAGCGCGGGCATGCACGAGGCACATTCAGCACGACAGAGCTGTCCTGGCGGGGCGCGCGTGCGCGCAGCTCGTTGCGGGGGGCGACCGTGCGCCCCTCCCGCGCGAGCGCTCCGAGAACCACCATCATGCGCTCCGCTTGGAACGCGTCAAGCCCAGACGTCGGCTCGTCGGCAAAGACCAGCGTGGGGTTCCCCACGAGCTCACACCCGAGTGCGAGGCGGCGGCGCTCGCCGCCCGAGATTCCTCGCTCCCGCGCAGAGCCAACGCGGCTCTCGCAGCAGTGCAGAAGGTGCAGCTGGCGGAGCACATCCGCGACACGTTCGCGCCGTGTCGCTTCGGAAGTCCCTGCGAGGCGTAATTTCGCTGCCAGCTCCAGTGTCTCCCGTACGGAAAGGTGAGCATGAAAGGTATCGTCTTGCCCGACAAACGCTGCATCGTGCAGCGCGCCGCTGGCGTACAACGCGCCACTCATTACGCCGCACAATTCCTGTCCGCTGCACTGTGGAAGCACGCCGGCTAAGACGTGCAGCAGGGAGGTTTTTCCAGCGCCGCTGGGGCCCATGATTGCCAGGAGCCTTCCCTTTTTGGCCTCGCCATAGACACCGTTCAGGATTGGACGTGTGGTTGAGCCCGGCCAGCGTCGCCCTGGAATGGACCGAGTGATCGAAAGGGAAATATCCTGCCCGGCGCTCCACACTTTAGGTATCTACAAGTACACGCCGGCAACCATTTTTCTCGCAGCATACCTTCCAGGCAAGCGCTGGTATCTCCATACTTGGGTTCGGCCCATCGGCTTCCACAGCAACAAAGTCGAGAAAGATCCTCAGCAGAACCATCTTGCAGGCCCTTGAGACTACAACTGGCTTGTAGCAACCCATCGCCCCCGTACCTCACCCGGGAAGTTCCCTGCGGGGCTGCGTGCAAAAATCGACTAAATCGGATCTATGTACGCAAAATCCACCTCGCGCCTATCCGCCTCTGCAGATCACACTGGATCCGAGCAGCGGTGCGCATCCGACATGACGAGCTCGCCTACCTCTTCTTCCAATGGACTGGCATAGCCTTCGACCCATCCCAGTGCAGGGCTTCGGCTACATGGCTTACTGGGAAACACTGGGCTGCGCCCTATGCCTCCTCACTGCTGACGGGTCTCGGGCACAGGCCCGGCGCGGGGTCGGGGCTTTTGCCCCGGCTCCGGCCGCCCGCGTGCCCGCGTCACGTCATTGGTGCAGGCCTTTTGGGAATTATCCCGTATGCGGCTTCTTCCAGTGTAGCGCGGTCTCCCGGCCCCCGCTACACTGGTCTTCTTCGCTTTGAGGTATGTGACTGTTGTCAGTAAACGGATATCTTTTCTATCACACACTGCGGCCCGCAAGTGTCTAGCATGAGGCAGGACGCTTTCTTGCGGATGAGCAGTTGCAATAGCCACGCCAACCTTTATTGGAAATAGGTGATGGAAGATATAGGAACAACGAGCACTTGAGAGTGAGAGGGTCCGCTTATTCTCCCCGCCAAGCTTCGCTGCGCGCCGCTGCCACTAGCCCATACCATACTCAAAAATAACAAAAGGTGAGACACCTTGCGGGCGACACGGCGCGATGCGGCAGTCTGCATTACTTGACGTTGGAGCGCAGCACCTCCACGACAGACTTGAACGCGAACCATTCAGGGATCTCCTCGCCCGCGCGCAGCCGGCGGCGGAACTCAGTGCCAGACAGCTTCACGGGCTTCAGACCCGTTGCCTCGTCCACGGTGACGTAGCCCTTCTCAGCCGTGTAGATGATGTCAAGTGACGGCACAACCTGAGCGGTCGATTCGGCACTCAGCCGCGATGGCGCGCCAGGCTCGCGCGCAGGGCAAGAGCACGGACCTGCATTCCGAGCTCGGCCGCGTGCTTCTTGGCCATGTCCTGCGCGTCGTATTGTCCGTAGAAGTCGTCGCCAGTAAGCGACGACTTGCACCCCGCCATGTCTGCACGCGCGGCGCCAAGCGAAAAGGGACAGGTCAGTCGGTGCTCGCAGGTAAGGCACCACGCCCCCGGCAAGCACACGGCCGGCAGGGCGCGGACCGCGGCCGACAATGAAGTGCGTGCAGCCGTAGTTCTTGCGCATGATCATGTGCTGGATCGCCTCACGCGGCCCTGGGCCCGCAACGCGTGTGAGTGGGTGCGAGGGAGGGCTCCCCATCACGGCAGTGCGACTGTCACTGGCTCGCGGAACACAGCGCCGCGCGGCGGCGCACGGGAGGAAGTGAGGGTGCCTGACCGGCCATGTGCATCGAGTAAGGAAGGTACGACCAGAAGACCTGCCAGACACGGAGGCGGCGCTCAGAGGAGGGGGCACGGCGCGTGGGGCTAGGCCCGGGCGAACCTTGGGGTTGTTGAGCTCCTTCTTGAGCACCTCGTACGTCTTGAAGCTGCGGCCCGACTCGGCGTGTCAAGTCCAGATCTAGGAGTTGGGCAGTGTGCAGGCTCTATGTGGAGCGTGCGTCTCTGCACGGTTTTGCGCAGCATCGGCTTCCAGCTGGGCTGTGGCGTGTCGGCCTGCCACGGGGGGCGCCCGGCAGGCGCACCGCGTCACGCCGTCGATGTCGTCCTCCTGGGTCGGCCCGCAGGTCGGGTGCACGAGCACGACGGACCCCTCCTCGACATTGGGCGCGGTCAGGGAGCGGATAAAGAGTTCGTAGTGTGCACGGTGGATCGGGTTGCGGCACTGGAACGCGACAACGTCCTTGTCTGCGGGCAGCGTCTTGCGCAGCTCCGCAGGCGTGACCACCGGATACACGCGCTCAGGCCTGCAGCGTCGGTTTGGGATCAGGCGGTAGGCCCACGCAGTCCGGTGCGCGGTGCCCAAGGGGAAGGAGAGACTGCGGATGAGTGGGCACGAGCGTCGCTATTGCTGACCCCCCCCCCCCCGCCCCCAGTGGACGCGCCCCGCCCCTCCCCCCCCCCCAACCGCGCACGAGCGCCGCTCCTGC
>Ga0115567_10006526_pt1 | contig 11150 bp, 10 predicted proteins | sample COGITO_mtgs_1204_2_FD_88679 | JGI IMG/M metagenome (GOLD analysis project Ga0115567, IMG submission 88679) | Pelagic marine microbial communities from North Sea - COGITO_mtgs_120412 | ecosystem: Environmental > Aquatic > Marine > Epipelagic | place: Germany:Helgoland, sampling site Kabeltonne... | reverse complement strand
CTGCATTCACCGACAACACGCCGCGTTTGTCTCCACAACTGTTGTTGTCATCATCATCATCATTCTCCTCCTCGCTCTTCCTCTCCAAAGACTCAACGGTACGATCGAGTTTAGGCGCCTCCTCCTCATCGTCCTCGCTTCGTTTCCTCTTACTGTTCTTCTTCACGGCTGATTTCGCTGGCTCTGACGACACCGTCCCGAGAGCATCGTCATCAATCATATTGAGTGTATATCTCTTTTAATTAGGTAAAAGCTTCTTGTTAAAATGGACTCAATTTTCGCTTCAAAATGCTTCAAAAGTAGTAAGTAAAAAAATGCTTCGCGAAAGCGCTTCTGGCAATGCGAACAACAACGGAAGCTTACCGCGCTCGCGAAGCGCGCATTTAAAAAGTTTACACCACGTGGAAACGCATCCTCTCGGTGGAGGAGGAGGAGGTGTTGGGAGTGGTTTACCGTTACACGCCACGTCCGGGGAGAAGTACCAGAAGGAATTGAAGAGAAAGAATTCGAAAGCGAAACGTACTACGAATGGATGGAAAGCGATGAGTGCCACTCTGTTTGTTTTCGTGCACGTGTGTTCGAGCGCGTATTATTACAACAAGATGAAAAGTGGAGGAAGTGATAACGTCGATGCGTTGGATGGGAACGACGGGAAGAGCGAGACCAACCAACAAACGCCGTCGCGGTACGATTTACTTTCCTCGGAGGAGGATGAGGATGAACAGGATAGGAGTTTATTGACGACGAAGTTGCGATTGGAGCTCGATGAAGCGAAAAGGCAGATGTTGACGATGAAAGAAGAGAGCCAAGTGATGCAAATGCAGCTGAGGGATTTTCAGGCGAAAGGTATGAGTGGTGGTAGTAGTAGCAGTAGTAGTAACAAAAAGAATAACTTGCAACAATCCGGAAACGTCGAGACGCATTACGGTGGTAGTAGTAATAATAATGGAGGAATAGGAGGCGGGTTGTTGGTGTGGAATTACGAGACGACTGGGCAACCGATTGAGATTAAATCAACGCCGTCGGCGAACAGAGACGTCGCTTTAGATTCGAGACCGTTCTTTTCCATTGTCATGGCGGCGTATAATCAAGGCGCGTACATCGACGAGACGGTGAAATCAGTCGCTGCGCAATCGTACGAGCGGTGGGAATTGATCATCGTTAACGACGGTAGCTCGGATGATTCGTGGGCAAAAGCCTCAAATTTGATGGATAAGTATGGAAAGAGAAGAATCCGATTGATTAACAAACGCAACGGGGGGTTGGCGGATGCTAGAAACGTCGGGATGCGATACGCGAGAGGCGATTGGTTGTGCATGTTGGATTCGGACGATTTGTTAGCGAGAGATTATTTGAGTCGAGCGGCAGAGCTCGTGGAGGAAGAGCACGGAAACGGAGGTGATATCGCAACAACTATTTCGGGAGGACACATTGGAACTGGAGGTGTGGACATTATCCCCGGGTGCATGCGCAACTTTGACGCGGTCTCGTCTGATTGGTGTTTTCCTGAAGGCTTCTCCATCGTCGGCGTTTCGCACTGGAACAAATTTCACGCCTCGGTTTTAATGAAAGCTGATTTGATGAGAAAAGTTGGCGGGTACGATCCAGGTATCCCGTGGGGTTTGGAAGATTGGAACTTTTGGTTGAACGCGGCGAAATTTAACCCAATCGTCCGGTTTGTACCGGAAATTACGTTTTACTATCGCCATCATAAAGGCACGTCCATGCGCAAAAAGATGTTTGCGGCGTATTTAGAGCAAACGAAAGCGATGGTTCGAACGAACCACGTTGAATTATACGAACCGGTGCAACTACTTCACGACCACGAAACGATTGAAAACATGCACGAAGACACGTTAAAAGCGTTGGAGAAGAAAATGCAACAGTTTCCATTACAGCCAATGCCGTACTTTTGGAGAGCGTTGCGAAGGACGAAGAAAATGGAATACGAAGAAGCCATCGATGATTTGAAAATCGCGTTGAATTTAACAACCTCGGAAAAACGATACAAATGGCAAATGTATTATCGATTGGCGCTTTTACACGAAGCGTTGGAGGAGTATCCAGAGGCGGTGAAAGCCATCAACGGCGCCTTCCGGGACGCGTATTTCAACGAGATTTTATTGGTAAAGCACAGATTAGAGCAAAAAGTCTTGGGCGATCCAAAAGTTGTGTCCGCGCATTTGGTCGAAGCGACACCCACGTATTGGAAATCTGAAAAAGAAATGCACGATATCAACGAAGGAACGTTGGCTGGGAAACTTCTAAAATCCGAGCAATCTCACGAACTCTCTTCGTTAGTCGCCGAGCAAATGCAACGCATGAACGCGCTGTTGCAAATAGCCACTACCAACCCGTGCGGCGATCCGTCCGAGCCGTTACCGAATAAAGGTGAATTCAATTTAGCTAAAAATGGCAACTTTAACGCTCAAAAAGATTATTGGAACCCGTTTGGATCTGGGTATAACTTAGCACAGTCGTTATCCCGCTCCGGTTCTGGACCGCAACCGTGCGCGCACGTCGAAAACGACAACGACGACGCCTCCTCGGGCTTCACGCAACTCATCGAAATCAACCAAATTAAATCAGAACCGCTGTTGGTAAAAATGTGGTCAAAGTCCAAAGACGTTTCCGGTACTACCAAAGATGCCGGGTACTCCTTATATGTCGACATCTGGTACTCTGACGGTTCCAACGATTGGGGGTTCAACGTTCCTTTTAACCCTGGAACGCACGGTTGGGAACGCGCCGCCGCATTCATCACCAAAGACAAGCCCATCAAATCTATCCAAGTGTACGGCATGTTGAGAGGTAAAGAAGGCGAAGCGTGGTTTGACGATATCACCGTCTCGAGAGGCAAAGACGCCGCGTGCGCTTGCGGCGAACGCCAAATGTTTGAACCCACAGAGAATGGGGATTGTGAACAGTGCTTGGCGGGGATGCGATGTTTCTTGGGAGACTTGTTCGATCCGTCCGTGCAATCGGTCGTTTTATAATAAAGTTGTATGTACCTGTATCTTTCGTCATAAATAGCACACACCCCTAATAAATTCGCTGGTGCGCTTTACATGTCCTCCACCCAAACACCGCCTTCTGTTCAAAGCAAAAGCCATCCGTCCTTTTCGCAGCAAAGGAAAGAACTCCTCTTCATCGCCAGAAGAAACCGAGAGCTGGAAGCCGAAGCCGCATGCGCGCAAAAGCTCTCTTTGATTAAAGTTGAATCGAATTCTGTTTCGGAAATCCAACGCGTTTTAGAAGTCGAGAAGAAGGTTGCGACTCGTTTGTTAAAAGAGGCGAGCGGTTCAATCGAGACGTGCTTGAGGAATTTTCTAGAAAAAGAGTGATACGAAGAGAATGGTCATGACTCGCTGTAGCGTTTTATATTCTCGTTGCACGAAGTACAAACGTTTTCATCTTCTTTTCGCGTTCTCTCTTCTCGGAATGTTGTTGATGTTGTTAGGGGTGATGTGTGAAGACGAGAACGACGCGGCGACCAACGAGAACAACGAGAACATCAACAAGGACAACAGTATTCCGTCGCTTTCAACCGAAAGCAACAACATCGATAATGAAAACATTCCAGCAAGGAAAATTAAATTTGGAGAAACCGTTAAACTGGACGAGTTAGGACCGGTAATAGTGCAATCGGATTGCACGTTGAAACGCATTGAAAATTGGCATACGTTAACCGAAGGCGAGCGAGAGGCGACGATGAGAAGGATTGGAGGAAGGAACAGAGTGAGATTAGAACATTGCAAAGAACAGATACAGATATCAGATGCTGGCGAACTTTAGTAATTTTAGCATGTAACAGTAGTATTTTAGAAACCGAGAATGCCGCGCTCAATATTGCATTCACACCCGCGATAAAATAATCATCGTCTGTTTTTGTTCTGGGCTACCATCGGTCGATTCGAGGAGTGTCTCGCTTTGTTCCCGACGCGAACGCCGTAGTTCTCGTCAAATTCGGTTTCGTAGTATCGTTCTGGTATCGATTTCTTCACGTCGTCTTCGGTTAGGGACGACGTTGAATCCAAATGGACTTTAGAATCTTCCACTCGCAAAGCGTTCAAATACTCGTCCGAAAAGAGCGAGCGCCAAAAGGTATCCGCGTTGGATTTCCCTCCCGCGTATCCCGCACCTCGTCTGCAGAATTTCAACAGACAAATTTCCAAAACGTTGTCGACAATCACCCAGGTGGACAATTCAACTTTAATGTCCTTGTACAACTTCTTATCGTCGATGATAACGTCGTCTTTATAGCGAACGCTCAATCTCGATCGAGACATGTCCACTTGAACGTCCTCACTTTTTGCGGATTCGTGCGCGCTCATTCCACCCGCATAACCGTCCAACCGTACGAAGATTTCCACGTACGTTTGATTTTGTTTCCATTTAATCGTTTCCGTCTCCAAACCTAAACACTTCTCAACTTCAATCTCTTGCCAATACAACTCGTTCTTGCTCGTTTCCCTCGCCTTTAATAATCTCGTTTCCTCCGCCTCTCGCATGTTCTTCATGTCTTCCGCATCGAATTTCGGCGGTTCTGGTTTCGGGTTCGCGCGACCATACATGTCTTCCATGTTGACGACCTTACGCTCTAAACGGTCCACCTCGTCTGTTTCATGCGTGTTGTTGGGAAGGAGAGAAGAAAAATGTTTAGTATTATTATTATTGCGAAAGAGCTGCTCCTGCGGTAAATTTCTAAAACGAAAAGTTCAAAATGCTTACTCACCATCTTTCAAAACCGCTTGCTTCCCGTGACTTCGCATCCACCTCGCGAACTTCGGTTCCGTCCCTTCCGTCGCATCCGCGAAGTCGTTCTTCCGACAAAACGCCTTGTGAAACGGCCAGTACGTCTTTTGACACTTCACCGAACAGAAAAACGCCGTGTGACACCGGCTGCATTTCATCAGATGATCTCGTCCGCCACAATTGTCGCACGTGTGTTGCAAAGACGCAAAAAGTTGATCTTGCTCTTGAAAGTGACACGGCGCCGTGATGTTTCCGCCCGTTGCCGTCATAACAGTTCTTTTATCTGGCGATGATGATAACCTCGTATTATTATTATTGGTGTCTTCTCATGCGACGCAAAACTATTTTTGACGACATGTGCGTGCCAAAAATAAGCGTTTAAAGCGTTTCTCTGAAAACCAAACGGTCCCCCATCAAGCAGAGAAAAAGTTCTCCTCTTTTTTCCCCTTCTCTTCACTCCATTCGTCCTCAAACACTCCCGCTTTGTAGTACGCGCACAGAAGAAAAAAGCCATCAATATCATGCCTTCGTCGTCGTTAGTGTTAGTATTATCATCGTCCTCATTCGCGGGATGTACTACCTTCTCAAAATCCTCCTCCTCCAAGCGGGGAACGAGACGAACAGAATTCAGTTGTCGCGCCGTCAGAAGTTTTCAACATCATCATCGCGCTGATAATAATAAGAAAAGAGGAGAAGAGACACTCAAAATGCGCGCTCGAGTGGTGGATTCTGAGAACGCGTACGGCGACGAGCGATTGAAAACGCCCGCGATGCCTTTAATCGACGTCGTTGAAGAGTCCAACAGCGGCACGCGAATTTTGCAATGCATGTTGAGAGCTCGGGTGACGGATAAAAGTGGGAATATTCGTTGCGTAGTGTTACCGTTGGACGCTCCGATCGATGTCTTGCGAGGCGAAGCGAACAGCGAGGACGAGGACTTATCGGACATCGACGATAAGGAGTTGAACGAGATTTTACCGGATATGCAATTAGCGTTGGCGAAGAAAGGGTTGTTGTTGCAGCGGTCGGCGTTGTGCTTTACGGTGAGAGGACCGATTCGCGCGGATTACGACGATTGTTTAGAGCTGGATCAAGGGCGAGACGAGGCGCCACAAGAAGCGACGGAGTTGGTAACTTTCGACAGCGACGCGACTGGGTGTCGGTATTTAGTCTATGCGCCGTTAAATCCCGTGTTGATTGTAACAAAAGAAATTGAAAGTAACGGTTTGAGACAGGAGGCTGTGATGGAAGAGCCGGACGAAATCGTCGAGGCTGCGATTGAGAGAGTGTACGAAGAGTTGGCATCGGGTCCAGACGACGAATTATTCTTACAGATGGAGAAAGCGGAGAGGGACATGAACGATAGTAATAAGAAGGGTAATAGTGGTGGTGGTAAAAGAAATAAAAAGTGATTTTTATGACGAATGTGCGATGTATATGTATTTATATTTGTGAGATACTGATATGGCTTGTTTTTGTTTTCTCTCTCTTTCTCTCTCTCTTTCTTTCTATCTTTCAAAGGATAGGATCATCGACATCTTCTCCGTCGTCCTCTTCGTCCATTATGTCTTCCTCCTCGTCGTCGTCGATATCGTTGATGCCGTCTTCCATGATCGGCATCATCGGAAAGATACTGAGAATAAATTCTCGACATCCCGCGTGTCGTTCTTTAATCTCCTCGATTTGGTCGTAATACTCGTCTCGTACGTATTCGGACGGTCGTGAGCACGCTTGCATGCAGCTAACCGGGTGCCACGGCAAATCCTTTTCGACGACGAATCGCAAAATATCGAGGTACCCCATCTCCGAAGCTTGTTCCGCGACGCGCTCGTCAAAAACGACGCCGCGGTCGAAGAAAATCTGAACGAGGTCCAAGTGACCTCCTTCGGCGGCGAAAATAGCAGGATTTGCGGATTGAATTAACCTTCGATCGATATCGTGTTTCAAAAGAAACATGACTATATCTTTGTGCCCACCTAACGCGGCGCGTTCCAAACACCTGTGATTCCACGGCGCGAAATGGTTTCGACAGTACCTTAACATTTTCAACGAACCAATCCCGCACGCCTCCGAACACACTCTCTCGTTCAAGTAACACCCGCCTTCTTCCACTAAATATCTCAAACACTTAAAGTGGCCATTCTGCGCCGCCGCGATTGTCCCATACGCGTTTCTTCGATCCACAGCCCCCCACGTGCATCGAAAAACCTCCTCCAAGAGATATTTCACGCACTCCAACTGCCCACGGCCACTGAAAAAGCCAACCAGTCGATGACAGGGTTGTAACTCGTTCCTCTCGCACGCGTATTTCAACATCTCTCTCGTCCGTATATCTCTCGCTCTCAACTGCGTGCTAAACTTGCGATCCGACAACCGGTTCTTCGACGTCCAAACTCGCCCATTCTTCACCACACTTTCCATCTCTTTATTCACTCGAGAGAGTAACCGTAACTCCGTGCTCGTCAAAAGAGGAAACACAAACCTCTCCACGATATCTGCGTATCGTTTGATAAAAGCATACAACGGCGCGTTCGTGAGTTCTTCCTTTTCCTCCTCTTCTTCTTCCTCCTCTCGTTTCCGTTTCGTCGTCGCATTCGAATCCATCATCGAGATGAAATGCCGCTCGAGAAAAAAGCGAGGGTACCCGTGCGCAGACATGTCTCTTCTTTTGCGCACGCGTATTTTTGATGAAAATTTTCTCTTTTTTTTTTTTTTTGCTTCTTCACAAAATTTTGACAAAGAAGACAAAAAAACAAAGAACTCATCAGGGGAGGAGGAAAAGGAGGATTTTTGTTTGACGGGTGAAGATGATGATGATGATTGATGACGACGACGACGACGACGACGATTCGTTGTCCTCCGATGTAGAGGAGGACGAAAAGTCCTCCTTAGACTTCTTCTCTTTAGAAAACCCGGAAACGGAGAGAGAATTCTTCGCGGCGATACGGAAATACGGCGTTGGAAAGTGGAAGAAAATGAGCAACGATTCGCGATATTCCTGGCATCATCGACTTTCGCGAGACGTTCGAGAGCGGGAGAAAGAGCAACAGCAACGGAAGGGAGGACGGGAAAAACTTCCTTCGTTAGTGTCGTCGAGGAAGAGCGGTGGTGGTGGTAATACTAATGGTGGTAAAAAGATAGTGACAACGAGTGAAAAGATGAAAACGGTCAAAGCAAAGTTGAAGAACCACTGGGAGAAATTATCTCGCGAGAAGGATTCGAAGAAGATCAAAAATGAAATCGTGAAGAAGAACGAACAGTTTCGTGCGCCTCGGTTTCGACACTCGTACGATTCGAACAAGAAAGAAAACGAGATGCGAGAAAAAGAGTACCAGTTGAAACCGTTTACGAACGCGTTGTCGCAAGCGCTGGACCGGTATATATTGGAGTGTTTGAATTTAGAGTACGACGCGCACGAAGACGCGTTGGAAGAGAGGGACGGAAAGACCATCGATCAAGTGGCCAATTATTGCATCGAGAAGTTTCGAGAGGAGGAGGAGGACGGGTTGATTGGAAAGTATCGGTTCGGCGGTTTGTTCGAGGTGTGTAAAGGCGCGAGGGAGCAAAGAGTGCCGCAAAGGTTGACGGAACTCGGGAAGGAAGGTAAGGTGAGGAGAGATCGAGTGACTGTTCCCGGAGATACGAGTGGAAGGTTACACATGAAGTACGTGGCTTTGGTGGATGTAAACGGGAAAGCGATTAAAAATATCACGAATAGGAACAGGGAAGATACCGAGGAAGATGAGTACGTGGACGAGGACGAGAGCGAATCGGAAGAAGAGTCCTCGGAAGACGAAGAAGAAGAAGAAGAAGAAGAAGGGGAGGAGGAAGACGTGGTCTCGCAAGAAGATGGAGAGAATACAAAACAAGAAGGAGGTACGAATAGCAACGAGAACGGGATAGATAGCGGATCCACGAAGAAACGACGGCGAAAACGGCGCGCTAAGAACGGTCAGTCAAAGCAAATGTCCAAAGCTACGCAACGCAAGAAAATCGAAGAAGAGTTGGAAAAGTTGCCGCCGGTATTTTATTACGACGGACGGTACTTAACCGCGGAGCAAGCCGCGAGCGAAGCTCGAGAGGCGTTCGAACAAGCCGAGTTAGCTGCAAATGAAGCGGAACTGGCGGAAAGAGAAGCCGCAGACGCCGAAGCGGAGGCGAGACAGGCGGCGGCGTTGGTCGAGAGCTTATGCGCCGAAGCGGAGACGATGAAAAACTATACCAGCGACGAGAAAGATGCTAACACTCTTCCGAACCCGGTCGCGAATGAAAAGGAGCCAGAGCGGTTTGTCCAAGCGTAGAAAGTAGCGTGTACACTTAAAAATTAAAACTCTCTTTGACTTTATACTACTTTAAAACTACTCGCTGTCATTATTATTCCCCTCTTCTTCCGCTCGCGCCTCAATCAATCCCAACTTTTCTAAGTGTTTCCTCCCTCTCTCTTCTACGCTAAACGTGTACGTCACTTTCGTCGTTTTCCCGGACGCGTCCAACGGTCTCGCCGCTTTTATAAAACCATCGAATCGTTTCTTCTTCTTTTTATTTTTGTTCGTGTTGTTGTTGTTGTTTTCGCTCGCAGTGAACTGTTTTCGACTTTTTATCGATTGGAGCAAAATTTTCATGTGTCTGCGACTGTGGATTTCAACCGCGTTTTCCACGGCTAACGTATACAGTTTCTGAGAATCGATCGGTTGGTTCTTGAAAATCAAGTGGAGCAGTTTCGCGACTGGGCCAGATGATTTGTTGTATCGCGTTTTGTCTTCTCCCATTTTATCGTTTTCTTGTTGTTGTTGTTGTTGTTGTTCTTCCGCGAACGCGTTCGACGACGAGGTTGAAATCTGTTTGTTGTTGTTCTTATTCGTATTCATGAACGAGGAGGACGATCGAAACAACTGAATAGAAGAAGAAGAAGAAGAAGAAGAGGTGGAGGCGATTGCGTTCGTGCGCGTGCGGTGCAATAAAGCAACGCGCGCGAGGTTTGACAAAACGACTTTACGCAACATTATTTGTATTCGTATTCGCGTCTCGAGAATGAAGAAAAGCGTTGAGGTGAAACCCTTCTCTCTCTCGCCTTCGGAAAGAGATGTTGTTGGCGTTTTGTATCGCGAAGATGCACATTTTTTCATCGGCTGATGTCTTACTAACACGCGACTAATGATGATTCTATTTACATTCTATTCTAAATTCTGTTGCACACGCGAACGGATCATCGAGCAATGTTGTTTGTCGGGCCGTTTTCTTTCTTCGCCCTTACGTTCTCGTTCTCGTTACTCGCTTGTGCGGTTCGAGTAACGTTCGCGTTAGTATTCCGGACAACTTTCGCCGCGTTCCTGGATTTGCTCGTCTTTGATTTCATCTCCCTCTCGGTGTAATCGCTCGCGAATAAGAACATTTCTTTCTCCAACTGCTTGAAACCGCCCTCTAACGCTTCTTGTTTCACGAAAACGACGAAATCTAAATGTGAACCGCTCTCGGTTTTCGGCCATTTGTCTTTGTTCGTTCGAAAGATGGCTCGAACGCGTCGTTTGCACAGGTTCCTATCGACGGCGCGTTTTAACTGTTTCTTCGGGACGACGATGCCAATTCGGTGACATCCAGTTGCGCCGGGTACGCCATCGTTCGGCGCCGCTTTTATTCGTATGCAAGAATAATTCAACGTTCTTCCCGTTTTCTTCACGCGGTCGAAATCTTTGTCCGATTTTAAACGCTCGCGGTCGCGAAAGACGTTCCCTTCAATCGATTCTAACGCTCCCGGTGTTCGTCGCTGCGCTACGCCACCCTCTTTTTCCATCTTAAGCTCTGCGTGTTCACTATCATCACTGCTACTGCTATCATCGTTGCTCAAACCATTGCTCGCGTGCTTCGTAGGATTCCAATGTTTCGTTTTGTAATACCCGCCCTTTTCGTCGTCGTCGTCAGAATCGTCTTCTTCTTCTTCACCTTCTTTTCCTGAGGGCGACGACGACGTGTCGTCGTCGTATGACAAAGCGTGCAATGCGAACGGTGAAGAACTCGCGTCGTGGGTCGTTCGTCTCGTTTGGTGGTACCCCGAAGAATACTGATTCCTCCGTCGTTGTTCGTTTTTATTACTTTTGCTCCTCCAATTTTGCGAACAATAATTAGTATTCGTATTCAACGCGCTCCTCCTTTCTCGATAACGATGATGATTTTGCAATCCGCCACTTCCTCCGCCGCTTAATAAAGAAGAGCAGCACTGACGACACCACGACGCATCGTTACTACTGTTCGCGCGACCGTAACTACTGCAACAAAAACTCCTCCATTTCGCGGCGTCTTCTAAAATCGTCAAATTCTTCCCAAACGTTCGTTTCCTCGTCATCATCATCATTCTTCTCGCAGTAAAGGAAGTGCGTTGTTGTTGTTGTTGTTGTTGT
>Ga0115567_10006525_pt1 | contig 11150 bp, 10 predicted proteins | sample COGITO_mtgs_1204_2_FD_88679 | JGI IMG/M metagenome (GOLD analysis project Ga0115567, IMG submission 88679) | Pelagic marine microbial communities from North Sea - COGITO_mtgs_120412 | ecosystem: Environmental > Aquatic > Marine > Epipelagic | place: Germany:Helgoland, sampling site Kabeltonne... | reverse complement strand
CGGATTTTACGATGTTCATTGAGTCGTCAAAAATCGCTACCAGCGTTTTTGTGCCTCCGATATCAATTGCTACAATCATACTAAAAGTATACCACGGTGCAAATATTTGCAACTATGCAATAAAACTGATATAGTATTTACAAACAGAGGTAACGTTTGAGGTACAACAGGATGAACATGAATACACGACAAGGTGGATGGATAGCGAGCTTTTTGATAATTGGGGCAGTTCTTATGCTTGGACTTGTCGGTACGGTTTATTTTGTGAAAACGCAACGCCTTAACACTGATCTAGCGGACGTCGATGAAGGCACGAGCCAATCTCAAGCGCCGGAAAATGATACCACGACAGCCGAAAAAGATGCTGACGAAAAAAAGTCAAATGACAGCACGAAAGCTGACGATGAAAAAGCCGCTATCCCGAGCGAGCAAGCGCCGGCTACATCGGAGCAACGATCAGACGACACAGCAGACGCCGATGATACCGAAGCACTTCCCGTAACGGGTCCGGCTGAAACTGCCGTTAGCTTGTTCGTGCTCTCTCTTGTTGCTTTCTCGGTCGTATCATACACACGATCTCGTAGCGCCTAACCTGACAGTAGTTCAACCTTTGACACCAGTGGTGGCTCGTAGTACACTACATAGTGATTATGAAGTGAGCGAGGTACCCTTACGACGCCCTTCTGATAAATATTATTAACAAAGGAGTCTCTTTAGACATATGGCAACAACAATTTCAATAACAATGGACGACCTACTCGCAGGAGAAGGTACCGTTAAACAGCTCACCGCAAACGAACCAGTTACAGGTATCGTACTAACAGTAAAAAAACACGAAGTGTTGGTAGACCTTGGCCCACTTGGCGTCGGGTTTGTACCACGACGTGAAGTCGGTTTTTCTCGTAACCTATCAGTCGGCGACGAAGTGACGGCAAGTGTCGTTGATACAGAGCTCGACAACGGATACTCACTTCTTTCACTCCGTAAGGCAGCTAAAGAGCGCGGCTGGGACGAAGTGATTGCCAAGCAAGAAGCTGGCGACATTATTGAAGTTACGCCATACGACGCTAACCGCGGCGGACTATTGGTTGAATACGAAGGAGTACGCGGGTTCCTCCCGGTCTCTCAGCTTTCAGCCGAACACTATCCACGAGTTGGTTCAAGCGACAAGGACGAGATTCTATCACGACTCAACGTGCTGATTAGCAAGCCAATGAGTGTCCGCATTCTCGATGTTGACCGCAAAGCTAACAAGCTTATCTTCTCTGAAAAAGAAGCTATCAAAGACGGCCTGGCTGCTCGCTTCGAAAAACTAACGGTTGGTGACAGCATTACTGGTGTTGTAACCGGCGTAGTAGACTTCGGTGTATTCGTCAACGTTGAAGGCATCGAAGGTTTGATTCACATTTCAGAAATCAGCTGGGAACGAGTTAACAACCCTGGTGACTACGTAAAAGTTGGCCAAACTGTTGAAGCAAAAATCATCTCTATCGATAAAGAGCGTCTTAGCTTGAGTATTAAGCAACTACAAAAAGACCCATGGCTTGATGAAGTTGAAAAATTCACTCCTGGCTCAAAAGCTGAGGGTACAATTACACGAATCACACCATTTGGCGCATTCGTGCAAATCAGCCCAGCTGTAGAAGCACTGGTGCACATTTCTGAACTTGGTGGTGGCAGCGACGTCGACCCAGAAAAAGTCTTTACACTCAACGAGCGCAAAGAATTCACGGTCCTCGAAGTCGACAAAGACAATCGAAAAATCTCACTCAGCCTCAACGACAAGAAAAAATAATGAACTAACAACCGATAAGTGCCGAGCAAGCTCGGATAGATAAGGAACGCGTGTATGGCAGAAAAAGTAGTAACAATCGCTGATTCGATAACGGTCGGTGAGCTAGCCGAAAACCTTAACCTTTCTGTGACAATGCTTGTCGGTGAACTGTTCAAAAACGGCATTGCGGCGACGATCAATCAACGTATCGATTTCGAAACCGCTTCTATTATTGTCGAAGAACTCGACCTCGACGTTGAGCTACAAAAAAAGGAAGCCGCAACAAAAGAAGTTCGTGTTCGTACCGTATCTGAACACGCCAGTGAACGCCCGCCGATTGTCGCGGTTATGGGTCATGTTGACCACGGTAAAACCAGTTTACTTGACGCTGTGATTGGCCAAAAAGTCGCCGATGGCGAAGCTGGTGGTATTACCCAGCACATTAGTGCCTACCAGGCCGAAAAGAACGGTCGTAAAATGACGCTACTCGACACACCGGGACACGAAGCCTTTGCTGCGCTTCGCCAACATGGTGCTACATTGACTGATGTAGTCGTTATTGTCGTCGCTGCCGATGACGGTGTGAAACCGCAAACGATTGAAGCTATTCGGTTTGCGCGTGAAGCAAATGCCAAAATTATTGTCGCCATTAACAAAATGGACAAAGAGTCGGCAAATGCTCAGTTTGTGAAGACGCAACTTGCCACCGAACATAAACTCAACCCAGAAGAATGGGGCGGCGACGTTATTATGGTTGAAGTCAGCGCCAAAACTGGTGACGGCATCGATAAGCTTCTTGAAAGCGTACTTCTGGTCGCCGATCTCGAAGAGCTCAAGGCCGATAACGATGTTCCAGCCGAAGGGCTAGTGATCGAAGCGCACATGGAAACGGGGCGTGGCTCGGTTGTCGGGCTCCTTGTCGAGCAAGGCAAGCTAAAAACTGGCGATTTTGCCGTTGCCGGCACGACCTACGGGAAAGTCCGTACGTTACACGATTTTAAAGGCGATACACTTAAAGAAGCTGGTCCATCAACGCCAATCACGATTACAGGATTCAAAGAATTACCACAATTTGGTGATACATTTAACCTCGTCAAAAATGAAAAAGCGGCTCGTCAAATGACTGCACAAACACGCATTGAACGAGAGCGAGATGCGGCAAGCTCGAACGTAACCAGCGCCGACATGCTGAAGCTAATGAGCCAAAAGCATGAAGCTGCCGAATTTAATGTTATCGTTAAAGCCGATGTTCAAGGCTCGCTTACGAGCGTTATGGATAGCCTGCGACTGGTAGAAACCGGCGGTGACGTCAATATCCGTATTATCGGAAGTGGAGTCGGCAGCATTACTGAAAACGATGTCCACTTAGCGAGTAACGAGGGAACGGTAATCTACGGGTTCAATGTTGACCTACCGCCAAACGTGAAACGCCAGGCAGCACGAGACAAAGTACAGGTGCGTATTTTTAAGATTATTTACGAACTACTCGACGACGCCAAGCAAAGTATGGAAGACCTGCTTGCACCAGAAGTTGTCGAAACCGAAATTGGTAAACTGACGATCAAGGGCATCTTCCGAACACTCAAAGACGAAGTGATTGCCGGAGGGGAAGTAACCTCTGGAAAAGCAAAGCCGGGCACTATTGTTCGTGTACTCCGCGACAAAGAGCAGATTGCCGAAGTGGAAGTTACCAAAGTCCAACGACAGCAAGTTGAAGCAAAAGAAGTGACTGAAGGTGAAATGTGTGGTCTTACTCTTGTGACAAAAAAGAAGCTCCAGCTTGAAGAAGGCGATAAGCTTGAGTTCTTTACGCGAGAACTCGTAAAACGCACGCTCTCATAGCTAATAATTACTATCTATATATGGCAACTCACATTGTTGTGTACCAGCGGCAACCACATGCATCGAGCGAATAAGCTCGGAAATGTGATTGCCAACTGGCATCTGTGAAACTACAAAAGTTGGGGTGCCACCCCGCCCCGGCCCTCGCGTACTGCGAGAACCAAGGGCGGGGTAGCGGACCACCCGCTCACTTCGCTGTGTAGCGAATGATCGAGCGGCCGTTGTCGACGCTTACACCAACGCCAGGCCGAAGCCCAACGACGGTGTCGTCATCGACGACCAGGGGTGCGAGGATCACCCGCACCGCCTGGTCGGTGGTGCAGCCTTCGCCGTCGTCAATTTCGTCGCAACTGGCGACGTGCACGACGGGGACTTCGGCGTTGACACCGGCATGCTCGCGAGCCTTGTCGTCAGACAGGCCAGGCCTGTTGAACACGAGGGCAACACGTGCTCCAACGCAGTCTTCTTCGTAGTCGGTCGCCCACTTGCGGACGTCCGACCAATTGAAGCCGAGGTCATCCGTGTTGGACTTAATCGACTTCTTGAGCTCCTCGTCGTCGAGGAGCTCGCTCCACTGGCGGACACCGCCGGTGGACACACACTCCTCGTTGTCAGAACCTTCGGGGTCGGGTGACGCCGAGGGGGTTGCCGAGGCCGTCGGCGACGGTGTGGGGGTTGCAGATGCCGAGGATTCGGCGTCTGCAACTTCGTCGTTCTCCTCCTCGCAGAGCGTCAGACGCTCGGCGAGGCGGTTCCTCACGTCAGCGATGTTGTCGCGTTCGTTGGGATCGAGCTCGAACCGCTTGCGCAGCTCCTTTCGCTTCCCCGGCGCCTTCTCGGCGTTGAGTGCGTCAACATCGCCAGCGATGTCGGCGACCTTGTTGCAGGCCACCTTTGACGCTTTCGCAGGGGTGGAGATATCGATGGTGTCGACGTCTTCGGGCGAGCTGCTGCACGCGGTCAAGATGAGTGCTGCGACGAGGACGATGACCGGCCCCTTGCGGTTGGTGGAGTGCTTCATGGCACCCACCTCCTTTCATTGTTGGGGTTGGGTCAACGGTTGTTGTGGTTGCGCCGGGCGCGCCAGTCGTTGTAGGACGTGACGATGATCCAGCAGACCACACCGAAGAGTGCGAGGATCCCGATCGAGACTGCGACGGAAGGCAATCCTCCGCTGAGGTCGGGCACGCCGAGGCTGTTGACGCTGAGGCCCATGAGTCTGTAGCCGAGGATGGCCACAAACAACAAGGCCACGGCGATGAGGCCGATGATGTACCGCTTGCGGGCTGCCTTCTCGAGGAGGGCGTTGGAGTGCTGCTTCAGCAGCATCCACCCGAAGAGCGACAATAGCCCGCAGAGGGTGAGCACCTGCCACCCCAGCCAGTCTCCAAAGCGGAGGTTGTACCCGGCGTTGTAGGTGAGGATCGGGACGAGGACGATGTAGATCGTCGCCGAATTCTTTCTGACGAACTTCATGAACTTCTTGGTTCGTCCGGGCTCCACCTGTGGGGCCAAAGTGTGCGTTTCCGTGTGGTCTGGGTTGTGCGTGGTGTCGGTCATGGTAATTCTCCTTTCCCCTGCGCGGGGATCGGTCGGCATCGCAGACTGGCGTCTGCAATGGCGCTCCCCCTTGCCGGGTCGGGAGCAACAGGTGGTCGACGTATATAACATCGAGCAGCTGCTGCTCCCTACCCCAAGGATAGAAGAATAACCGGTATACAGTTGTAGTTTCACAGTGCTAGCGCGAAGAAAACATAGGTTTTCCTCTAGCGCAGCAGTAGGGGCGGCATGGGTGTGATGCTGCCGGTACTGCCGCGCTAGAAGCGCTAGAAATATGAAATAGCATAAATAGATAGTGACTGGATTGTAAACGAACTTCCTGGAACAGGCGTAAGAAAGAACCACCTCTCCCAAATAGCGTGCCCAAGACGTAATTTTGATTATAGCATAAACATCTAAATAAGTCAATTACCAGTACATAAAATAATGATATATCTATAGGTCTGCAGCGCTATACACCGGTTGTTGGGGGTTGTACGTACGCTTGCGTATACAATAGTTTTATGATACTGTGTAGAAATTATGAAAGAGCAATTATACGCAGAGCCAGCGTCAATTGACGTAGAACCGCATGAATTGACGGATGCAGAGTTACGAATGCAGCTCGATAGTGCTCGTACGACTTGGGCAGAAAAATCTTCGCAACGGCAACGGCGTGCGAGTGACTATGAGGCCGTGCGTAAATATACTGGCGTGCGCAAAATCAGTGGCTTTAATGCAGCAGAATTGAAATATAATGCTCTTTTTGAAGAATTTCAGAGGAGAGAACAAGCAGAGGAACTTGCGGGCATAGATGACGTATCACAACAGCGTCTACGAACCGCAGAATTTTGGCTACAAGGTCAGAACGATTTGCGTCAAGAGGCGAAGGGCACTGTCGAAGGTGCAAAGAAATGGCGATTCGCGAACAAACTTTCAAAGTTCATGAACCACGGTAATTTTGCAACACGTACCGCAAAAGGTGTTGTACTTGGCTTTGCAGTGGTTGGTGTTGTAACTGTCGCCGCTGGTGGTATTGCAGCAACGGCTGCAGTAACAACAGGAGCTATTGCTGCGTCACGATTCGGTAGAGGCTATATTACACAGCATTCTGGCGGTATCGAACAACTAGACATGAGTAGTGAACAAATTCTTAGCGGTATCGATATCGATGCTACCTCAACTCACGAAGAATTTATTACAGCACTTCAGGCTAGGATGAACGAGATATACGAGGCCGATAGCAAAGGTGAACAGGAGAAGATCCGTAAAGCTGTAAAAATTGGTGCAGTTTCTGTCGCTGCCGGTGCGTTATTTGGAGAAGTAGTAGGAGGCGTAGGCCCCGCAGATGCGGCTGACAGCCTGCCGCTTGATAGCTCCACAAGTGTAGATAGTAACTATAGCATGTACAACGATGGGGGCAATTATGGAAATTACCAGCTTGTCAGCGACGTAGCGGGGAATCACGATATCGACACGACTTCTACTGGAGATACGTCGAGCAATTACAGCATAGCTGAACGCGGCGATATGCATAATTCTACGCTTTCGACAAACTACGAAATGGTTAGCGGCGACGAGGGTAATACGAATCTCGACATAGTCGACTTTGATCCGGACGCAACTAGCGAATGGACGAACCTACAGCTGGTTGATGTAGATGTATCCGATGATGCTGGACGTGAAATTGATGGTACGTCGCTGACAAATCACGGACTCGTTAACGAAGGGGATGCTGGTACTAACCTCGACCTCGTCGATACTGATTCTGAAGACGTCGGCGGTACAAAAAACAGCGATGGATGGACGAACCTACCGTTGGTTGATACAGGTACGACTCATGAAATGGGGACAGACAGCTTTACTGTTGGTGAAGGTGACGGCTATACGCATGTACTAATAGACCAAGCTGCTGCACAAGGTGTTGATATGACTCCTGAACAAGCGTGGGAAAACCACCAGGCGCTCGTTGATGCGTATGGATCGGACTACATAGACTTGGCTGGTCACGATGGCGCCGACACGTACTCGATGGGTGAGAGTGAATATGAAGTGGGCATTGCTGTCCCGGGAGAAGCAATATGGGACCCGAACGCAGCATCTATGGCTGCAGATGCGATTGATGACGGGGTTATTAATGGATCGGTGAATGCTGCCGACATGCTTGATGCTTCGGATGCCGCTGACGTAAGCGACGCATCAGACGTATCTGACGCAGTAGAACCTGAAGTTGATGTTCATGCTGAAGATTCTTCAACGACAGAATCGGATTCATCAGATGACGGCAGCTCAACGGAGGCAACTGAAAATCACAGCATGGCAGACGATACTGAGGTAGCACCAGCTGAAGCTGATACGGTAACCAATGAAGACTGGAAGAAGATAGATGCCGCCCTGGATACAGCGGTTGTCAACGACCAGCTCAGCGAGATTAGCCAAGCAATGCAGGCTGATATGAACAAACTTGGGCCAAAATTGGCTGGTATTGAGTTTTCGAACGGCTCACCTATTGTTGAACAAAGTATTTTCGGTAACTGGTTGTTCGTCAGCCCTACCGGTGACGACACCGAGCTCCCACGACAAGCAGATAACATTATTCGTGCTTACTTAGACAATCACGACACCGCGCGTGAACGTGTACTAGACTTCGTGTCATAACCGTATATCAGGCGACGTGTAGTATAATAAGGATAAGTTTGAAGTTAAGGAGTATTCATGTTTCGATTAGACGACCAATTCTTAAAAGATATCGGGCTCGACCAGCTTCCGGAAGACCAGAAAAAGCCATTTTTGCAGCATATCTACAGTGAGCTAGAGCTTCGCGTGGGCACTCGGCTTTCAGACGGACTGTCTGATGCACAACTGGAAGAATTTGAACAGATTATCGACCGAAAAGAAGACAAGATCCAGGAATGGCTTGCAAATCACGCACCACAATACTCTCAAGAAGCAGCCTTTGGCAAATTGATGGAAGCAACTAAATTGCCGGCTGACGATCCACGGCTGATTGCCGAGTACACGGCGACGAAATGGCTTGAAGTGAACCGTCCGGATTACCGAGATGTGGTCGCTGCCGTCCTCGACGAGCTGAAAAAAGAAATTACTGGCAACCGCGAAGCTATTTTAGGTGGCATGCAAGAACAAGCCGCTGCCGCGCAGCAAAATTCAGACCAACAACCACCTCAGGCTGCGTAACCGCGAAGGAATGCATCTGCGCTTACGGTTTTGCCGCTCGGCGCTAGTAGTTCATCTATAGAGAGATACGCTCCATCACAAAACATCACATCAAGTGGTGTTTTTTGTTGATCCGAAACGTGTGCTTTGGTGATAATACGCGGTTCACCGAAGATCGTCAGTTTTGTTTTTGGGAATCCAAGATAGGCTCGCACTTTTCGTTCGGCATCAGCAGCCGTGTGGATTGCCGGGTCGAGCACGCCGTCTTTTTTCGATAACAGGTTTGAAAATGTCGCTTCATCGTGATTTTGTTGGCGTGGCATCAGCGATTCATCTAAAATCGATTCGAGCGTATCGAACAATAAGTTTGCGCTGATGTGTGTTACTTTTTCGTAGATATCAAACTTTGTATCAGTCTCTGCGATGGTAAACGTGTCTTGGGCAAACACAGGGCCATCGTCCATTCCAGCACCAAGTTGCATTATTGAAACACCGCTCATTTCATCGCCGTTGACAATCGGCGTTTCAATCGGCGTCGGCCCTCGGTAATGGGGAAGTAGTGAGGGGTGAATGTTGATGATACCAAGCGGAAAGATATCGATGATTTCTTGGGGAATAATACGACCATAGGCCACGAGTATCGCCGCATCAGCTTGTAGTTCGACGAGTTGGTCATGTATGTCCATAGGACGATCGGGCAGGTACAGTGGTACACTGTACTGTTTGGCAACATCGGCTACTTCGAGCGGACGTGGTTTGCGTGAATTGGCGTCGGTGTGGTGTGACACTACCGCTTTGATGGTGTATCCGCGTTCAAGCAGGCCTCGAAGAATCGGCGCATCGGTCTTTTCGAGCCCGCTAACGAGGCGCTCATTGCCAAAGAATATCAGAGTCTTTGATATCGCGGTCATAATCAAGAGGTTGGAGCTCGCCTTTCTCGTCGAGATTATAAAATGCATCAGTTTTGTCTTTGATGTGGTCGATGAAGCAAATACCGTTAGTGTGGTCAATTTCGTGCTGGATAACGCGAGCCAAGAATCCGTCGGCTTTGAATCGGACCTCGTTACCATCTTGGTCGAGTGCTTTTACGCGGACACGGTCCCAGCGAGGAACTTTGCCATAGACGTTACTGACGGAGAGGCAGCCTTCGTAATCGGCAATTTCGGTACCTTCGTATTTGACGATTTTTGGGTTGATAAGCGCGGTGAACTCTTTGTCGCCTTTATCGTCGAAATTTGCCCGTACGATAACTACTTTCTCGAGTCGGTCGACTTGTACAGCAGCTAGTGCGGCACTAATTTCGTGAGGACGAGAATCTTCCCAATCGAGTGCGGCTGCAGTCATCTCGAGGATCAATTTTTTTGTCGCTTCTTCGACAAAAGGGACTTTCGCCGATTTCTGGCGTAAGTGGGGGTTCGGCAAGGTGATAATGTCTTCTTTTTTCATTCCTCATAGTATATCAGCTCAATGTCATTTATGGGTTACTATGCATATAGTATGAGGCATCCAGGCACCGGCTACTCTAGTAGTTTTTTATTAGTTCCAGGCGCGAAAACCAGAGTTAGCATCTGTGCCGGTTTTATATACATTCCAAAAATTGGCCTCATTCGCAGGAATATCAAACACCCTGGCAACGGCTCTGAATGAACTACCAGGGTATGGGTAATATAATGGTTGTGAACTTAGGGTCGTGTGGAGTACTGGAGTGAGCTGCTCATTTGAAACATACCATGTCTCGCCGCGCTTTGGCACACCTAGGAGAACCCATTTTGAGCCTGTTGTGTTTGAAATGTAGAGCAAGTTGCTAGTTGCAGTACTATACGAACCCGTACTAACTTTTTGAGGCATGGCTTGGATAGCTGCACTGATAACTGGACTTACAGCGTTTTCATCGACTGCAGCATCTAAATCGTGGATGTAACTTCCATTATCTATGTTATAGATTTCCATACTTTTTGACATTTGACTAAGATCTGATTTTACAACTGAAGTGTGTGTTCGAGTTTGAATACCGTTGTACGCAACGACAGAGATTGCTGCTAAAATTGCTATCACCACAATCACTATTAAGATTTCGACAATTGTAAATCCAGACATATGTTGTCTATAAAACATGCTCTGAGTATAGCATAAATAGTTTATGCGTAGCCAGTCCAGTAACCGGCAACATTTGCGGTAGTATATACTACGCCGGCTCCATCTATGAATCACAAACTGTGCCACTGATAGAGGCTGATTTCCAAGTAGTGCTAAAAGTTTCTATGGCTGTATTATTTTTCAAAAGAAATGCGTTGTTGGACGTACTCTTTGCTAGAATCGCAAATCCACCAGAAACGGTGCTAGGGCAAAAATATCATGTTTCGAGTCACGGATGGGTGATGAGGTATGAACCTTTCGAAGCTTTAACTTCAAGTAAGTCAAAGTCGGTGACCGTTGCTGGAAAACGGTCTAGTCACGTAATAGAGTGTAATTTTCTTGCAGTATGTGGTCATATTACTTTGCACGGTACTATCGTTTGCTCGGTTTTGTACGCCATTGTGCGCAACGACAGAGATTGCAGCTACTACCGCTATCATGCCTATCACGATAGGCAATTCTACAATTGTGAAACCGCTTTTGGTTTATTTCATGTTTTTCAGTATACGTCGGGGGGTAAAGATGCAAGAGAGTGAGAAGGCTCTTTGGCAAAATCACTAAACCATATGTCCTTATAGCCCAAGAACTAAGGCCTTCTTTTCGTCTTAAAACGAAAAGAAGTAAAAGGTTCAAATCCCATCCGACAACGTTCGCGCCTGAAGTGGCGAGGAGGACGAAGTGAGCT
>Ga0115567_10006524_pt1 | contig 11151 bp, 16 predicted proteins | sample COGITO_mtgs_1204_2_FD_88679 | JGI IMG/M metagenome (GOLD analysis project Ga0115567, IMG submission 88679) | Pelagic marine microbial communities from North Sea - COGITO_mtgs_120412 | ecosystem: Environmental > Aquatic > Marine > Epipelagic | place: Germany:Helgoland, sampling site Kabeltonne... | reverse complement strand
GGCTGATCCCAATTATTTTTATAAAAATTTGAAGATACTCTAATACCAATAATCTTAAAAAATTTTTTTGATGTGTGAAAAATTTCATGCTTATTAATTTTCCATTTATTAATTTTATTAAGTTTGGTAAATTTAATATGTAAGAGATGTTCTTTTCTTTTACTATTAAGCCAATTAAGAATTTTTTGGCTTATCATTTATTTTGATATAATTCTAGGTGAAGGTACATGGGTAATAAACTTACCTCCACGCCTAATAAATTCTTTTTCTTTTTTTAAAATTTCTTTTTTAAAGTTCCAGGCACCTAAAAAAGCATAATCAACTTTATCATTCATTCCTACAGCTGGAGAGATTATTGGAATATGCTGTCCTGGCGTAAATTTGCCTTGCTTATTCAAAGTTGTATCTGTGATATAATTAATCAACTTTTTTCCAATTTTACAATAATTAAATATTGTTGAAGATTTATATGTTGCTCCATAGCTTATTATATTTTTATTTTTATTTTTTAACCTTTTAAAAATTTTGATTAAATTGCTTTTTGATTTTTTGACTCTTTTTGAAAATTCCAAATAAGTTGAAAATTTATGTAAATTAGCCTTTTTTTCTTTTTTGATAATTAACTTAATTTTTTTTGTATTCTTATATTTAGCAGAATTTTTACATATATAAAATCGCATAGAGCCACCATGCGTTGTAATTTCTTCAGCATCAAATAATCTCAAGTTAGATTTTTTTACAATATTCGCTACTGATATAGCTGAAAACACATAAACATGTTCATCGTAAAATTGATCATATGAATTGTTTTTAATTACAGAATATAATGATGGATCTTCAATAACTAATACACCATTTTCACTAAGACTAAACTCAATAGCATCAAATGTTTCTTTTAAATTTGGTATATGTGAAATTGTATTAGCTGAAAAAATTATATCTGCTTTTTTTGATTTTGAAAATATTTTGTTGGCTAATTTTTTATTCCAGAAATTTGGAAAGGTTTTGTATTTATTTTTTGTTATGTTTGCCAAGTTTTTACATGGTTCAACTGCTAATATTTTCTTTTTAGGAAAATTTCTAATAAAAACACCATCGTTACTCCCGATCTCCATTACTATCTTTGGTAAATATTTCTCGTTAAGTCTGTTTGCAATTTTTTTAAATGCATTTCTCATTGTTATTGATTCTGAGGCTCTATGAGCATATTTATCAGTATATTGTAACTTAGGATTAACTGGTTTTGATATGGATACCAGATAACTACTTGTATTAAATGAAACTTCTAAATTATAAAAAAACTCTTTTGCTAAGCTCTTTTTTGAATTTGAACTTAAAAATGAGTTTGCAAGAGGCTGTATTCCAAGATTTAAGAATTTTTTTTTCATATAATTAAAAGTATATTATTATAATATAAATTAAATTTATCTACAAAAAATAATATGCATAGAAATAAAATAGTTGTCACTGGTGGAAATGGAAGATTTGCAACTACACTTAAACAATCTAAATTAAATCTTAACTTTATATTCCCATCCAAAAGTCAACTAAATATTTTAAAGATCTCTTCTATTAAAAATTTTATTAAAAAACATAAGCCAAAATATCTTATTCATTGTGCTGCTCTTTCTAGACCTATGGACATTCATGACACATTTATTTCTAAGAGTATAGATATCAATATAATTGGAACAGCCAATGTTGTTAAAGTTTGTAGCGAATTTGATATTAAGCTAATTTACTTTTCTACTGGCTATGTCTATCCAGGAGTAAAAGGGAACTACAAAGAAACAGATGCTGTTTTACCTATAAACAATTATGCATGGTCAAAATTAGGTGGGGAATGTGCGGTCATAATGTATAAAAATTCTTTAATACTAAGATTAATAATGTGTGAAAAACCCTTCCTTCATAAAAAAGCTTTTCATGATATTCAAACAAACTTCATTTATCACGATGAAGTCATTAAAATGATACCAAAAATTCTAGACAAAACTGGCATAATAAATGTTGGGGGTAAGACACAGTCTGTTTATAATTTTGCTAAACAAACAAACAAAAATATTAAAAAAGTGAGCGGAAAAAAGATATTTCCTCCAAAACCATCAATGAACATTTCTAGACTAAAAAAAATTATTAGAAAATAAATTAAATATGGTAGCGGGAAGTGGAATCGAACCACTGACCTCAGGCTTATGAGTCCTGCGCTCTAACCGACTGAGCTACCCCGCCACTTAATTATCGTTGTTTTATAATAGTTTTTATTTTCTGTCCAATCAAGTATTAGCCTATTTTCTTAACTAACTGTGTCCTATGTGTGTCAAGAATATATATCTTTTTAGTGAGTCAAGAATTATGCTAACGTCAAACATGAATAAAAAATTAATATCAAGAATATATATAGTGCTCGCATTAGTGTGGTCTTCTTGGTGGATGTATAGATATGGTGACAGTATGGATGGTATCATGCCTGAAACTGTTTTAGTTAATGCCTTAGCTCCAATACCTTTGTACTTTGGAATTAAATGGATATTAAATGCACTAGATAAATGAAAAAAATAAATTTAAAAATTGGATTTGTTATTATAACTATCTATGAAATTTTATATTGGTTGATATTTCAATTAACTGGTCAAAATATTTATAGTGATGAAGATTTATATCAGGTGTTTTTATGGTCAGTCATAGTTCCAATTGTAGCGATTGTTGTTTATTTTCTTATAAGATGGGCTTCTAAAAATTCGTGAAAAAGATTTTAGGTATCCTGATACTCGGATTGTTGTTGAGTGAGAAAGCTCATGCTATTATTTATACTCAGTCAGGGAATATTGACCCTGGTTTATTTATAATTTGGACTTTCATAATTTGTGGTTTAATCTGGTTTTTTTGGAGTAGCACTCTTGATGGTATAGAAATTAAAAAAAATAAAATTAAGATGCAAAAAATAAAAGATGAAGATTATGACAAGTATAAATCTTATTATGAACGTAGTAAAAAAAAAGAAAGAAAAAAAACTAAAAAATAATTATATTAAATTTTTATACTTATCATGCTATCCAAACTTTCTTGTTGAAAAGCGTGATTCATATTAACGATATATTTTTTCAATTTTTTTTTTGTTCTAAAATCTCTTTTTGCACAAGATAAAGGCTCTTCTAATAGTAATATTTGCTCACCTTCATTTTGATAATCATGATTAAAATATGCTCTTAGATATTCCCACTCATCCTCAATTGGATGTGGCGTTTCCCAGGTTTCCTCATCTCTATCTTCCATATAAGGATCTTCAAAATCTTCATTAAAATCTTCATGATTTCCGTCATAATAATCTTTAAAGATTTGATTTATATCCTCTTTATCTGAATATTGTCTATTTAAAGTATCTAATGTTGAAAAATTTGTACCATCACAATAATTAATATAAATTTTTTTCTTTGTTGAAAATAAAGCTTCAAAAGCAAGAAAAGTTTGTTTCTTAAAGAACTTTTTTAACGGCCCAGTGTCAGAAATAAGTCCAATTTTTCCATCTTTCATTCCTACTTTAGAATAATAAATTTTATCTCCCTTTAAAAATCCATCTTTTTTAATAAAGAAATCATCTTCTACACCCCAAGTCTTAATATATTCTTTCATAGAATATTCTCGGCCTGGAAGAGATATTTTTTTTCTCATTTTCAGAATATAAACACAATTGAGTCCAAATAAAAACAATAAGCTATGATCTAAGTAGAATCATGCATTGGATTTCATTCCTTTTCAAACATTTACGGTTTTTTTCCTTATTGTCCTCTTTCCGTAAACCTCATGATAGGAGAAGGAGTGAAACCATTACCAACTACAAATTACTAACTATTAAAAAGGAGCTTAAATCATGAAGCGTTTTCTTATCTTTATTTCATTACACTTATTTTTATTTATATTAGTTTTTGCTCATCAAGCTCAAGCTGGTAATGAGGAGTGGATTATTGATAAATTTAAAGGTTTATCCTACGCAAGAGTGTCTGGTGAAGTAACTCATGGTGATAGTTTAAATTTTTTTATTTCAATAGAGGATGATTGTGCAGAAGTTTATAATAATTTTACTTTTTATACTTACGAAAAACCTGGAGATATTAAACAATTAATTGATAAAGATATTCCTATCAAAATAAATGGTAAAGAGTTAACAGCAAATGTAATAAGTGTTTCACCTTTTTTAATGGGATATAGAGTGTCATTTAGTTTAGGTAAATTTCCCATTAAAGAATATATCCATTTCTTAAAAGTATTTTATGATGAATTTCAAAAGTACGAAATTGAAATTGTAGATGGGATTGATTTTAAAGCAGCTAAATACTTTGATATTCCTGTTAATAGTTGGAAATTAGATAAGTTAATTCCTTCAGTATTAGAGGCTAATAAAATCTGTAAAGATATGAATAATTTAGAAAGTTAAGATAGAACAGTTTTTGAATTATGATAGAGTTTTAATAAATGAAAAAAATTTTAACAATTTTATTTTTAAGTTTTATGATTTTTAACCAGGTTAATGCAGGCTGTGATGATGCTCCAGCTGATGGTGTTGATTACTCTAACTGTCAATTTTCTGAAGAACAAGATCTAAGCAGAGCTTATATTCCTAATTCAAATCTATCATTTATTAGTTTTATTAAGGTTATATTTGATAAAGGAGTAATAATGAATTCAACGCTGGCGAATGGTAATTTTGCAGAGTCTTCTTTTGTTAAAACAAATCTATATGAATCAAACCTTGAAGGAGGTATTTTTGAAAAAGCTAATTTTTCAAGTGCCAACTTAACTAGAGTTAATTTTAAAGGATCGTCTTTAATTGAAACAAATTTTAGTAATAGCAATCTTTTTGAAGCAGATCTTACTGGTGCTAATATTTTAAATGCAAATTTTGAAGGAGCGAATTTAAACAATGTAACCTGGATTGATGGAAAAAAATGTAATTTAGGTTCAATTGGTAAATGTATAAAATGAAAAAAATTTTATAATTTTTTATCACCAAGAATTTCCAACGGTAATGGTGCTTCTGGATACTTTTCTTTACAAAGTTTTTCATAGTTCTTGCAAAGAGTGCTTACTGCGTCATGTGCTCTATCTTCTGATATTAAAAATTTGATTAAAGTGTCTCTTTCTTCTTCAATCTCTTTAATGTTTTGCCCACTTAGGTACTCACCTGTTTCAACCTCCCAGTACGTATCATTTAGTTCTTCAGCTTTTAAAGTGTTAAGTTTATTTTGAAGTTCGACAATAATTTCATCATCTGACTTATTATCCTTCATTGGAGAATTTAATAACTTACCTAAACATTTATCCTTAAGATCATTTAAAAAAGTATTGTATGGCTTGCCTTCAGTTAATTCTTTAAAGTGATTGCTTTCAAAATATTTATAAATTGCTGCTTTGGTTGTAATTTTGTTTTTTCCTTTAGCAACAGCTACTTGAACATAAACTTCTTGGCTTACATATTCATCTAAAAAGTCTTTAATTTTACTGGACAACATAAGATTTTTTTTTTAATTTTTTATACAGTTTCATTATAAGATAAATTAAATATAGTAAATTGGATTATGATTTTTAGACAGTTATTTGACAAAAATTCTAGTACTTATACTTACTTAATTGCCTCAGAAAAAGGACGTGAGGCTCTAATAATAGATCCAGTTTTAGAAAACATAGACGTTTATATTGATTCTTTAAATGAATTAGATTTAAAATTAGTAAAGGTGATAGATACCCACATTCATGCCGATCATATCACTGGTGCCTCACAACTAAATAAAAAAACAAATTGTTGTACAATCATGGGAGAACATACTCCAGCTGAGTCAGTTCAAATCAAAGTCAAAGAAGATGAGATGGTTGAAATAGATGAATTAAAAATAAGAGCAATTTATACCCCTGGGCATACATCTGATAGTTATAGTTTCTTGATGAACAACATGTTATTTTCAGGTGACACATTATTAATAAATGGAACTGGTAGAACTGATTTTCAAAATGGAGATGCAAAAGATGCTTATCATTCTATTTTTAGTAAATTATTAAAATTGCCAGAAGAGACAATTTTATATCCAGGTCATGATTATAATGGAAAAACAATGAGCACCATAGGTAATGAAAAGAAATTTAATCCTAGATTGCAAGTTAATAGTGAAAATGAATATGTGGAAATTATGAATAATCTAAATTTACCTAGACCAAAATTAATGGATATAAACGTTCCTAGAAATATTAAACTAGGTGCTTAAGTCTATAATGAAGATTCTATAGCTTTATAAATTGCATCCCTACTAGTTTCGCCAATACTTCTATAAACTTCATTATTATCTTTAAAAATTAAAAGTGTAGTTTGATATTGCACATTCAGTAACTTAGAAATTTCTTTATCTGTTATTTCAAATGTAAGGTATTCAATATTATTAAATTCATTTTTCGCTTTATTTAAAACTTTCATTTGGCTCGCACAAGATGAGCAATATTTAAGCCAAGAGCTTACTACCACAACTTTACCGTCTGATTGTGCTTTATCGAATAACTCTTTACTAAATGTTGTTTTTTTCTCAAGTGCATTGACGTTAAATGCAAATATACAAAAGATGAGTATAAAAATTTTTTTCATATAACCCTTATACAACAAATATTAAAAACCAGTAAGAAGTTAGCCCTGCAAAAATTGTCGCAATGATGTTTTTACTTAAATAACCAACAAGTATTGCAAATATTGCAGCTAATATTTTAGGGTTATTCTCTAAATCTAAAGAACCAGAGTTATCTAAAAATATTGGCGGAAAAATTATTGCTGGAAAAATTGCAGCTGGGACGTATGACAATATCTTTTTTGTTTTATTAGTAAAAATATCCCTTTTAAGTAAAAAGATCATAGAAAACCTTGTTAAAAAAGTAATAACTCCAGAATAAAATATAAGTGACCAATGCATCATTTTTCCTTTGAAAATAATAGTGTTAATAAAGCTGCAACTATTAACGCTGATAGTGCAGCAACAATTATATATGCCTTAAACGGTATTGTGTTATAGCCTATTGTTGCAATAACTCCTGATACAAGCATTACAATAATATTTTTAAATTTTCTAAAATCATTAATCAATAAAGCTAAAAATGTTAAAGAAATTGTAAAACTTAAACCAAGCTCTTCTGGCACTACTGATCCTAAAACTATTCCTAAAATTGTTGATATTTGCCAAATTATCCAACAAGTAAAGCCAGCTCCTAATAAATGATAATGTTTATTTTGAACATTATCATTTTTTTTAAAATAATTGTTAGAAACAGCAAATGCTTGGTCTGTCATTACGTAAGATAAAATAATTTTCCATGTAATCTTTAATGACGATAAATATTCTGACAATACTGCCCCGTATAATAAATGTCTTGAATTTACAGCTCCCACAGAACTTAAAATTACTAATGATGATGCTCCACCTGAGAATAGTTGTAATAAAACAATCTGTGAAGCTCCACCAAAAATTACGATTGATAAACCAAGTGTCATATAAGCTCCAATCCCTAGTTCCATACCAATAACACCATAAATAATCCCAAAAGGAAATACCGGTATCATCAAAGGACTTACATCAATTATTCCCTTGGCTAAAATTTTTAAATTATTATTCATTCCCGAATAAGTTTTCTATTAGAAACAAACTATATGATCAATATTAATAGGTCTTTTGATTCCAAATTTTTCATCTACTTCGTGTTGATGGATATGATGGGAATGAACAAATACAGGGATTAATTTGTTACTTTCAGTTTTAAGTGTGTAAATAAAATTAGTTCCTCTAAACCTTCTATCTACTACTTCTAATTTTAAATTACTTTTATCGTCATGCTCTAAGTCTTCTGGTTGTAACAAAAGCTGAACCTCTGATCCTTTTGGATAATGTTTTATAAAATTACCAGTTATCGAACCTAGGTCTTCACTCTCTAAACTATTTTCACCAGTAACTTTAGCAGGTATTAAAATTCCTCTATTTAAGAAATTTACCACCTCTACAGAATTTGGAAAGTGATAAACATTATAGGGATCATCGAATTGTTTAAGTTGACTATCAAGGATTATTCCACATTTGCTTCCAAGATAGAATGCTTCATAAGAATCATGAGTTACAATAATTGTTGTAATTTTTAAATCAGTTAAAATTTGTTTTAGCTTAACTTGAATTTCTTCTTTAAAACTTTGGTCTACATTTGATAGAGGTTCGTCTAATAATAATAAATCAGGTTTAGACAATAACGCTCTTGCTAATGATGCTCTTTGAGCTTCACCCGAACTTATTTGATGAGGAAATTTATCTTTAACATGATCTAAATGAAGAAACTTAATAACATCATTAGTGGTTAAATCTTTTCTTTTTTTTTTATTTCTTTCTGCTCCAAACTCAATGTTTTCAATCACATTATAATGAGGAAAAAGTGAATTATCTTGAAAAGCTAAAGATATGTTTCTATTTTCTGGCTCTACATGAATATCTTTAGATGATACTATTTTGTTTTTAAGCAAAATTTTTCCAGATTGAATTTTTTCTAGCCCCGCAATAGTTCTCAAAATTGTAGTTTTGCCGATACCAGAAGGTCCTAATAGACAAATAATATCACCTTCATTTTCGATTGCTAATGAAACATTGATAACTTTACTCTTTGCACTTGCTGCAAATGTAACATTATCAATCTCTAAAAAATTTTTAGTCATAATTATTAATCCTTAAGGATATATCTAGATGTAATTATAATAAATAAACTTGCAATAATAATAAGAAATAATGATGGTGCTGCAGCAGCTTCTAATAAATCTTGTGAGGCAAATATATAGGATGTAGTTGCAAAAGTCTCAAAATTAAAAGGTCTCATTATTAATGTTATTGGCAGCTCCTTAATTATCTCAATTGCAATTAAGACCCCAATTAGCAACATTGAATTTTTTAAATAAGGAATATGAATTTCCTTAAAGGTTTTAAATTTTGAATAGCCTAGTAAATAAGCGCTTTCATCTATTGAATAGTTTATTTTTAAATAGCCTGACTTAATACCGTTACTCGCCAAAGAATAGAACCTTACAAAATAAACTATAACTAAACCAACAATAGATCCTATAAAAATTGATTTAATTGTTTTAAATCCAAAAAAATTAATAATATTATTATCAAACCAGGAAACAAATGTAATAAATGCAACAGCCAATATAATTCCAGGGATTGCATAACCAGATATAGAAAAAGTATTTAATATTTCAAGAAATTTACTTTTGGAAACTCTATTCCCATAATTTGAAATAAACGCTAAAGTTATTAATACAATGCTTGACAAAAATACCAGCAAAATAGTATTCGAAAATAGTTCTATCAAATTTAAATCTGCTAAGTGTTTTGGAAAAATAATTGTCCAATAAAGCATTTGTAGTACAGGAAATAAAAAACTAATAAAAAATACTATCATACAAAAAGTTAAGGCTAAAGTTGCTTTATATCCTTTTAATACAGTTAATGACTTGGATTTAAATCCACCCTTAGATGGTGTGTGGTATTGAGCTTTTTTTCTAGACAAATTTTCTAGAATGAATAACCCAAGAATAAAAATTAATAAAAAAAATGATAACCTATTAGCAAGGGCTAAATCATCAAATGAAATCCAAGCATTGTATATTCCTGTAGTAAGTGTTGAAATTCCAAAAAAAGATACCGAACCAAAATCTGATAAAGTTTCCATTGCAACAAGAGATAGGCCAGCAACTATTGCGGGTCTTGCTGAAGGTAGAATTATTTTAAAGAAAGATTTTTTCTTTGAAAAACCAAGGTTTTTTCCAAGTTCAATTAAATTTTGTGATTGATAATGAAAAGAAGCTCTAGTTAAAACGTATACATAACCAAATAAGGAAAAAGATATTGAAATTATAGCTCCAACCATTCCATCAAATTTTGGAATATACTTGTTGTAATCAGCTTCACCAAATAAGTTTTTTAAAATTGAAAAAGCCGTTCCATAATTTTCAAAAAAAGCTGTTAAAGAATAAGCATAAATATAAGCAGGTACCGCAAAAGACAAAATTAATGCTAATTTAAAAAAATTAGCACCTGGAAAACTATAGAATGAAACTAAATAAGCACATCCAACGCCAATTATAAATGTTAAGATTAAAACTCCTATTAAAAGTGTTAAAGAATTAAAAATATAATTGTAGAGAAAAGTATCTTTGATAATTGATGAATAATCACCAGTAGTTTCAAAAAAACTACTAAAGACAGTGACTATTGGTATCGCTACAGCTATGGATATTAAAAGAGAACTTAGATACCAAATATTAATTTTTTTACCCATATTTTATATTACCCTAATAACTAATTTTAAGAAACTTCCCTTGTTATCAAGGGAAGTTAATACTAACTCTTAAACCAATTTGAGAGAGAGATTAAAGAGTCAATCCTTAAAATTTTCTATTAAGCTATGGAATTCCATAACTTTTATTTTTTAGACAAATATTCTATGCAATTTTCTGGGGTAGTTTGTTCATATGGGTCAGGATCGCTTCCATCGTTATTCATACCCTCTTCTTGCCACCATTTTTCAACTATACCATCATTAATAATTGCGCAGTATCTCCAACTCCTTTGACCAAATCCTATATGCTTTTTTTCGACCAGCATGCCCATTGATCTTGTAAAATCTGCATTACCATCTGGTAATACCTTAACTTTTCTCAAGTTTTGTTGATCAGCCCAAGCATTCATGACAAAGCCATCATTTACACTAATACAATAAATTTCATTAATTCCCAGACCTAACAATTTATCATAATTTTCTTCAAATCCTGGTAACTGCTTTTCAGAACATACTGGTGTAAATGCGCCTGGCAATGAAAATAGTATTACTTTTTTACCTTTGAATATATCATCGGTACTAACATCAACCCATTTTCCAATTTTTCTTGTTTTCAAAACTACACTTGAACATTTTTTTCCTTCTATCATTCTATTCCTATTATTTTTTAAGTGTTTGTTAATTTGTGTTAATTGCATTTGAATTTTTTAGTGCTCATAAACAAATTAGGTAGGGTAAATACCTTTTGAGAAGTTATGAGCACAATCATTAAAAAGAAAATTATGTATTAAAAGGAGAGAGGATATG
>Ga0115567_10006522_pt1 | contig 11152 bp, 17 predicted proteins | sample COGITO_mtgs_1204_2_FD_88679 | JGI IMG/M metagenome (GOLD analysis project Ga0115567, IMG submission 88679) | Pelagic marine microbial communities from North Sea - COGITO_mtgs_120412 | ecosystem: Environmental > Aquatic > Marine > Epipelagic | place: Germany:Helgoland, sampling site Kabeltonne... | reverse complement strand
ATACACACACACACACACACACACACACACACACACACACAAACACACACACACACACACACATTTCATACACATGCTCATCGAGTAAACATCCGCTTGGCCTAGGCCGGATCACCACGCAGAACTTCAGTCACTGTCAGAAGATACCTCCTCATGCGTGCCGATCTGCGGAAACTTGGGTCGGGGCTGTCGCGGAGCGCCGGTGTGGTAATCAGCTGAGGCTTTCTTCAGATTGTGTCGGGACAAGACTGGACCACCGCCGTCGGAGTCCGTGTCGCTTTCGCTCTCCGTCTCAGATGCCTCCTCGCTGTTTTCCCACTTGCGGCCACCGGCCACCGGCGCATCCAAACCTGCCCGCGGCTTGCACGGAACAAACTTGCGCCTCATCCCCTCGCACTCTTCTCGCGCGAATCCATCCTGCTCAAAAGACGTGCGTGTCAGCAGCCAGGCGCAAACAGGACTTGCGGCAGGCAGAGGGAGTGACACGGCCAACGCGGGTCCAAACCTCCGAGAGAAGCTCGAGGTCTCGGGCACCCCGCACTGCTGCCCCCGCCTGTCGTGCCGCGCCGCTCGCGCGACGCACCTTGTCACTCCTGCCGCCTCCGCCTGCCGCCACTAGCTTTCCATTGTCGCTATCGTCGCTGCTATCCGAAATGGAATCGTGGGGATGTGGGCCGCCCACGCCACCCCACGAAGGTCTTCCATGATCGCGATCAGGGGAGTCATACGAGTCGTCGTCTGGTGAGGCGCTGCGCTCTGCACCGCGTGCCCCACCGCCGGCTAGGAAGTCAGTCTGGTGGTGCAGTGCCGGCGAAGGAGCCCACTCGCCATCACTGCGCCGTGCAGGAGAGACGCTCCTCGCATTCGGCTCGGTCGGAGAGTAAGGCCGCTCCCGTTCCCGCTCTGTGCGACGTGTCCGCTCGCGCCCCTTGGGCGGGCTTGAGATGTCCAGCTCTCCCGAGCGCGCGCGTCCCAGCCTGCCCCACTCTTGCTGCTGGCTCTCTTGAGGGGCGCGCCGATCGCGCTCTGCTGCGACGGGCGTGCCGCGCTCTTCCCCGTCGTCACCCTCGGCAATGGAGTTGATGGTTCTGTCCGAGTACGCCTCGACCCGTCCAGTCAGCGGCTGCGGTCGTCTACCCTGCTGCTCGGGTGGAACAACCGTGGCCGCAGGAGAAACAGCAGTGCCCACAGAAGGTGCCACGATGGACGGGGCAGGGGACGGTGGTGCTTGTGTTTTGGCAGCGTTCGCGATGAAAGGATGTTCGCTGAGCTCTGCGGTCGTGGCACGCCCTTTGGCTTCGATGATCATGCACCGCTTCACAAAGTCTTTAGCTGCAGAAGAAAGAGTTTCAGGCGGTTCGGGCGGATTCTTGGCGTGTGCAATGTTGTACATGGCAACGATTCTGTCTGTGTACTGCGTGAAGGGTGGCTTTGTCGTAGCCATCTCCCAGATGACGCAAGCAAGAGACCAGACGTCTGCCGGCATACCGTGCCCAGTCTGGCGAATCACCTCTGGAGCCATCATATATGGTGTCCCAACGAGCGACTTGAGGCCAGTGGTGAGATTCATGACATCCGACAGTTTCTTGGCCGTGCCAAAGTCCGCCAACTTCACCACACCATCATTGCTGTATAGGATGTTAGCCGCCTTGATGTCTCGGTGACAAATTGATTGTGAGTGCAGGTAAGCTAGTCCATCGACAATCTGCCCCGTGAAGTTGGCGATCATCTTTTCAGAGAAAGCCCCAAACTTTCGAAGCATTGTCGCGATCGAGCCGCCTGAAACAAACTCCAGAAAGATGCACACCTGCACATCGGTCTTCTCCATACCGTAGTAGCGCACAAGATTTGGGTGCGTGATCATTTCAAATATCTTGATTTCCTGTTCCATGGCCTTGAGTTCGTCTGCCGCCTGCGCGCCAAGCTGCTGTCCGAGATCCACGAGCTTCACGGCCATCATCTCGCCGGTCTCAAAGTTGAGACCCATGTAGACCTTTCCGATCGCGCCGTGCCCGATCAGCTCACCCTTCTTCCATCGATAGCGGTTTCCTTCAATCAGCTCACCCAGCCCATTCCCACTCTCCTGCGTCTGAGATGGCGCCGGCGTGGGCTGCTTGGTGGGCGTTCCGGGCGAAGGCTTCGGAGCTGCAGGAGGAGGGACGGTCCTTGTAGGCGTCCGGGGTGCGGGCGGCGCAGGGCTGTCAATCTGGGCAGATACGATGGTCCCAATCCGCATGAGGTTGTGGCACATGGCGTTGGCAATCATGTCGTGAAATTTCCGGTGGACTTCCCGGAGCACCTCAGGTTCGCTGTCCTTGGACTTGTCTCGCCATGCTTTGCGCAGCTCGAAGCGATAGAGTGCCACCACCTTGCTGCCCCCATTAGCCCTATCGTTTTGGATAAAAAACGACGGGAACATAAACACCGCTGGGTCGAACCCCCCTGTCGGTACCTCTAGCACAGTCCAGTTGCCCTTCTCGTCTTCCTTGCGCGTCTGCACCACCGTGACTGCAAGTTCTTCCCGCGGGTTTAGAGTTTTCATACTCGCCGAGAATGTAATTGAAACCAAGCTAGACGATTCTTTCTTCCCTTGCTTGTAGAAGAAATCCCGCTCATGCCGGCTCTCGAGGTTCGTGAGGAACTTGACCACATCAGCTGGAGAGGCGTGACACTGGTACTCGCAACGCACACAAGTCGTCGGGAATGGCAACGTGTTGCGCTGGTTGGTCGCCACACTAACGGACTCACCGGAGACCACCTCTTTCCAACCATCCCCTGGCGCAGCCTTGTACGCCTGCGGGGGGATTGGGTGGGCGGGGGCGTTTATAGGCGCCGCAGGCAGTGTCGAATGCGACCACGCACGGCAGTTTCGAGTTCGAGCTCTCTCGCCGACCTCAGTGCAAAAGAACCTGCACGGGTGATGTGCATCTAGATCATCGTGGCTGGCAGTACGCACCTGGAGGAGTGACGTCATGGAATGGTCTCCTCCTCCGGCATCTACTCCCCGTCCCGGTTTGGGCGTGGTAGTCTTGGCTGGAGTAGCATTCTTGGCATCGGCCTTTTCTGGTGTCGGCGGCACCACCGGATTCTTAGGCTTCGACCGTCCGGATCCCATCCTGCTTCGCAGACAGAGGGCTCCTGCGCGACGCGGGCAGCGCCTGCCTAGCACCCGGCCCAAACCGACCAGCCAACAATTCAAGTTGATGGGTCAACTTTCACGGTGTCAAATAAAAGTTTTTAAATCATATGTTCGTTTTAAAACTGAAAGTTGACAGTTCACCCTAATTTGGGACGAACCGAGAGGGCGGCTTGGATCGGGCAGGAGGGGCTTGGATCAAGCTGCTGCAATGCCGTGGGACCTTTTCTGCATGCCAGGACACTTTGGGGAACGCCATGCGTTGCAGGCGTGGGGAACATGCGACCCGAAGTCTGACGAGTATACCATTGGCGACAGCACCAAGCCAATTCCACAGGTGAGCCTTCATATGAATGACCTGACCTGCTCGTGAGGTTGGGGCTGCAGGATAGCGGCCGGGAGGTGATATTCGTGGAAGGTTCCTGCAGCAGTGGCGAGTGTGAAGTGTCCAGGGTTCTCAAAAGTGCTGCCGTGTGGCTCACGCTGCGGTTCTCGGCTCGACACTCGAGCAACTACCCAGTCAGTGTCAGGGTCCTTCGCGCGATCGCCCCTCCTTGCTGTGTCCCTGGCTGCTGTGTTCGATTACTCGAGTTCTGCGGGTTCATTCTGTGTATATGTTTTGCGATGCACGGCGTGCTTGGCTAGCTAGATCTGTATGCCTGGCGGGCTCAGCGTGATGCTCTCCCAGCTGCACCAGCTTGCGTTGCGGTTTTGTAAGCTGGCCCAGGGCCAGACCTCTGAGACCCGTCCGCACGGTAGACTGACAATGGGCATATGATCTGTTCGCAGGCAGCACTGCGCCAACAGGCGTTGGCCCGTGGGATGAAGAACAGCATGGTTGGTCAGGGTTGGGGTTTCGCAGGTGGCAACCTCAAGCCCATTCCCGTGATGCGTGATTCGTAAGCAGGAGCAGGCGTGTAAAGCAAGGAAGGCACATCACTTTTTTGAGGGGCACTAGATCGTTTGCCACCCGAGAACTGATGTGTTTTTTGGATATCTTACGGGTTCTACGATGCGGGTATGAGCTCTGATTGTGAGGCGTAGAGGGGAGACTGGCATCGGCGTGGCGTTTTGCTGTGTTTATGATCAAGTGCGCGATATTTGGCCACGTTTTGTTACTCTTCTGAACACCACATGTGTCATGCCCCAGCTGATATGTTTTCGCGAATCCCCCGCACCCCGTTCTTGTTATCTGGGATTGCAGTAGGACATTGCCTTTATTTACACTGCACAGCCTACACGCTTGCGCGCCTCAGCTTCCGCATGCACCGATCAGCAACGGCGCGGCAGTCCGCGTCAAGCTCGTTGCGGCCACGGGGGATAAAGTGCGAGCAGCATGTCAGATTCGGTTGTGCTTCTTGTGAAGAAATTCTGGAGATTTTGATCGCGGGTGCTTATCTTCGTGAGGGAGAGCCTTTCCGCCCTGGAGACCCTTCGTTGCCCGTGAATCGCTTTGAATTACGGAACATTTCCGCAAAGGCGTCGTGTGATGAAAGCTGCGGAACGCCATCAGGTGAGATCAAAATCCTGCAAGAAGGGGGGGGTTCCCTGCAAGTCCTTCACGGAAATCTGATCAAGGTCCTGCATGTTTGAGTCAGCGCCGTGGTTTGTTCCGTAACTGAGGGTTGCTGAAAGACCTGGCGCTTCCGACGTGTGCGCTCAACAGGGACGGAAAGGTCGTATGGATCGTCAGCGTCCGGATTCCCTCTGGATGTGTGCAGTTCAGCAATGGCAACACCAATGCGAACAGCCGCGAAACGAGATACGAAGAGTCAGCTGCAAGTCATTGAGAACCAGGGTGATATCGTACCCGAGCTCTGGTCGCCAGTATTTCACGATCGACGCTGAACTGAAAAGTAGCGATGCCGTTTCCGTGTAAATACGATACATGTACGCCCCAACCAATGCGAATACAACGCAGAATTCCCAGCCCATGTAATACTCCAAAATGGAGAGCATGGCAATGAAGTCGAAAGCCACTCCGAGACGGAAGCTGTTTTCAATCGTCACGGTAGCCAAAAAGCCTTTCCCGCGTGCAAACATTCGGATCACGTCTGCGTCCCTGGCTGCCTCGTTCAGAGCATTACCAAACGACATCGCCAAGGTAATTGTAAGAAGATGTAACACTCTGCAAAAACCAGGACTGTTAGCATTTCCATTTTGCTCAGGTGTTTTTCCATTCTGGCGAAGACACAGACGAACTCTGCAGCATAAGCAGCCACTTTCACTCGTTTTGAATCACTTTGTCGGGCGGAGTCATGTACATGCTAAGGGTGAGAGCGTAGAAGAATAGTCGTGAGCGAATTTCGCATTCCCACTGCGTTCCCTCTGTATAGTATATGCCTAGAGGGTCGTTCGCCCGAACGTAAAATGGTTTGCAGAGTTGAAGTGCCGGAGGAGGTTCCATGATTGCTGGAATCGTGGCCGAGAGAAACAGAGCAGAGTACATCGCATTCGCCTGGACTTTTGAACGAACTCGACTGGTCACCTATGGTACACGTAGTCCAGGTGAGTAGCAGGTGCAGCTGGGCCAAGCCGCGTACCCCAGGAGAAGATCACACGGCGGCGATCGCGTGGCGACGGGTGATTTTGATACTGGAGGAACAATCAGGAGGATGGAAGGCACGCGGGATCGCCCTAAAATTGTTCGGTCGGCGGGGCGGTTTCCTCCGGGACCCCATGGGTCATCAGCAGCGCACCCCAGCCCGCAGGGTGTTTCCTGTAGTTTTCGCACCAGCTCATCACCGTGTGCAGTCCTGGATACATCGCAGCAACTCAGCATACCATGTATCAAGAGCCGAAAAAACTTACAAAACACAGAAAGAGAACGCGTTGCCACCGTTTGTTTTCTTCCACCACTCCAGCACGGACTCGTCCCTCAAGTTTGCCTCCACAGCCTCATCTTCGATTTCTTGAATGTCTTGAGCACTGGCAGAAATGTCGCTTGCTGGGACGCTGTGGATGTCTTGCGTGTCCTCCGACACGTCGGGCGGGGTTGGGGTCTTGCCTCCATCACGAGATCCCGGCGCAACTGCTGGGTTCTGCAAATGGAAAGCATCCGTGCTCGGCCCTTCCACAACCTGGTCCAACGGGATTGTTGTGTCCGATTGACGCGCAATGGTAACGTCATCGCCTTCACCTTCTTTGTCCTCTGGGATGCCGATGAAGCGGGGGGGTTCCGCATTCGAGGTTTGTAGGTTGTTCCCGGCCAGTGCCTTCGTCAAGGGCTCGTCGAGGTCGACATTCCCAAACATCATCATCTTCCACTGTTTTCGCATCAAGGACATTTTAGGGTTCACGCCCGTCGTGTTTCGCCGCATGGTCGCGTCGGGAGGGGTACTGAGTGGCCCAGCCCTCCTCCCTGGCTACGGGGGCACTCCAACGGAGACGGAATTTTTCCGGTGTGCGGAAAATTTTTTGAGTTTCCGCTTCGACATTTTGGTGCTCATCTCTCACGGAGCGTAGACGTGTCCGGCAGGTAGGCGCTCCGTGAGAGATGAGCACCAAAATGTCGAAGCGGAAACTCAAAAATGCTGTCCGTAAGGCGCAGGCTGTGGCTGCTTTTGCGCGCGCGGCATCGCTGCCCGAACTTGACGGCGAAATCATTGATCGGTTAGCATCTGCGTCCAGCTCAGAAGGGCGAAGCGACATGAGGGGACAACCAGAGCTGGCCCAGAAGCTAAATGCGTGGGCGCTGAATATTAAGTTTCTGCAGAGCCAGTCCGCGACGGCAGCGGGCCAAGGGGCAGACACTCGCGCGGCTGGAGGTTCTGTGGCAGGCAGTGGAACAAGTGATCGCGATGAATTTCTTTGTCAGGAAGATATCGAAGACCAGGCAACAGAGGCCAATATGCGCGACGAGGGTTTGCTAGAGTGGTGGAGGAAGACGAACGGGCTACACACAGTTAAAAAGTGGTGTAGCAGCTACAGGAAACATCCTGCAGGATGGGGCGCGCTACTGATGATCCACGGCGCCAGCGAGGTAGGAACGCTCATGTTCTGTTGATCGTGCCGATCGCTCTGTATAGCGGCTGCATCCGTTGGCGGGTGAATCGTACGATTTTCTGGACACTGAGTGCATGGCGGGTGGCAGGTGACAAATCGAGTTCGTGCAAAAGTCGAGACGAACGCAATTTACTCTGCCTTGTTTCTGTCGGCCACAATCCCAACCATCATGGAGCCACCGCCGGCGCTTTACTCATGCAAACCATGGCATGTGCGGCCAAACGACTCAGACTTCGATGACTTCCCTGAAGACATTCAGTGGGAGTGCGAAATTCGGATGCGCGTCTTCTTCTATTCACTTACCATGAGCATGTGTGTGTTTTGACATCAGTCCAGCTTACGTTAGCGATTTGTGCAGATCGTGAACCGCAAATTTTGCTAGAGTTGCATGATGGCGGCGGACTAACACGTGCGGGGTCGGAGCAGAGCGCTGCATCTTCTCGCCATCCTGCTAGCGATGTCATTCGGAAACGCGCTGAACGAAACGGCACGAGAAGCTGACGTTTTCAGAATGTTTGCCCGCGGCAAGGGATTTTTAGCAACTGTCAAGGTACACGATGCATCGATCAGGCCGTGGTATCGTGTGTTTTCATGTGGCAAGTTGAAAGTTCCCCTTGAGCGTTGCCACTGTACCACAGCGACGATGTTGGATTGTCGTATGAAGTGCTGCTCCACTCTCGGGCAGGTGGAAACTTCTTTTCGCTATGGCATGGCTCTCGATTTCATTGCAATGTCTGTCATCTTCTCGAACCTTCGCATTTTTTGGATCTTACCTCTGTATTTTTTCGCCCATGTATCGATGTAGGAGTTCGAAGCATCTTCTCACGCATGTTTTGGCTGAAGGTTCTCGATCTTGGAATATTACATGGGCTATGAAATCGTTGTTATTTTTTGTCTCGCCATCGGTTACATGTATCGGGTTTTCAGCAAGACCTCAAACCTTCTATTCCAGAGCGGCTCGATTGTCAAATATTGGCGAGAGGAGCTGGGGTTGGAATAGCTTGCCATCCCACGACCTTGCATGCCCTAAAGCCCTGTGACGAATTTGTTTTCAACTGAATGCACCACCACTCTTATTCATGAAATGAGAAATGACGCCAGAAGCACTAATCGTAATTCTTACAGGGGGAAACCAGACGAGGACGATCCATACGACCTTTCGATCCCAGTGGGACGACTTCACAGTCGCGCCAAGGTGAAGAGGAGGAACTGCTAGCTCCCATTGAAGGCCTCCAAGATCCAGCGCTGAAGTAGCTTCTGTTGCTTGTGCCGCACGCATTCAAAAATTCCTGTACTGGTACCTGGTTTCACGGATTTTTCGATGGGGTTCTCGCAGGTCTCGTCTCACACTTGCTTCAAAACAGCATTCAAAACATCAGATGATTTCAAGTGCGAGTTTGCCGCACCCGAGAAGGCGCCAACGCACAAGCCTACGCGCGTGCATCCTGACAATTCATTGAGCGGAAAGTCTGAGAGCGGAACCATCTCTCAAGAGGCACATGGCCCCTTGAATCCAGGAGCTGCCAGCGACCTCAAACCAGAAGAGCACGGTGGATCTGAAATCCCGGGTTCGCCCCAGTCGATCGAGAAAGAAGAAGCGCAGGATCATGCCGTTGAGACGAATCTTCGTGACGAGAGTGTGCTGGAGTGGTGGAAGAAGACAAGTGGGCTACATACGGTTCTGAAGTGGTGCACGAACTATAAAAAGCACCCGGCAGGCTGGGGTGCGCTGCTGATGATCCATGGCGTTCCGGAGGTCGCGTGCACCAAAACGTTGTTGTGTAACTTAGTTGTGCCCGTTGTCCGTGACTTCGAATCACCTCTCAGGACGAGGGATAGATGCAAAATCAGTCTTTAGAGTAGCGACTTACCAAATTCGAAAATGCAGGTATGCAGTAGGATGCGTTCCAAAGTTGAAACCAATGCCATGTACTCTGCGCTCTTCCTGTCGGCCACCATCCCGTCCACTATGAATCCTCCTCCCGCGCTTGCGGGCTGTAAACCGTTTTGGCACGGGCGGCCCAATGACTCTCCAGAGGATTTCCCTGAAGAGACGCAATGGGAATGCGAGATTCGCGCTCGAGTTTTCTTCTACTCCATCACGCTTAGTATGTGCGTGAATCCTGACCCACCCCTTACACCCGCTCGACTGCCTTGCCAGCGCGGAACGGGGACGATGAGCGTCTTACCTGGTGGGGGGCGGACAGCGCATTGCACTTGCTCGCTATCCTTCTGGCGATGTCCTTCTGCAATGCACTGGATGAAACTGCACGGGACGCGGATGTGTATCGAATGTTCTCACGAGGGAAGGGGTTTCTCGCCACCGTAAAGGTTCGGCCGTCCAGCTCCAGAGTGAGACTCAGTCTTCCAAAAATCACAACGGCAAGTTGTTGAAGCGCTTGATATCATTGGAATTTACGTTCAAGCTCTGACTTCTGTGGTTGGTCCAGGTCGAAAACGCGTTCCGGCTAGGGATCCTTCTCGACTTCATAGCCATGTTCTCTATCCTCGAATTTTACCTGGGTATGTCGTCCTGCTGCCGGCCAAACGCTCTGCTGCTGCCGCTGCTTCTGCTGCCCCTTTCTCGCGGCCGGTGTGAATTAGCCTCCATCTGCTAAATCCGTGTCCTGATCGTGGCTCTCCGCTGTCACAAGGTTGGGAGATATGCGCCGTCTTTGTGCTTGTCATCATGTTCATGTACCGTACCTTCTCGAAGACCTCGACACTTCTCTTCAGCACTGCTTCGATTGTCAAATACTGGCGTGTGGAGCTTGGGTATGCTCAAACAGCTTTCCAACATGACGCTCTGTCTCGCTGTGCTTCGTGCTCGGCTCCAGCTGCATATGGTACGGGGCTCTGAGCGAGCCCACGGCGTGCTGCTGCAGGGGCAAGCCTGATGAGGACGACCCGTACGATCTATCGGTGGTGGTCGAGCGCATGCACAAGCGTGCAGAGGTGCGCGTCAACGCTGCTCCAAAAGTAATTCCTAGAAATCGGTCGGTCCGTTCCCTGCATTTTTCGGGAGCGGCGTTGTACGCTGAGGTGCGCATTCTTTTTGACAAAGCAGATTTCAGAGCAACAGAGTTTCAAGCAAAAGTTCGGCAGCAGCGAGGAATTTCACCCCGGAGGTTCACCAGTCCAGCAGCGAAGGCGCTCGCGCCAGCATGCTGCCTCAGCTGCTATATCGCAAAATTCCAACCACCACAAACACAACAAGCACACTGGAGCAAGCGTCGCCTTTGGCTTACCAGGGCGGCGCTGACCCTGCAGCTAGGTGGTTTCTTTCGCTTCTTCGCGACAGCGATTTTCCCTGTAAATATGTTTACGTTCATTGCATCTTCTTGACGCCCACGGAATCAGTGTGAATTGCCCACGCAGCTGATTTCAGCAGCGTGGGGATATGCTCAGATGCAAGTGGTCGGCGCAAGTAAAAGTTGTAAAACGCTGAAGCGGTCTCGAGCATGTTGGTTCACAAACTTTGTGCGACAGCCACTTGCGCTTGATAAGCAAAAAATCATGTGAGCCGCTGTCAACGACACGTCAACCAGTCGAAAAACAACTAAACACAGACTCAGAAAGGGGTTCAGCCAAATTTAAGACTCGTAAGATTTAGTTTTTAATGTGCAGAAACTGACGTCTCTGACAACCTGCACAAAAACACAAGGCGATGCCTGCATTAACGGCAGGGATACCACGCCAAGAGGCAGAATACTAGGAGGTCCCAGGCCAACACTATCTAGCGAGATGCGGACGCGTGAGCGACGGGGGCAGGAGAGAGATAGATACGTTTAATGACAAACAGTCGCAAATCGCAGAGCGAAAAACTGGCGACGGGCGGGGGCCGGGAGACTGCAGCAAAGAAGCCGCATAACAAAAGGTCCCAGGCCTACACCACTAACGGGACGCGAGCACGTGGGCGGCGGGACCCGGGGCAAAAGCCCCGAGCCCACACCGGGCCCGTGCGCGGGATCGCGGTAGTAGTGAGGAGGTATAGGGCGCAGCCCAGTACTT
>Ga0115567_10006521_pt1 | contig 11153 bp, 12 predicted proteins | sample COGITO_mtgs_1204_2_FD_88679 | JGI IMG/M metagenome (GOLD analysis project Ga0115567, IMG submission 88679) | Pelagic marine microbial communities from North Sea - COGITO_mtgs_120412 | ecosystem: Environmental > Aquatic > Marine > Epipelagic | place: Germany:Helgoland, sampling site Kabeltonne... | reverse complement strand
GTACTAGGTGGACACGCCGCGTCCCTCACCCCGTACTAATCGGACACGCCGCGTCCCTCACCCCGTACTAATCGGACACGCCGCGTCCCTCACCCTATGCGGGGATGAGAAGCGCCGGGATGCACGGGTTGTTGCCTGAGCAGACGGCTCCAAGGGCTTGTTGCCTGAGCACACGGCGCCCGCAGGAGTCCCCACACTGCGGCCCGCTCGACCGGATGGTCTCTGGACACACGCCGTCGGGCGTCAACTCCCTGGCCAACTCGCGCGCCCCGTCCGGGTGCGGCCGGCGGCCCGCACCCCTGGCTTGCCCCGGGCGCTGCGAGGGGGGCGGCGCATGCCCCGCCCGCGATCGCGCAAGGACCGTGCGGAAGCGGCGCGTGCGGCACGAGCGCTGACCCCCGGGTTGCCGGCGCGCGCGCCGGCAGGGCCTTGAGCCATTCGCCCAAGGTCCGCCGCTTATCCAATGGCTCCAATGGCAGCGGGCTCGCGCGGCACTCGCCAGATCCAGACCGCGGCAGGGGCCGCGGCAACCGCGGGTCGCTCTCGCCCCCGCAGCGCCGCGCAGCGCAGTACTCCCCGCGCGCCCGCACCGGGTGGGCCGAGGCCACCGTGCTCTCGCCCTCCGGGCAGACCCGATCCTTTGGGCGCAGCACCATCGCGCAGCCCGGGACGCAGCAGGCATGCCCCCGCGCCCCGCGTCACGCCGTCCCCTGTGCAACTTGGGCCGCGAGCGCGCGCGCGTGCGTGCGAACCGTCTCGCTCAGTCTCGCTTGGGTGGCTTGCGCCGCTGTCGCACCCAGAGGCGCCTGCGCTGAACACGCGCGTGCGACAGCTCGAGCAGCGGTCCTCGTCTGATGAGAACGGTCACACGACCCCGCCGGCCAGGATCGAGAGCTCGGGCGAGGTGGTCAGTTCCCGCGCCCACGCGCCGCGCGTGGCCTAGCGCGGCGGCGACGCGGGCGGGGCCCGCCGTCCGAAGCCGCGGTTAAAACTGCTGACCTGTTTCCCACTCGGCCCCGCTTGGGGCCCGGGGGGCGCTGCCGCTATTGATGATACGCACCGCCCTGTCCGGCAGCAAATCTTTGGCATTTTGCGGACGGCGACGTCGGTCGGGCGCGACCTGCACCTCACGGCTGACATCACGGCTGACATCACGGGGCCCGCGCAGCTTGGCAACAAGAGCCCGCTCGTCAGCGCCGCCGAGGCACGCGAGCGCGAGCGCGAGCTCGAGGCGGGGAGCGGCGCAGCGGCGGCCGCGGCCGAGATGGCGGGCGAAGAACGGACGGGTGTCATGGTATGCACGCGCCCGGGGGCTTCTTTGCGCGCCCCCGCGCGCACTGGTGCTGCGACAGGTGGCCGTCGCGTGCGCATGGGAGCGCCGCACATGACTCTCTTTGTGCGCAGGCTGCGCGTAAGCGCGCCGCGCGAGATCTGCGCAAGCACGGGAACGAGGGTGCGCACAGAGGCGAAGACGCCCAGGAGCGGCGCGGGTCGTGGATTGAGCGCCGCAGCAGGTGCGCCGCGGAACGAGGCCGAAAGGTAGGGGAAGGGGGGGGCATACAGTAGGGCAAGCGGTAGGGGGAAAGGTAGGGGAGGGGGGGGGGGCGCGGACGACTGGGCCCAGCTCCGCCCCGCTCCGCCCCGCGACCGCCCTGAGCCATGCCATGAAGCCATGCTATGACCACGTCATGACACCATGAAGCGCGTGGCGCCGCAGGCGCCCGGAGATTCCGCCGGCGCTGGACACCGGGGCCCCTATGTCCGCGCGGGGCGGGGCGTGGTACGACCCGGACGGGGACCTGGAGGCTCCGAGCGGCGCAGCCAGCGGCTCTGCCAGACGGACGCCGGCGGCGCGCGCGGTGCCGTCGGCCCCGGCACCGTCGCCCGTCCACCCCTCCGCGGGGCGCGTGCCCGCCGACCGCGACGCCGGGTTCGCGCGGATGGTCAAGGGAGGTCCGGCCCCGCGCCGCGGCATGTCCGGCGCAGCAGCAGTGGTTGCGCTGCGGAAGACACTCGTGTCCCCATCCTGGTCCCTTAGAGCCTTCTTTGTTCGCACGCCGCGGAGAGACCGGCGGCTGGCTGAGGCGGCGGTATACTGCCGTGCCCTGTGCAGGAAGCAACGGCGCCTCCGAGAGAGGCGGTGTCCCCCCGCCGACGCCGGAGCCTCCTGATTATGACTGGCACATACCGCAGCCCGTCGGCACGCCGCCACCGCCAGGCAGCGTGTTGAAAGAGCCGGCCGTCGAGGAGAAGGCGGGAGAGTCGTCCTTTGTGCGCAGAGGAGGGTCCAAAAAGGCAAATGGGGTCGGGCTAGACATTACACCGCCGGCACAGCAGGAGAAGACGAAGCTGGCGCCGCCGCCGCCGCCGCAGCAGCAGCAGCAGCAGAGGCAGCAGAGGGCGCGGGGGTCCTGGAGCAGGTAATCCTCCGATCAACCCCGCGCCGCGGGCCGCACTGAGCTCAGGACTGGCGGTCCCGAGGAGATGCATCGCTGCGTGTCCTGAATCTCGTCTGGGCGCTGCAGCAGCAGCAGCGAAGACGAGATGATTGAGGAGATCTTCCAGGCCCAGCGCCGAGGGGTCCTCTCAGGCTCCCTGGCTGCCCAGCGCAGACGTATGCGCCGTCCCCCTGAGCCCTCTGTCCCTCGACCCGGCGCCCGCGCCCCTCGCGAAGCTTGCAGCGCTGCAAGCCTCGCCCCCTCTCTGCACCGTGAGTGTTGCGCACACGAGCGATCCTATGTCGTTTTATTTCATCTGACCATCCGTCTCGAGAGTGTTGCGCACACGAGCAATCCTAATTCGTTTTATTTCATCCGTTGCCCGTGCAGCTTCACCCGCTACGTCGCTGAACGGGAGCGCACGCCCGTCCACGAGCTCTGCGGCAGACCTATTCCGCCGCGGGTCTCCGGCCGCACCCTCGCCGGCAAAGACGCCAGGCTCCGCAAAGTCAAGCGTGTCGGCGAAGTCAACCAGGTCGGCGCCGGACGAGCGGCTGCGTCCCGTTGCTCCGCTCGGGAGCCTTTCTGCGGCAGCGCGGCTTGCGCGCATGCGCGCGGCGAGCGCGTCGCTGCGCCGCTGAGCGTCCGCGAGCCGTTGGGAGTGAAATGTAATGAATTCTTTCGCCGTGCGTGCCACGGCGGTGTTGGTTGCCGGGCCCACGCTCTGTGCAGAATCTCTCTCACAGCTACGGTCCTTTACTGCAGCCGCTCAAAAGTGTACTACGTACTTGGGAAGGAGCTGTGCCGGGTCTTTAAAGACAATCCAGTCGCTGTGCGGACGCCACGAGTCGTCAATTTCCTGCTTGTCACAGGTCCCAAGCAGTCCGAGACACAGGATGACGCAGCTAGAATTGTCCCCGTAAGAAATTGGCGTGTCAGGGCCCTGTGCGGTGTACACGCCACGTCCATACGTATCTCCGTTTTGAATGTCCACCCCTGCACCACCGACTTTGAATCCATTGCAGCAAATCTCTTCAACATTTTTGCTGTCTGGGGTTCCATGAAATACCCACGTCTCCTCATGAGACTTTCCCAACCCTTTAAGCTCCTCCTTCTGAGCTCGATACTTTTCTTCGTTCTTCGGGCTCGTGTACACATCAACTTGTTTGACCTTACGAGACTTGTTCCCAAGCAGGTGGTAGTACTGTCCCGCCGCCTTGTAGAATTCAAGTTCATGAGGGGACCCAGCCGTCAGTTCATGTGCACGAATTTCGTGAACGAGGACTCCGTCTGGTAGCTTTTTCGCCCCGAAAGAGTACTTCAAATCTTGAGAGCGCGCGAGGGGCCGTCTAAAACGAACGACGTAACGCGGAATGGCCTGCTCCGGGCGGTACACGACAAGCTCATCAAAGAGAACACCGCCCTGATTTCGCGTGTCGCGTGGTACGTACACTGAGTCGTAGTCCTCTTTACGGACACGCTCGGCGTCGACATCGAGCCAAAGACGCCCTTTTTTTTCAACAGCCTCTTTGGTGAATTTGCTTAGCGGATGCTTTGACTGGAGTCCTGGAACAGTGCACACTCGTCCGGCCAGCACGTCACACAGCAGCAGGCACCCGGAGCCCTTGGTGTACATCTCCTGTGCGCTTTTGGAAGCATCGGTCGCAAAGTACACGCCCCGCCCTAGCATGTTGCTCTCTTTTTTCTCTGGGAGCCGGAATCCCTGGTCGAGGATACCATCGATTCCTTGCCTGCTTGACCCATGGAACCACCTCTGAATGTTGCACTCACAGACGCCGCTCGCGAGCTCTTTCTTTGCACGCTGGAAGCTCTCCTCCGTCTTGTTGACATGGAGGACCTTCTCCACCATGGTTACAACGATGCTCCCATGCACGCCCACTTGCACGTACTTCTCAGTCCGGTCAACGATGGCGCTGTATTCCAGCTGCGTCTCTCCGTACGGCTCGATTGGCACCTTTGACATTTTTTCAGGCCTCAAGCGGATGTCTGCGAGCTCCTGTTCGAGAGCTTCCCGCGCGCGCGCCTCCCGCGCCTTCCACTCCCGCGCCTCACGCTCCCGCTCGGCCTGCGCCACCTCCGCGCACGCGGCGCACGCACAATCGCTGGCTATCTGGAAGCACCTGCGCTGGATCGCGTGCCCCGCTGCACACGTGTCGTCAACCAGCTCGAGGCACGGCGCGCGGTGCAAGTCCTCCATTCGGCCCCCGTGGCAGAGCCGCTTGCAGATGTGCCCACAGGGCAGCGCGCCGCCGCACTTTCGCCTGCACAGTGCATTCTTCACAATAGTTTCGGCGTCAGTGTGCTGTGCTGCCCCGTGCGCTGCCCTCTTTGCAGTCGCTCCGACGACGCGTGCAATGCAATCGCGGTGCGTCGCGCAACACAGGCTGATCGCATGGCTGCAGCACCCTTGCCGTGTCATTCTCCCAATCAGGTTAGCCCAGCACGCGCCCCCACCGCCTGCGCCTGAAAAGGTGCGCGCGTCGCCCACGAAAATCATGCCGAGGCGGGCGCGAGACTGCGCGACGACACGGCGCGCACGCTCCCGGAGGAAGCCGATGTCGCTGCTCTTGTTGGAGCGCACAAGCGACACGATCACCACGTCGTTCTCCGAGCCCTGGAAGCGATCGATGGTGCTGACGCAGACTTCATTCTGGCTGGCCAGCGCGTCGAGAAGTTTTTCCGCTGATTTTGTGAGGCCGTGCAGAAAACCTTTCTGGCGGTCTGTGAATTCAAAGGTTTTGCTTCCTGCGGTCGGTGGAGTAAGGAGCGTACGAGTCAATGCTATACGAAGGTGCGACGCGGCGGCGCAGGCGGCGACAGCCCCCTCGCTTCTCCATTGCGCCGAGTATTGCTCAAGACGCTTGAGTTCTGTGATCGCTTCAGAAAATGCATCCTTTGCTACCATGGTTTCGGGCAAGCCGTCCACGGTTTGTCGGCATTTTAGCATTTTGTCTATTCTCGATGTGCTCGTCTCGATGGTAGCTGGCTCTGTAGCTTCTGCGCTGCAACGGGATGGCTTCACGAGCTTATCAGCGGCGTGCACCGCCTCCTGTGCGCCCTCCAAGTCCCCAAGCTTGAGAAAGGTGTCGCTCAATTCAAGCAAGCGTGCCACGCGGTGCTCGATGGTCCCTTCGAAAGCGTCACTCGCGGCGAGCCAATTCTTTGCCGCGACGCCGTCGATCTCGGGAGTGGGCCAGAGGCCCCCTACTTCTCTCTGATGAACGACCCGAAGCCGAGCAGCGATCCGGCGTACCTGGGCAGAGTATGCGGCGAGCACTGTGATTTGAGCCGGCTCGATGCCAGACCGTAGCATGTGTGCGACGAGTGCAGCGACGGCGCTCTCCTCTAACTGGTTGCAATAGGAGCTTTCTTTAGGGTCCATAAGCTCGCCCGACTCGTCTCCGACGTCCCACCACCACATCGACTCGAGCAAGCCTGCAGGTGGCGAGGAGCGATTGCTCTCAAGAACTCGTTTTGAGGTGCGCAGATCGGGATAGACGTCATCCAGTAACGCTGCAAACTCCGGCATCATGCGCGCCTGGAACGCCAGAACCTGGTGCGGGATGCGATTCGCCACAAGGCGCTCCATCAATGAGGTGTTGAAATTGAAGTCTCTGGCGAGCTTGTGTGTCTCGACGGCCGGCGGGAGCTGGCTGTGGTCACCGATCAAGACGAGTCGCTCGACCCACGGGCCCAGGCACGCGAGGAGCATCGGCTCGAGTACCTCAGCAGCCTCCTCCACGACCACTGTGCGGGGGCGCAGCTGCTCCAGGAGCTCGCGTCGGATGGCCGCGCCGGATATGGTGGCTCCGACGACACGCTTCGTTCGCAGGAGCGAAACCTGCGCTGCAAGGTCCAGCCGCCTCACCAATTCAACGATGCGCCCGTACTTCGCTAGTGCAGAGTCGTACTGCTCTCTTGCCGATGCATGCTGCCGCTGCGTGAGGTGGTGCATGATCAGAACGCGTTCATCCGGCGCGAGCGCCCACATGTTCTCAGACGACTTGTCCGCAAGAGCAAGCCTTGCTCCGTCGCTCATGGGATCGTGAGCCTCCAGCACACCGCGGCTGTTGGGACCAGGCGTCGCCTCTAGCCGCACGCCGCCCTTGTCTCGGCTGAATGATCGATACAGGGACCTTTCGCTCTCGCGCTCGTTCTGCTCGACTTCCGCCTCGCTTCCTCCGAGAGTTTTAGGACGCTCCGAGGCCAATGGCGATGAAATCAGACACATCCGAGAGCAAACCTCAATCTTGGGCATCCATCGCTTTAGAGCATTCTCGGTGCGCGGTTCTAACTCAGAAAGGTCTTCCTTCTCGAGGATATTTCTGATCTTCTCGTGCTCTTCCGCTTCCGCCGCCGCGTTGATCACCCCAGAAGGGTCGTTCAGCAAAAGAGAACGCAGGAAGTCAACGTTGTCCTTCTCCATAAGTGTGAGCTTTGAGAAATATCGTGATTCAGAAAGCTTTGTTGCAGCTCTAGAGAGATCCGATTGCAACGCTCGGGCGCTGTCACGAGCATCCCAGTAGTCCTTGCTCGGAGGTGAATCTCGCATCTGCGCACGAATGTGGTGCTGCTCCAGAGGCGTGCCCGCCTGAGGGACTCCCCCGATGCGGGACACTCCCTTGGGCCAGACTTCCACACAACTTCCAAGAAGATCGTCCAGGGCCCTGTTCTTGAATGCCAGGACCAACACAGGCTCGGGATGCGGGTCATCGCCTTCGAAGTGGGCATCTGCATCCTCGGGAAATGACTCAATGTCCGAACAGGTCATATCTTGAGAAACGCGCACACCTTGCAGAAGCTGGATGACACGTAAGCCGACGAACGTCTTGCCAGTACCTGGAGAGCGGCCTGACGTCGTGACTTCATCGCAAAGATGACTGAACCCTTCAAAAGAAAAAGAGAAAAAAAACATAGGTGGCTCGTGCTCAATCGATCTGATTATGCACCTGGCGGTCCCTGGATGATTGAGATTCGGCGGGTGAACGCTGACTGCACTGCTCGGCATTGTGAACGGTCAAGCGTCGTTTGCACAAGGACTTCGGAGCCTTCGATTTCGACATTCACCGGCTCGGGAGTGTCTCCTTCTGTGGGCGATGTGCTGCCACACATTGCACCCAATACGCTTAAGAACTTGTCGCAGGGCATGTTGCGGAGCAAATGCTTGTTGTTGCCCTCCGAGTTGAAGATGCACGAAGAATCCAAGACGCAATCAGCGCTGAACTCGAAGGTGTGCTCTGTCTCTCCATGCACAATCTCCTTCTGAAAAGGCATATCCTTCTCCTCCATCGACTGCAACACCCGGATCGCCGGTGCATACGCACGATAGAAGGCTGGAGACTCGGCGATTAGAGTCCTGCCTGCATGTTGGAGGAGCACAGCAAGCACAGACGAGTCAGTCTGGTTGTTGAGCTCCGCGCAAAGCTCTGCAAAGAGTGTGATCCTCCCTCCTTGACCTTTCTCTTCTGCTCCTGCCACAGTTGCCCAAACGGTTTCATCTCCAAAGGAACCCTTCGGTGCGATTGCGAGGAGCGACCCAAACAAGGGAGGGCGACCGCCATTCTGGCATTCAACACTCAGCTCAAGAACGGTTCCTTCGTCTCCGCTGTGTAAATTTGGAGGAAATAGTGAGAGGAACTCGACGTTAGAGAAAATCAGCAATTCACGAGGATCCAGTGTTCCGCGTTGCAGGTTGCGAAGTCCCTCCCGTAATTTGCAGAAAGTGTCTTCTCGCAGCAGACCTACATACCTGCGCAACAATGCAGGATTCAAAACTTTTGCTTTTAAGGGAAAACTTTTTCCAAGATCTTTGTCAAAATTCTCATCAGGCATGAATTGAAGATCGGCGTAAACGTTTCCATGTACTTGTCAAAGGTCTCGTAGCTCCCTCCAGTCTTGAGGACACTTCGCAGAAGAGCTGCCTCGGTTGTCGCGCCTCCTGTCATCTCAGTCGGGAGCAATTGAAGTGGTAGGTCCTTCCAGTCATAGCATGCAAGCAGCTGATCGTCTGGCAGGTTACACCCGAGCATCCAAATGAGCTTCTCTGGAGGCAGGAGCCGCAATGCAGCCTCTGTATCGCTCCTGTGTTTGACCCATCGCATCAGGATTGGAACAGCCCGGACAGTATAACCAAGGAGTGTTTCGAGAGTATTCCTGAAGAGCGACCGAACGATCCCGTAGATGCGGCGACGAGCGTCTGGCACCACGTGCCATGCTTCGACAATCACCTGCACGATGGCTCAGCCGATGTCAAAGATGATGCGAATGATTAAATGCACCCTTTTCATGATGCACCGTGCTTGGGATATACCGCCACTGCTTGCTCGCGGTCCCCAATGCTCTGCTCTTCATGTGTTGAAACAAGGTACTCGAGCTTCGAAGCTGGTTTTGTGATAGAGGACGAAAGGACTGTCGCGATTGCCTCCCTTGCTGCTTTCCCACGGCCGCCTCGTCGGACGGACGCAAGGAGAGCCTCGACGACTCCCAGAATGGCGCTAGTTTGGATTTTGTTTTCCGACCACAGTTTGCTGACGGCGTTCCACACATTCACACAGACATCGCGCTGGCAAAGGCATTGAATGGCCAAATCTTGTTCAGCTGCGTTTACCAGGACTTCTTGCAACCTCTTGAGGTACTCTCTAAAACGCGCAGGCTCTGTCCTTGGGAAGTGCAAATCAGCTCGTATCACTTTCGGTCTTCCATCCTTACCGGTTCCCAATTGCACCTTCGTCAGCTTGTCGCCGACAGCAAGTTCCATCCCAGCGCTCTGGACGGATGCTCCGAAAAAGAAGAACCCCTTACCCTCTCCATCCTGCGAACAGTAGCCCGCAAGCTGATTGTTCTTGTCTCGAAACACCGTGTTCACTGTTGTGTCGATGAATCGGAGAGGAACTGGCGACTGGATTGATCGTTTCATCACCTTTTTCGAGCTCGGGGCAGATTCTTCCCTGTCGGGAAGAGTTGTTTTTGGCCGCAGATGTTGACCTTGAAGGCTCAGCATCTCCTTGCCAGGCAGCCCATTCAGCATGAATCGCTCATCGCCGCCAAAAATGAAGCTCATGGATTTCTTTTTGAGCGTTGAGCACCTTGGGATTGTGGCTCCCAGCTCTGTTAGAGGGACAGGATTGCCCCTCTGTTGCAGGTGTGTACACACCCGGTCACGATAAGCTTCCGCCACGTCGCCGAAATCCGCCACATCGCCGAAATCGATGGTTTCCAAGGACAAATTAGCATCGCATACGATTCCGTTTGAAAGTTTTGCATAAGGTACCCCAATACCGACGGCATCTTGGATCCGCGCTGCCTTGAGTTTGACATGGTCAATCTTACCGTCCTGTTCCAGTGGAAACAGCAGCGCTGAGTGCTTGAGCAGGCCCACTTCTTCTTTTCGCCTGAAAGTCGCGACCCTGATGCCACTTGTTATGTTTCCAAGGTCTCCGTTGCATGTGCAGCATCGCATCTCCCCAAGCTTCCCAAGCTTTGACTTGTGCCAATCGGATCCTGGAGGGCGAGTGATCTTGTTGTGTTTCAGCTCCTTGAGTGAGATGATTGTGTGATTCCCACAACCCCCCAGCTGTATAAAAGTTGCAGAGCTCAGTGGAGCAACCGGATCCTTGCACGCTCTGCACAGAATCGCGTCATTCGTCGGCATCACTATGCGCGGATAGGAGGGGTGGGTGTGTCTCTTCCACCAGATTTTGACAGCCGTGTTAACTCGGCGAACGAATATTGGTTCGTCCAGAATTTGTCAACTCCGCTTACGCGTGTCTATCTGGTTAGCGTATTTGTCTTGTTAGCTCTCTGTTTGGCTCATAACCTCGTACAGACCGGGTACCAAACAACCTCCTCAATACACCCTCTCTCTCTCTCTCGTATCTGTTTTGGCTAGGTTTCTGGTGCCCGGTCTGTACGCCCCATCTGTTTTGGCTCGGTTTTTTGGTGCCCGGTCTTTACCTATGAGAGGTTACCCAACACATCCTCCTCCTGAAAGTTAGAGATTTAGAATGTGGGCGTATCTATCCCCTGAGCTGCAGCACAAAGAATTCACGTGTCATGAATTCTTTGAAAGGACGCTCCCAGTGATAGCGCTGCACTCCCTCGGGCTCGATAATTTTTGCGTCATGTGGGACCCCCCTAGCGAGGCTCACGCTACTGGCCGGCAATCTCCCCGAGAGACGTCCTCCGCACCAAGTTTTTTTAAATTATTTTTTGTAAGAATTGTGACTCTTGTCACTGAACAAGCATCCTTTTCGCCGACAGAACGCTCCCCGTTTTGTCCTCTCATCTACAACCGACACAAGCACAACCCTTTGACGTGATCCTTGCCAGTTTGCGCGCGCCCCATACATAGCATACTTTCTTTTCCCCGTCGCCAACACGGACACAACGTGCTGTTGCGCCCTCCCCATCTTCCCCTTCTCCAACCCCCCTTAACCTCACCCTACTGTACGGAGGCCCACCCTACGCAATCGGCGAGCGACACACGGGACAGTCCGCCGGCGCCCCCCCCGCCGCGCGGCGCTGGTTCATCCAGCGGAGCACGCACGGGCGATGGAACACATGCTTGCACGGCAGAATGACCTGCCGCGCCGCAGAGCCCGTCCCGCGGCGTGTCCGATTAGTACGGGGTGAGGGACGCGGCGTGTCCGATTTGTACGGGGTGAGGGACGCGGCGTGTCCACTTAGTACGAGGGG
>Ga0115567_10006518_pt1 | contig 11156 bp, 12 predicted proteins | sample COGITO_mtgs_1204_2_FD_88679 | JGI IMG/M metagenome (GOLD analysis project Ga0115567, IMG submission 88679) | Pelagic marine microbial communities from North Sea - COGITO_mtgs_120412 | ecosystem: Environmental > Aquatic > Marine > Epipelagic | place: Germany:Helgoland, sampling site Kabeltonne... | reverse complement strand
TACAAGCGAATTGCCGAAACAGGCTGGACCACTTCAGATTTATTGAATGGTATTGCTCAAGAAAAACCCACATCAACCTATGACCTCGTAACATTATCTATTGGCGTGAACAATCAGTTTCAGGGAAAACCATTTGCCTTGTACAAAAAAGAATTTCCTGAACTTTTAGACAAAGCCATCACCTTTGCACAAGGAGATTCCAAAAAAGTGATTGTACTTTCTATTCCCGATTATGCTTTTACGCCCTACGGCGAAAAAAGTGGTAAAGCAGCTAAAATTTCGAAAGAACTCGATGCCTATAATTCATATGCCAAGAAAATTTCCGAAAAGAAAAATGTTGCGTTTTACGATATTACCGAAATCACAAGAGTAGGATTAGTAACCCCAGAACTAGTGGCAAAAGATGGATTACATCCTTCAAAAGAAGCCTATCGGTTATTTGTAGAAAAAATATTCGCTGAAGCAAAAAAGATCGTAGACTAATCTTCGGCAGGTGCCATCGTTATTTTTAAGCCATTTAAATCTTCCGAAATAAAGAGTTGGCAACCCAAACGGCTATTCTCCTGTACATGAAAGGCTTCCGCAAGCATCAGGTCTTCATCGTAGCTCATTTCGGGCAAATCGTGCTCGCTTTCCACATAACACTGGCAGGAAGCACACATCGCCATACCACCACAAACCCCAACAGTACCTTCTGGGGCAAGCTCATACGAGCGTATCACCTCCATTAGGTTCATATTCATATCTGTGGGCGCTTGCACTTGGTGCTCTTTCCCTTCTCGGTCTGTGATATGTAACGTAATATCTTGCATTATTTTCTAGGCGTGCCCCTAAGTCGGGTCGGGCTTTCAGCGCTACACGGTAGCGGCTTCTATCCCTCACGCAAAAAACATTTATTATTAATTAATTGATTTCACGACGGCTTTTGGTGCTTCTTTCTTGCTTCCGTCAAAACCTTCTACACCTCCTACGGTGGTATACTTCATCACATAGCGCTTATCTGGGAAAATTCGTTGATACGCACTTTGGCACATTAATGTTGCTTCATGAAAGCCACATAAAATAAGTTTTAATTTCCCTGGATATGTATTTACATCACCTATGGCGTAGATTCCTGGAATATTGGTTTGGTAATCTAAGCTGTTATCTACTTTAATGGCGTTTTTTTCAATCTCAAGTCCCCAATCTGCAATGGGTCCAAGCTTTGGTGCCAGCCCAAATAACGGAATAAAGTGATCGCATTCCTTATTAAAAACATCTGCGCCCTGCTTAATCGAAACACCTTCTAACCTATCCTTTCCTACAATATCAACTACTTCTGCGGGCGTTATCAAGGTTATTTTTCCGTTGTCTTTCAATTCCTGTACTTTCTCAACAGAATCCAACGCACCTCTAAATTCGTTTCTACGGTGTACCAACGTTACCTCGCTAGCTACCTCTGCCAAGAAGATACTCCAATCTAAAGCCGAGTCACCTCCACCAGCAATTACTACTTTTTTATTCCGGTACAATTCTGGATCCCGAATAATATATTCAACTCCGTGATCTTCAAATGCTGAAATATTAGGAATGGGTGGCTTTCTTGGTTCAAAACTTCCTAGTCCGCCGGCGATTGCCACTATTGGTGCTTGGTGCTTTGTGCCTTTGCTTGTGGTTACAATAAAGCTTCCGTCTTCTTGTTTCTCGATGGTCTGTGCCCGTTCGCCCAATGTAAAGCCTGGCTGAAAAGGTTCGATCTGCTTCATGAGATTGGTAACCAAATCGCCCGCTAAAATTTCGGGAAATGCTGGGATGTCGTAAATGGGTTTTTTAGGATAAATCTCACTGCACTGACCGCCTGGCTGTGGCAAGGCGTCTATAAGGTGACACTTCAGTTTTAATAATCCTGCTTCAAAAACAGCAAAAAGACCCGTAGGTCCTGCGCCAATTATAAGTATATCTGTTTTAATTATAGTGTTATCCAAAGGTAATTTGCAATTTTTAAAAAGATTCAAGTTTGTTTAAAATAGTGATTAACCCACTACAGTGTTTAACAACGCTATTATTTCTCAATATTTATCACATTTTCAATCTGCGGTGCGTGTTTCTTAATCGTCATTTCTACACCGCTCTTTAATGTCATCTGGTTGACCGAACAACCTACACAAGCGCCTTGTAATTGTACTTTTACAGTGGTGCCTTTATCGTCTATTGAAATCAAGGCGATATCCCCGCCATCGCTTTGTAAAAAGGGACGAATTTCGTCTAGTGCGATTTCTATTTTCTTTGTAAGCTCTTCTGTTTCCATATTACTTTTTAACGGCGCTGCAACCTGCCATTGTTGTTATTTTAATTGCTTCGGTTGGCGGTAGGTTTTCATTTCTACGCACGGTCTCAGCAACGACATTCTTTGTAATTTCTTCAAAAGCTGCTTCGGTAGGTGTCGCTGTTTGCATGGCTGCCGGGCGTCCTGCGTCTCCTGCTTCACGAATACTCTGCACCAATGGGACTTCGCCCAAAAAGGGTACTTTAAGATCTTCAGCTAAATGTTTGGCACCTTCTTTTCCGAAGATATAGTATTTATGATCAGGAAGTTCATCTGGTGTAAAATACGCCATATTCTCAATAATCCCTAAAACGGGAACATCAATATTTTCTTGTTGAAACATCGCAACCCCTTTACGCGCATCTGCAAGTGCTACGGTTTGTGGTGTACTTACCACAACAGCTCCCGTAATGGGCAAAGATTGCATGATACTTAAATGGATATCGCCTGTACCAGGAGGAAGATCGAGCAACATAAAATCAAGTTCGCCCCAATCTGCATCAAAAATCAACTGATTTAATGCTTTGGATGCCATAGGTCCTCGCCATATAACTGCTTGATCTGGTTTTGTGAAAAAACCGATCGATAAGATTTTTACGCCATAATTTTCTACAGGTTTCATCTTGCTCTTTCCATCGACATTCACCGATAGCGGACGCTCATTCGCAACATCAAACATGATAGGAATGGAAGGTCCGTAAATATCGGCATCCAGAATTCCTACTTTAAAGCCCATTTTAGACAGTGTAACCGCAAGATTGGCCGTTACGGTAGATTTCCCTACGCCCCCTTTTCCGGAGGCTACTGCGACGATGTTCTTAATTCCAGGAATTGTCTTTCCCTTAATTAAATTAGGGTTGGATGGTTTTTGAGGCGCTTCAACCTTAAGATTGACCTGTACTTTAGCATCTTTTGAAACTTTATCCTGAATAATTTTGATGATATCTTCTTCGGTTCGCTTTTTAATGTGCATTGCAGGCGTTGCAATAGTAATATCTACCACCACCTCATCTGCAAAAGTCATCACATTAGTAACTGCACCGCTTTCAACCATATTCTTTCCTTCGCCTGCTACAGTGATGGTTTCTAGTGCTTTTAATATATCTTCTTTCTTCAAATTCATAGTTTGTTTTTAGAATGATTCTAAAGTGCAAATATACTGCTTACCGTTATGAATCTAAAGGAACTTTATTGAAATGATTTATGACAGAATAGACACTGGTAAGCTTACTAATAGCAGCAATCGAAGAAGCCCTACAACTCCTTCATAGGATCCCAAAAAAGCTGTTCGAAATTTTGGATTTGGTTCTCGATCACGGTAACACCTTCCGATTCTAATAGTTGTTGCATGAGATTGGTACCGTCAAAATGATGTTTTCCCGTGAGTAATCCTTTTCTATTCACGACCCTATGTGCAGGAACATCGGCCTTGCCTCCACTTGCATTCATTGCCCATCCCACCATGCGGGCACTTCCTGCCGCTCCTAGGTATTTTGCAATGGCTCCATAGCTTGTCACTCTTCCGTAGGGAATTAACTTTGCTACCGTATATACTTTATCGAAGAAATTTTCAGAAGACATTTCTGAATAGTTTAAACGCGGTTATAACAGATATAATTGCGGTGATCGCACCTATGATATAATTCATATTGATTCGGCTTTCCTTTTTTTGTTCCTTTCTCTTAAAAAACTGAACATAAAGCGCCAGCATCACAAAGGTTCCCAATCCGGATGCAAAGACGGCCATCCAAAGCTCTGGTTGCGTAAATTTAAACCATCCAAACCCAGCAAAAGTAATACTTATATACACCCAATAAGGTAAGGGCAAAAGGTTAATTAAAGCCAATAACATCCCTGAAAATAAGCGATTGGTCTTACTCTTTTTCACATCTTCTGGAATCTCTCTACGGGTATCTTTAGCGATAAAAAAAAAGTAAATAGTGATACAAATAAAAATGCCAAGGGCTACTTCCTGTAAGAGATCTACAATCTCGGGGTTCATATCGAGATATCGGGCAAGTAAAAGTGCGACGTATGTTTGTAGTATCACTGTAATACAGACACCTACCGAAAAAAGAAGCCCGTTTTTACGGCCTTCATTCATACTAATTTTTGCGGCTGACATATTGAGCAAACCAGGAGGAATAACCCCTACCAAGGCGGCCAGAAAACCTATAATAAAATTAAGTAAAAGCGGCATTCATGGGTTGTTTGCAACGTGAAGATACAGAAATTATTTAGAACCAAAGGTAAACCTAACGTAGGTAATCTTTTTACCGGTCTCTAAATATTGATTTTCATAAAACGTTTGTATTGCAGTCACTTCTTTAGGTGCGGTATCTGTCCCGTACACATCGTGATGGGCGTATTCTATGGTAACATCAAGCCCATGTAGCAATCCAAGCGTATACCCATGCATAAATTCACTATCAGTCTTTAAGTGGACAAAGCCGTCTGGTTTTAATACTCTTTTGTACTTATCGAGAAATTCTTCGTTCGTTAACCTGTGCTTGGTTCTTTTGTATTTAATCTGGGGATCTGGGAATGTGATCCAGATTTCGTCGACTTCATTTTCATCAAATAAGTTGTCGATCAATTCTATTTGGGTTCTAAGAAACCCTACATTATTTAAATTTTCTGCTAATGCCGTTTTTGCACCTCGCCAAAATCGGGCGCCTTTTATATCAATCCCTAAAAAGTTTTTATCAGGATATCTTTTGGCCAGATTAACCGAATATTCACCTTTACCGCACCCAAGTTCCAACACTAACGGATTGGTATTCTTAAAGAATTTCTCTTTCCAGTTGCCCTTAAACCCCAGTGCACTGTTAAACACCTCCTCGCGTGTAGGTTGTACCACATTGCTAAAAGTTTCGTTCTCTCTAAAGCGTTTTAATTTGTTCTTGCTTCCCAATTTTATAATCTTTTAATAACCGTTCGGCAAAACTAAGTAATAATAATGCGATGGTATAATACGTATCTTTGTTTTATGCCAAAAAATAAAACCATTTTGGTCGCCCCGCTCCATTGGGGTTTAGGGCACGCATCACGCTGTATCCCTATCATAAATGCGTTATTGACACATGATTTTAACGTGATAGTTGCTTCAGATGGTGGTGCGTTGTTGTTGTTACAGAAAGAATTTCCGCAATTAGAAAGCATCCAATTGCCGTCCTACAATATTACATACCCGAAAAAAGGGGGTCATTTTAAATGGAAATTTTTACTGAAACTCCCCGCCATTCAACAAACGATCACTTCAGAAAAAAAAATGATCGCAACATTAGTTTCTGAAGGTAAGATCGATGGCATTATAAGCGACAATAGATTTGGCGTACGCAACAAAAAAGTTCCCTCAGTTTTTGTTACGCATCAGCTCAATGTACTTTCTGGCAAAACGACAAGGGTGAGCAGTAAATTACATCAAAAAGTGATTAAAAAATTTGACGCTTGTTGGGTGCCAGACGTAGAAGCTCCCGTAAACTTAAGTGGTAAGCTAGGGCATCTTGAGAAGGACCTTTTAAACACAAAATATATTGGGCCGCTGAGTAGAATGGTAAAACACGAGCGAGCGATAAAATACGACATCTTAGCGTTACTCTCTGGTCCCGAGCCTCAAAGGAGCCTGCTAGAAGAAAAATTATTGACCGAATTAAAAGGGAGCGACAAAGAAGTTCTTTTGGTTCAAGGAATGATGGAAAAAACTCAGAAAAGAAGTGTTTCTGAAAATATAACGATCGTAAATTTTATGCTGAGTACAGAACTAGAGCATGCGATAAATGAAAGTGATTTGGTTGTTTCGCGTTCTGGGTATACGACTATTATGGATCTTGCAAGCCTCGAAAAAAAAGCGTTTTTTATCCCAACACCAGGACAATACGAACAAGAATACCTTGCTAAAAAACTGAAACGAAAAGGAATAGTGCCTTCCTGTAAACAGAGGAATTTTTCAGTAAAGAAATTAGAGAAAGTGATCGCCTACAAAGGTTTGAGCGGATTTAAAGTTGAGCAGGATTTTAAGGAGTTATTTAGCCTTTTCTAGCGTAAAAGAAAACTCTGAGCCGACACCATAATCACTTTCTACATAAATCTTTTCGTTATGTGCTTCAATAATGTGTTTCACAATAGAGAGCCCCAATCCGCTGCCACCTTCCTTTCTAGAACCACTTTTATCTATTCTAAAGAAGCGTTCAAAAATTCGCTGAAGATGTGCTTTCTCAATACCCTCACCATTATCTGTGATTCTAATGATCACTTTGTTTTGGATCAAGTTTTCTATACTTACTTCCGTAGTACCATCTTTTTTACCGTATTTAATAGAGTTTACAACTAGATTAGTAACCACCTGTTGAATGCGCTCCTTGTCTGCATGAACAAAAATGCCGTTTGTATAATCTTTATCGAAAGTTAATTTTATATTCTTTTTTGCCGCTTTCATCTCGGTAAGATCAAATACGTTTTCTACCAACTCTAGGATATTAAAGCGTTCTTTATTTAAATTGAGGTCTCCTACTTCCAGTTTGGTAATCATGTCGAGATCCTTGATAATATAGGTGAGTCGTTCGACTCCTTTATTGGCGCGTTGCAAGTATTTTTTTCTAACCGATTTGTCTTTCATGGCACCATCCAATAATGTGAGAATATAGCCTTGTACGGTAAAAAGAGGTGTTTTTAATTCGTGAGATACATTCCCTATAAATTCTTTTCGGTAGTTTTCTCTAATCTTGAGCGCCTCGATTTCCAATTTTTTATCGGCTGCAAATCGGCCCACCTCACGCGTTAGCGTTTCCATGTCGGTCGTAATTTTAGGACGACCATAGCTGGAAGCATCAAGGATACTCACTTCATCATATATTCTCTGAATGCGCTTATAGATAAAACGTTCTACCCGATACTGAATAATAAAAAAAGAAAAAAGATAGCAGACTAAAGCAAAACCCGCTAGAAAAACCCAGTTAACTGAATCATAGAAATAAAAAAAAACACCCTGTGCAAGTGTTAAAAATAAAGTGATTACAGAAGACGTAAGAAATGCAAACTTGTATGTTTTTTTAAAGCTTACTGTCATTAAACCACAAATTTATAGCCTACTCCTTTAACGGTCTTAAACTTTTTATCACCTATTTTTTCACGAAGTTTTCTTATATGTACATCGATGGTTCTGCCGCCTACAACGACTTCATTACCCCAAACACTATCTAAAATGTCTTCTCGTTTAAAGACTTTTCCTGGCTTTGACGCTAGAAGCGCCAATAATTCGAATTCTTTTTTTGGCAAGATCATTTCCTCACCCGCATTGATGACCTTATATTGTTCTCTATCAATGACTAATTTTCCTAATTTAATTTTACTTTCCTCGGGATCTTCCTCTTTAAACCTACGGAGAAGCGCTTTCACTCTGCTCACTAAAACTTTGGGTTTTATGGGCTTTGTAATATAGTCATCGGCACCGGCATCAAAACCAGCCACTTGCGAGTAATCTTCCCCACGAGCAGTTAAAAAAGTGATGACTGTCTCAGACAGATCAGGAATATTCCTTAGTTTTTCGCAAGCCTCGATACCGTCCATTTCTGGCATCATTACATCTAGGATAATAAGGTGTGGTTTTTGCTTTTTGGCAACCGAGATGGCTTTTACTCCATTTTCGGCAGTAAAAACTTTATAACCTTCAGCAGTAAGGTTATAACTTACGATTTCTAGAATATCTGGTTCGTCATCTACTAATAAAATTCGGGTGTCTTTTTTTTTCATTCTTAGTAAGCAATAGTTTTCGAGATAAATATACCACTAAATAACCTTTTGGATAAAAACCTTGAGCAATTGTTAACAATATAGTAATGTTGAATCAGCTTCTTAGCTATATTTTATAGTGGTATATTACCATATCGTTAAACTCCTACGCGACAGCTTTATAAAGCTCTGAATAATGTTATTTTTATGCCGTTTTAAAAATGAAAAAATCAAAATGAAAAAAATCATCTTACTGCTTGCGCTGTTTGTTGCAAGTTTATCTTACGGTCAAGTAGTTATCAATGAACTTGATGCAGATCAGGAAAGTACAGATACCACAGAATTTATTGAGTTGAAATCTGACGTTCCCAATTTTTCTTTGGATGGATTTATAGTTGTATTATTCAATGGAAGTTCAGCTATGAACGAGAGTTACAGAGATGCCATAGACCTTTCTGGATTTACAACAGATGTGAATGGTTTTTTTATTATAGGGAGTGATGCCGTTACAGGAGTTGATATTCCCTTAGGGCTAAACAATACAATACAAAACGGAGCGGATGCAGTAGCCATATATCAAGCAGATGCATCTTCATTCCCAAATAACACAATTCCAACTACAACAAATTTAATTGATGCTTTAGTTTATGGCGTTAATGATGATGATGATTTAGATTTACTTGCAGCACTTGATGAAACTGTCCAATATGATGAAGATGCAAATGGAAATAGCGAATTCGAATCGATTCAAAGAGCGCCTAATGGGTCTTACTGCGTAGGTGCACCTACACTAAGAGCGGCTAACATTAACTGTGCGGTTGTTTGCCCACTCCAAGTTACTGTAGACAGTGTTACTTGTGATGCTGTAACTGGTGGAACAGATACGTATACTACCACATTATCTTTTACAGGTGGTGGTACTGAAGATTATACCATTACAACTACAATTGGAACCATAGGTGGAGATAATCCAGGTACGGCTGCATCAGGTACCATTACAATTACTGGCGTTGATGAAGATGTAGATTTTACATACACCATTACAAGTGCTACATGTTCTATTGTAAATATGATCAATTCACCTAGTTGTGTTCCTGCATCTAACGTTAACTCGATTGCAGACCTTAGAGCTGCTGTTGTAGGACAAACTTACACCCTTACAAGCGAAGCAATCCTTACTTTTCAAACTAGTCTACGTAACCAAAAATGGATCGAAGATGCTACAGGGGCTATCGTGATTGTTGACTTTGATGGGATTATCACTACTACTTACAATGAAGGCGATGGTATCACAGGTATTTCCGGTATTTTAGATTCATTTAGCGGACTTTTACAGTTTAGACCAGATGCAGATCCAGGAGCTGCGACTTCTACTGATAACCCAATAACACCACAAGTAATCACAATGACACAATTTGAGTCTAACTTTGTAGATTACGAATCTGAGTTAATCTCTTTTACAGGTGTTACATATACTGCAGGTGACGGCACTGCAACTTTTGCTGAGAACATGAACTATCAAATCAACGATGCTTCTGGTAGTACTTTTCATAGAACAAACTTTAGCGCAGATTACATAGGTCAATTACTTCCTGAAGGTTCTATTGCAAGTTATGTTGCAATAGGATCTAACTTTAACAATACCCCTCAAGTATTAGTTAGAAGAGCTTCAGACATTATGTTAACTTTAGGAACAGAGGATAATGTATTAGAAACATTGTCTATCTACCCAAACCCATCTAATACTGGATATGTAAATATCGCTTCTCAAGTAGCAGGCAATATGGATATCCTTGTGTACGATGTTTTAGGAAAGCAAGTGATCAACACAATGATTGCGAATAACAGATTAAGCATTGCAGCATTAAAGAGTGGTGTTTATATCATGAAAATAAGTCAAGGAAATGCTTCAACTACTAAAAAATTAGTAGTTAAGTAATCTTACGCTGTATAATTTTATAAAGCCCCTTTTAGTAAGGGGCTTTTTTATTGCTTATTTTTGAGCCTATTTTTTTCTGAAACAACCAATGCTCCAAGAACAGATTTTTAATATAAAAAGTCCCTTAGACTTTGAAGAAGCAGCGCTCGCTGTCTTCAGCTATCAATATGAGCATGTTTCTGTATATAGAAAATTCTGTGAGCTATTGAATGTCAACAGAGCCACCGTCTCTAAAATTGAAGAAATTCCCTTTCTCCCTATTGCCTTTTTTAAAAGCCATGCTATTCTTTCCAACGAAAAAAAGACACAAACACTATTTACAAGTAGCGGAACTACTGGCAGTATCACGAGCAAACATCACGTAGCAGACGTGTCGCTTTATGAAAAGAGCTTTTTAAATGGATTTGAGCAGGTGTATGGCAAGCCAGAAAACCTTAATGTTCTTGCCCTGTTACCGTCTTATTTGGAGCGAGAAGGGGCCTCGTTGGTGTATATGGTAGACAGGCTCATTAAAGACAGTAAAAGTGAGCATAGCGGGTTTTATCTCGATGAGTCCGAAAAATTAATAGAGAAGCTTCTTTTGCTGGAAAAGAGCGACAAAAAAACACTGCTCATAGGTGTTTCTTATGCTTTACTAGATCTTATTGAAACCAAAAAATTTCAGCTTAAAAATACCATGATCATGGAAACTGGCGGGATGAAAGGAAGAAGGCGAGAAATGGTAAAAGAAGAGTTGCATGCTACCTTACGGAATGGATTTGGAGTTACCCATATTCACAGTGAATATGGAATGACCGAATTATTATCTCAAGCCTACTCAACTAAACAGGGTGACTTTACTTGTCCACCATGGATGAAGGTATTAACACGCGACACCGAGGATGCGCTAACTTTAATTACCAAAAAAACGGGCGGGATCAATGTAATTGACCTCGCCAATATTTATTCGTGTTCGTTTATTGCCACACAAGATCTTGGAAGATTAAACACTAAGGGTAGTTTTAAAATTTTAGGCAGATTTGATAATAGCGATATACGCGGTTGCAATCTAATGGTCCTGTAGATAAGCACTCCTTAAAAAAAGAAACAATGATTGCCTTTGGCTTGTTTTACCCGTTATTTCCTAGGTATTTGTAGTTGGCTTGGCAGCTTTTTACCGCTCTTTTAATCAGCTCATTACTC
>Ga0115567_10006515_pt1 | contig 11161 bp, 9 predicted proteins | sample COGITO_mtgs_1204_2_FD_88679 | JGI IMG/M metagenome (GOLD analysis project Ga0115567, IMG submission 88679) | Pelagic marine microbial communities from North Sea - COGITO_mtgs_120412 | ecosystem: Environmental > Aquatic > Marine > Epipelagic | place: Germany:Helgoland, sampling site Kabeltonne... | reverse complement strand
CGCGTCGGGTGGGTGGCCGCGTGCGGGGCGGGGGTGGGCCGAGGCGCGCGCGGCTTGGGCGCTGCCCCCCCCCCCCCCCCTCGTACTAGGTGGACACGCCGCGTCCCTCCCCCCGTACTAATCGGACACGCCTCTCGTCGCAGGAGAACATCCAGCTGTTCCGCCCCAAGATCCTGATTGCCGGCGCCTCGGCGTACGCACGCCATTACGACTACGCGCGCATGCGCAAGGTCCGCCCGCCTCTCTGCCGCCTCGCGCAGGTCGCTGCGCCGCGTGCGCCGCAAGAACGCGCCCGTGAGCCCGCATCCTGCCCGCGGCGGCGGCGCTGCCACCGCGCACATGCACTCAGCGCGCGTGCCGCGGGCAGATCGCGGACTCTGTCGGCGCGGTGCTGCTCGCGGACATGGCGCATATCTCGGGCCTCGTGGCAGCCGACGTCTGCCCCGACCCGTTCAAGTTCGCCGACGTCGTCACGACGACCACGCACAAGTCGCTGCGCGGGCCCCGCGGCGCGATGATCTTCTTCCGCCGCGGCGTTAAGGCACCCCCCGCCTGCCGTTCACACTCCTACCTCCCTGCCTGCCCCGGGGCCCGGGACCGCGCTGCACGCCGTGCAGCAACGCGCAGCAACGCGCAGCAACGCCACCGCGCGCCGCGGCTGAGCGCGGCGCCGGGGGCGCGCAGGGGACGGACAAGAAGGGCAACGAGATCAAGTACGACTTTGAGGAGAAGATCAACCAGGCGGTGTTCCCGGGGCTGCAGGGGGGGCCGCACAACCACACCATCTGCGCGCTGGCCGTCGCGCTCAAGGCCGCGGCGTCGCCGGAGTTCAAGGTGTACCAGCAGCAGGTTCTCAAGAACTCGCAGGCGCTCGCGCAGAAGCTGGTGGCGCTCGGGTACAACCTTGTGTCGGGCGGGACAGAGAACCACCTGGTGCTTGTCGACCTGCGCGACAAGGGCGTGGACGGCGCGCGCGTTGAGCGCGTGATGGAGCTCGCGAACCTGCACTGCAACAAGAACACTGTGCCGGGCGACAAGTCGGCGCTGCAGCCGCACGGGCTGCGCGTTGGCGCGCCGGCCATGACAAGCCGCGGGCTCGTGGAGAAGGACTTTGAGGAGATCGCGGTGTTCATCGACCGCGCCATCAAGATCACGGCCGAGATGAAGTCGTCGAACCCGGCCCACAAGCTCAAGGACTTCAAGGAGCTGTGCGTCAAGAACCCGCCCGCCGCGCTCGGCGCGCTCTCCAAGGAGGTCGAGACGTGGTCGCAGAAGTTCCCGATGCCTGGCCAGTTCCTCGCCTGAGGGGCCGCGGCGGGTTGAACGGGGTACACGGGGTGGAGTGGGGGCGGCGGGACAGCGCACAGCACACGGCAACGCCCGGGTGCAGCGCTGAGCAGCGGTGGCCAAGCCACGCACGAATGCGCACAGGACACATGAAACGTTTCCTTAAGCGAATCTGCAGCGCAATGCCTCACACGGGCGACGCCGCCCCGCGCTCTTGTCGCCACCGCGGCCCTGAACACCACGGCAGCTCCCAGCGGCCCGTCTCCCCCGACGTTGCGTACGCGCCCGAGCGGCGGAGTGGCGACTCAGGGCGGCGTTCCCGCTGCCGAGACCCCCTCAAGCGTGTTGGCGGAGGAGGCAGCACTCTCTCCGCTCGACGTGGGAGGCTCCACGGGCGCGCTCGGTCGCGTGAATGTCGCGCGGTGCGTGCCGACTGACGCGAGCACCGCCGAGCAGGCGCCAGAGAGGAGCTCCATGCCCGCGGTGTCCAGCGGGGCGTCGCGCTCGAGACCCTCAGCCGCGCGGAGGAGCGGCGACGCGAGGAGCGTTTGGGCGTGCGAGTTGTTGCGCAGGAAGAGCGGGACCGGCGTCGCTCCGAGCGCCGGCGAGCCCTGCGCCGTGAGCGCAGGGGACGCGTTCTGGAAGCCGGGCGGCGCGAACTTGGACGACTTGGGCCGAAAGGAGGTCCCGGTCTTCGCCCACTTGTCGCCGCGGTCGAGGATGAAGAAGTTGTGCATCCGCGAGAAGGGCCGCGAGTTCTCCTGCGCTGAGGGCTTCGCCTTTTTCTGCCGCATCTGTGGATCGGGCCGTGTCGTGATCAGTGGCCCGGGCGAGGGAACTGGAAGGCTGAACCGGCTGGACTGTGAAGACACCCCGGGGGCGTCTTTGTGCGGCGTCATGGCGAGTCGTGGCGCTGTTGCACCACCAAATCTGGCTAGTTGCAGCGTTGTTGCAGGACTGCCAAACCGGCACGCCTCTGGCCCGCGCAGTGCGCGCGTCGCTGTACGATCCCGCTTGCGTCTACAGTATGCACACGGGGAATGGGTTCGCTATGCTTGCACAGAAAACATAGCTCTGCGGCAAGTCGCGAGACAGGACGCGCGGCACGGAGTACGCTGGCCCCGGCTGCAGTCCAGGTGCCCCGGGGTTCAGAGGACCGCTGAGCGGCTAGGATGCACACCTTTCTCATCTGGTTGAATCGATGCTCAAAGCGTTCGCCATCTATGACGATGTAGCAGCGTTGCGATGCGTCCCACTGCAGTACCGTTGGGTCCTTAACAAGCTGCATAACCACCTCTGGAAGCGGCAGCCCCCCTTGCGCTGCGGGTGTGTCAGAGCCCTCGCCCTGGCTTCCGTGGCCCGGCGTTTCCGGCGAGTCCACAGTACACTCTTCTGCCATGCTGGAAGGTGCAGACGCTGGGGCATCCGGCATCATTGTTGTGTGCTTGTACAGCAGGAAGTTGGTGCCCTCGCCGTCAAACGACGAGGCGCTGCGCCCCGCAGACGCATCCATCCCGACAGGCGATACAGGACATGGGTGATTGCACCCCCACGCACACACCGATCCCCATCCTGCTCTCTCGCACACATCCAGCCTGCCAACAGCGGGCGGGTCAGGGCCCGTATTGCGCATTGAATCTCAGGTTCAATCCTCGGTCCCTAGAGACAAGCCCAGCCTCACTCACCAGGATACTTGCAGGACATTTTCAAGGAGAGAGCGGTGCTCCTTTGTATCGGGTAGCTCAATGACGCAGTGTCTGCCACCCCGATACCCACGTCAGGCCCTCTCTGTGATGCCTGATTCCCGCACGAGAGCAGAGCCGCAACGAGGAAAATCGGGAGCATTAGTCGGGCCGGAACACGTACAATGCGTTGGACGAAATCAAGGACGACTCCCATTTACCGCAAGACTTGAGGTCAATCGAGTAAGTTGCTTGTAGCGCCTCCACGGCCTCCACCGTGACCGACTGCAACTCAGAGATGAGTGCACGTTCGAAGCTACCGTAGAACGTAACTTCCGCACGGGGCTCGGCCGCCGGAAAACGCGTCTGCACCAGGAGGTGTGGCATGGCAGCAGATGTCACTGAAACACTCTCACGCAAGTGTGCGGGTCCCCATCATTTTACCTGCCATAGACCCAGCGCCCTTCGGACCCACCACGAGGGCCTTCAAGCAAACCAGCCGTGGTATGCTTGTTGCAGACACGCGCTGTGTTGATTAATTTCGCTCGTGTACATCATTTTTGGACAAGACCCCGGAACGTCAGGAATCGCAGGCCGATGCGGGCCCGCCTCCGTATGGTCTCTCGTTTCCGCGGACTCCCGGCCCCTGCTCTCCACTGTTTTTCGCTCTGCGATATGGGACTGTTGTCAGTAAACGGATGTCTCTCTCTTTCGCAGTCCGTCCGCAATGCTCCACATTTTGACCAGATCCAGGATGCGAACTTGAGGGAAAGGGATATGGACCTTTCAAGGTCCTCTCTCCACCCGCAGGCACTACACACCGAGAAGCTCGCGTCCACGCGATGTCCTCCTCTCATGCGACGGGATTTCAGCGGCAAGACACTGGCACTATGCTTGCACAAGTCTTCGCAATCGTGAGTCGGAAATCAACCTCTGCGCCACTGCCCTACCGTGTTGCTTTACTTCTACGGCTGCCGCCAGTTGTCCACACCCTGTCCCCAGTGGAGGAAAAAAGGTTGCGCATTTGCTTCGGTCCGAGTCCACTGCTCAACTGCGAGTATTCTTCACTGAGTCATCACAGTCTCAGCCCCCCCCTTGCCCCTATTCACCCCACAAGACTCAACATCACACGTGCGGCATGTGCACGGGCTCCTGGAATTCGTCGAAGTGCGTGATCCGCTGGCCGTCTGAGAGCGCGAGCGCGAGCTTTTCCTCGGTGCGGCCGCTGCCGTGGGTGCCATCCGCACGTACCGCCGACGCTTCGGTCGACCTGTCCGCGATGGTGCTGCGCGGCACCGCCGCGTGCCGCCGCCCCTTGCTGGCGTCCTGGTGACCCCCGAGCGGAACAGCTATGTGCGCGACCGGCGTGTTGGCAGTGCGGATCGCGGCGCCGTCGTCAAGCAGCGTCGCGTCCCCCTTCGCGGCCTCGACCGCCCGCGCGCTAGTAGTCGGGAACGACGTGAACCCGTCGTCGCCGCCGGCAGCCGCCGGCACCGCTGCAGCGTCCTCGCCCGCATCCGCGCCGCTCTGCGTCAGAGCGCCTGCCCCCTCCGCGTCGTCCGAGACAGGCGCAACACTCACACCCTCCTTCGCCGCCTCGCTGCGGAGGCTCGCGAGCTGCGAGTCGACCTGCGAGTCGAGCGACGCTAGCCGCGCCGCCTGCGCGGGCGAGGGGCGCCGAGCGGCCGCGGCCTGCGCCTTCTTCTGGTCGTAGGCCTTGTCCGCAGAGGCGAGCAGCTGCAGGATAGAATCACCCGTGCCGCCGTCGCCCCCCGCTCCCGCGCTCACCGCCGCCAGCTGCGACGTCGCGGCCTTGCCGGCGGCGCGAAGCTGCGCGGATCCGGCCACCTGCTTGTAGTCGCGCAGGCTGTCGGCGTCGCGGAAGGGCGCACTCCCCATGAAGTGGTCGGGGTCGATGTCTGGCAGGTTGGCGCCGAGCGGCGGCTTCTGCCACCGCGTGCTGCTGAGGTGCGGGCCGGGCGCAGCCGCCTCCTCCATCTTGCGCAGCTCACCCAGCGTCTTCATGTCGTCCGACACTGCATCTTGAGTCGACTCGGTGTAAGACGCCATAGCAGAGTGGTAGTTGGCCGTGCGCTGGGCGCGGCGAACTGCCTCGCGGTGCTGCATTTCCGACTCGCCTGCGCGGGCCTCGGCGATCGCTGAGCTCCGCGCACCGGTGTATCGTGCAATCTTCTCGAGCTCCATCTTTGCAATCGCATTCTGGTTTGCCTCGATGACCGCTGCCTCCTTGGCACGCTGCTCAGCCATCTGCGCAGCGCGCATCGCTCCACGGATTTGACGCGCTGACATGGTCGCCTTGGCGCGCCCGAGCCTGATGTGGTCGGACGCCGAAGCGTCATGAGCAGCATGCGCCGCTGCCTGCTGCCGGCGCAGGTGCAGCGAATTGATGATGCTCTGCTTGCGCGAGTTCAACGTATTGAGCTCATCCTGCAGACCCGACAACTGCGTGGCGGTAACCTTCTGGAGCGGCGCAAAGTTGCTGCTCAGCGCCTGCTGGCTCCCCGGGAAAGCCTCCAGGGCACGAATACCGTCCGCGGTCGGCAGCGACCCGGTGTGCATTCCGGTTTGATCTCCAGACCTGTAGCTGCCCGAATAAAGGCCGGTGAGGAGTGCCTTATCCTTGTCTACGACCGCGGCGGCCTCACGCTCATCCTGTGTTGCTGTCGCGAGCATCTGAGAATCCTTCTGTGCAGCTAGCTCCGCCTTGCGCGCTGCCAGCCCGTACTTACGCGCTTCCATCTTCGGGGCGTCCAGAAGCGAGCGGATAGCCGGGTCGTCGATGACGTGCAGCTCGTCGCTGCTCAGTGAGTACAACGCTGTCGGCGCCAGAGACCGCCCAGAGAGGGCTGCCATCACCGCCGCCCCAACGCACGCCAGCGCAACGCAGCCCACAACCTGCAACAAGCCCGCCCCATCAGCACCTGAGACTGCGCAGTGTGTGTGTAGACGCGTTCACATTCGTGCGCTGGCGGAATCGGGTGCGTCGGAACCTTGCGGCGCAGGGCCCGGGAGCCGCCCTCCTCCTGTCTGAGAGGCATGCTCCCGTCTGCCATGCAGCGCTCAGTCAGCAGCAATTCGGGAGCAGGTCGCACCCATTCAGCAAGGCATAAAATTTTGACCCGGATATACAAGCGCGTTATGATTCGGCTCCCAACGCTTCGCTGCGGCAAGCTCGCCGGGCGGGGGCGCACAGGACATTCCCAAGAGGCAAAGATTGGTTGAGTGATTCCAAGTTGCACTTAAGATTTGAAAAGTTAACTGGGATCACGATCACCGTACAGCAGCATCAGATTTCGAACTTCCCAGAGAAAGGCGTCTCCGATAATGAATCAGCACTCCTTCCGTCGCCAGCCGAGCCTCGGCAAGGAACAGAGCAATGGCGCGTATACTGTCACTGGAGCGCCGACTGGCAATCAGTCCTCTGCTCAGGTGAATCTCGAGCGTTACCCTGCATGACCGATGTTGCACCCCGACTGTGGGCGGGATCTTTTCGTCTGTGAAGGGGGCACAATAAGTGTGCCTGGGCCCTGACGCCCGCGGGCCGTGGTTACACGCAGGAGGAGTGGATGCGCACATTCTTTCAGCCGGCAACTTTCACGCACCTCGCGACGGACCACGCAGGCGCCGTGGATCAGCAGATTTACGCCTCAGGTGCATCGAACGTGTCGGAGATTTCTGTGATCTCCCACGTCGATTACGATTTCGACCCAAGTGTCATCCCAGCGGGGTTCAGGAATGGGCCGGTGGTCTACAGAGAGACGCCGCAGCAGGCGTTCTCCGAGCAGTACCTTCAGGACTATCCTTCGCATCTCCAGCAGGGGACGTACCAGCAGGTCAACTACATGCCGTACCAGGGCCCGGATGTCCTCGCGTATGGCATGGGTTCGATGTCGCTGCAGGATCCCGCGCAGCAGTACGCAGCAGCACGGCAGTACGCACAGCCGCAACAGTACGCACAGCAGCAGCAGCAGCAGCAGCCTCCGCCGCCTTCGAAGCCCCAGGAGGCGCAGATCGGCATCTCCGTGTGGGAGGAGAAGCGCAAGTTTTACGTCGCAGGTGTCACCCCCGGCTCATCCGCCGAGGCCATGGGTCTCGCGCTCGGAGACCACATCCGGAAACTCGACCGCCAGCCGATCAAGTACTGGACACTTGAGCGCGTCCTGGCCAGGTTGCGTGGGTCGCCGAAGAGCAGGGTGATTGTGCGCACGACAGACAAGAAGGTCCCGGTGCTGCGCGACTGCCTCTGCGATGACGAGGAGTATGTAAACCAGCAGTACAATCAGGGGTCGTTTGCAAGGACGAGGCAGCAGCCGCAGCAGCAGCAGCAGCAGTATTCCGACTACCCGCCGCCGCCGCAGCAGCAGCAGCAGCAGCAGCAGCAGCAGTATTCCGACTACCCGCCGCAGCAGTATTCCGACTACCCGCCGCAGCAGTATTCCGACTACCCGCCGCAGTTTGCATCGCAGCCGCAGCCCGAGTACGGGTACTCGCAGGGGTACTCGTTCCAGCCGCCGATGCAGCACGCGACGCCGGCGCGAGCCACGTACAGGTCCATGAGCTTTGCTGCAGGGCCGATCACGCCGATGCGCTCGGCACAACCGATGCAGGCGCCGCAGCCGACTCGGTACCAGCCGCAGCCGCAGCCGCAGCCGCAGCCGCAGCCGCAGCCGCAGCCGCAGCCGCAGCCGCAGCCGCAACAATACCAGCCGCCCGCCCCCCAGGCGCGCGGGATGCCGCCCATGGGACAGCAGCAGCAACTGCAGCAGCCGTACGGCTATGCACAGCAGCCGGTCCCCCGGCAGCCGGCGCCGTGGGGCGACATGCCGCCGGGCGGCGCGCAGGGGCGCGTCGTCAGCGAGTTCACCCCGGACGCGGACGCGTTCCCAGGCCAGCTGCCACAAGGCTACAAGCTCGTCGGGATCGAGCGCCCCGCCGGGGCCGGTCCACCGCAGCCCGACTCGGTGCCGCCGTCGGGCGCGCAACCGCGCCAGCCGCCGACTGTCGGGCCGTATCCCGGCCAGATGGCGCCGCCGTCGGGCTTCGCCATGACCGGCGCCGGGCCGATGACCATGGGGCACGCGGCGGGAGGCGGTGCCGCGCAGTACGGAGACGACGGCGCGGACGGGCTGGACCTGTGAGCGCGGCACGGTTGACGAGACGCGTCCAGTTAGTACGGGAGGAAGGGACGAGACGTGTCCAGTTAGTACGGGACGGTTGAGCAGAGCCGGATGTCTGTGGAAGGGGCCCTCGGCCCTCGGGGGGCAAGGGGGTGAGGGCGCGGGTGCATGCGCGTGCGCGGAGCAGGGTGCTGCGCGGGGACACGCGAATCTAGGTACGGCGTGTTTACTGACGCTCAGTGGTGGAGTCGAGGACTCGCGAGCCCGCCTTGCGAGCGCTTCTCTGTGGTCATGGCAGAATGAAGATCAGACTGGTCACGACAACCAACCCCACAGTCAGCATGATGATGAGACAGATCTGGTTTCGCCCCTCCTTCGACTTGAGCATCTCGGTTACCAGGCGATTCACATCAGCCATGTTGTGTACTGCGCAGGGCCCCGCGCAGGTCAGCTGGACCGCACGGCCGTTGCAGGCAGATAGAGAAGCGGGCAGAGTGTGCGGGCTGTGGCACGCGAACTAACGGGATGAAAGGGAGCAACTGTGAGGCTATAGCCAGGGGCAGGACGACGCGCGCGGTCAGCCAATGTCGGCAGGACTTGCCTGTGTGGTCCGTCCGCTCATTCAAATCGTCGAGAATGTCCTCCTGTGCGGGGGAGATTCGATCAATGGCAACGGTCATGATCCCATGCAGTTCAACCACTGCAGGCGCCGGGGTCACACGAGGTGGCCCGCCGCGCAGAAAACACTCGCGCAGCAAAGGTACACGAGGCCGACACATTTTTCTTGGAAGGGCTCCTGGAAGGACTCCTGGAAGGAGTCAGGATGCACCTGCTCCTTGAGCTCTGTGTGAATGTTTAGGCCCATCTCGCCAATCCGCGCCACAGACTCGCTTAGGTCGTCCAAGCACTGCAAGCACACGGGAAATGAGGTCGCCCGTCAGCCTACGACATGGGAGGCAATCTCGAGCGAGCACGATGGCTCTCGGATGTGATGGCCTGGAAGGAGGCGGGGGGTGGCACACCTCGTCCTGTTCCCGCTGGATCAGCGCCCGCCTCATTCCCTCGTTGTCGATGAACGCATCGTTCTCTTCCTCTAGCACCGCGTTCGCCCGTGCCCGATCTCCCTCACGCTGTGATCTTGTATTCCCTAGCAGGCTCTCCCGCATGCTTGCCGCAGTGCTGTGCCCATTCGCTACCGGTCCCGCTGCGGAAAGACACCCTGTCAGTGCATGCTTTGCGCTGAGGATCCACTGATCCAGTCGCACAGAGGCAAGCTTCCAGCAGTCACAATGCTCTACATGCTCCTGCATCGTACCTTGAGCGCGAAGTGATTGGATCTGCTGCCGCACTCCCCCCACGAAGGCCTTCCGCCTTGCCAGCTCCGCTTCGTCCAGCCCGTAGCGGGCCAGATCGCCCTGCACTCTGTTCCGGAACACGTATTCAATGCAGTTTAATCGAGCAGAATGGACCCTGGCTGTGCCACACCGTACATAGCAATCAAGTCACTCCAGCGAGCACCCTTGGTACATCGTGGGATGTTGCGGCAGCGAGGACGCGAGCGACGTGGGCGTTCGTGTCGCGGCTGACCTTTGGATTGAGTCTTCGAGCATCTCAACGTCGAAAAGAACCCGCTTCATGTCACGATCGTCCAGGATGGAGTTGAGGGCCTCTTCCACCTCCGCTTTGAGGGTGTAGAACGGGTCTCCCGACATCGCGCTCATGTGTCCCCGCTCCACACAAGGCCCCAAACCTCGAAAGGTGTATTTGGAAGTCTAATTTCATTTTTAGTTTTGGCGCTTGCGACCAAAACAAGAAAAGACCACCACCATCCTGGGGTGGCGAGGTATGTCGGATGACGACATAGAAGAGAGGTTCGGCAGTTTAGTCGACATGGAACTGTCACGTCAGTCAGAACTAGGAGAGGTGGATGTCGGCGCTGTCGTTCAGCGGATCCTGGCACAACCTCGCTTCCAGGATGCGGCTGAGAACGCCTCCAGACGGCTGCAGAGTTCTGGCAGCAGTGCGCAGGACGTAGAGAGGCGTCCGCAAACATCAGTGTGGACGTTTGATAGCGACGAAGATAACGACGACACTGAGAGTATCGTCGGAAGAGGTCGCGAAGGGCAGAACAGGTGGCACGGCAGCAGCAGCGGGAACAGCAGTATCCACGACCAGGATCGCCACCTGTTCTCTGCCGACGTCAGGTCAGGAAGCGGATCATTCGATGGAAGACAAGGCTTCAACGTCGCGGCGCTTGGGAGAGAGCTGCTAGCAGAGGGAGCTGCTCCGCTGGCAGCGGCTGCCCTCCGCGAAGCCGCACTGGAGCAGCTCGGCTGCGCCGACGCCAGCGATGTCCTCTCAGACCCTGCCTGGCCTACCGTGCGCGACGGACTCGCCGCATCGCTCCTCGACGCCTCTCCGTCAGTCGGTGACGCGGCAGAGCGGGCGCTGGCCTGCCTCTTCGCTGCTGCGGTGCCCGGGGCGTTTGCCGCAGAGGTCGCGGCGGTTCTGGTGCAGCACCTGAGCGTGCAGCTCGCCAACGCAGCCCTGCTGCTCCCCGCCGCCGACACCGCGCCCACGCCCGTGCTGATGCGCGCCGTCGCACGCGCCCGGCTGCTTGCGGCGATGCTCCCGGAGGTGCCGCGTGCATGGGAGGACTTGTCGGACGAGCAGGCGGCGGCCTTCAGCGCGGCGCTCGTCGCGCTCCTGGCGAGCGGCGCTTCCGCAGCGGACTCGGCGGAGCAGCAGCCCCGCGCCGCGTCTGGGCTGGTGCTCCTGAGCATGGTCGATCCCGCTGCGCGCTGGCTACGGCCGGCGGCGGCGCGCGCCGCGCCGCTCGCGTCACTGCGCGCCGCCGCACTCGCTGCGGGGCTCGAGCAGGCCCTGCTGCCGCTCGCCTCGGCCACGACGGACGACGACCGGCAGGTGGCGGCGTTATCTCTCTTCAGCGTTGCCTCTCAACCCGGCGAGCAGGCTGCGGATCTGCTGCTCCTCTCCGGCTGTAGTCCGCCGCCGCTTGCCAGCGCAGAGGGTGGTGGCGCAGAGGGTGGCGCT
>Ga0115567_10006514_pt1 | contig 11161 bp, 7 predicted proteins | sample COGITO_mtgs_1204_2_FD_88679 | JGI IMG/M metagenome (GOLD analysis project Ga0115567, IMG submission 88679) | Pelagic marine microbial communities from North Sea - COGITO_mtgs_120412 | ecosystem: Environmental > Aquatic > Marine > Epipelagic | place: Germany:Helgoland, sampling site Kabeltonne... | reverse complement strand
GACTCTTTCATCACATCGCCGAGCTTTCCGGTGGTGTTAAAACCCCGGTTCAGGGTGTGGACCTGGGATGACTCGATCGCCAGGGTAGCGCCGCCCATCGCCGTCCAGGCCAGCCCGGTGGCCACACCGAGGCCGCGCAGCGGCTTTTCACGCTGAAAGAGCGGCTTGCCCAGCAGGTCTTCCACATCTTTCTTGCCAACTCTCAGCTTGTCTTCCTCGGTACTGATCAGTTGCACGATGGATTTGCGCATGATGCGCGCCAGCTGTTTCTCCAGATTGCGCACACCGGCTTCCCGACAGTAGGATTCGATTACATATTTGAGCGCAGCGTCGTTGATTTTCAATTGTTCGGGTTTCAGGCCATGGCGTTTCAATTGCTTGGGCCACAAGTGGTTTTTGGCAATTTCCAGTTTTTCCTCTGCCACATAGCCAGCCAGACGCAGCGTTTCCATTCGATCCATCAGCGGACCGGGAATGGTATCAAGTTGGTTCGCGGTGCAAATGAACAGCACCTTGGACAGATCGACACGCAGATCCAGATAGTGATCCAGAAATTCGCTATTCTGCTCCGGGTCCAGCACTTCCAGCAGGGCCGAGGCCGGATCACCTTGAAACGAGGCGCCAATCTTGTCGATCTCATCCAGCATAATGACCGGATTGGACACTCCCACCTCCTTTAAAGCCTGCACAAATTTGCCCGGCATCGCACCGATGTAAGTGCGCCGATGACCCTTGATCTCCGCTTCATCGCGCATACCCCCGAGGCTGAAGCGGTAGAATTCGCGCCCCAGCGCATCGGCCACGGAGCGGCCGATACTGGTCTTGCCCACCCCCGGAGGCCCCACCAGCAACAGGATTGATCCGGCAATCTCGCCTTTAAAAGCACCGACTGCGAGGAACTCAAGGATGCGATCTTTGACATCTTCCAGTCCGTCGTGATGCTCGTCGAGTACTTCGCGCGCATGATCCAGCTCAAGATTGTCTTCTGAAATAACGCCCCAGGGTACCTGGGTAGCCCAGTCCAGGTAGTTGCGGGTCACGCCGTATTCCGGTGAACCGGTCTCCAGTACCGACAATTTGTGAAGCTCGTCATCAATGCGGCTGGCAGCTGCGTCGGGAAGCGTTTTTTCGGCTATCCGCTCGCGGAACATGTCCACATCGGTAGTGCGGTCATCCTTGGATATGCCCAGTTCTTTTTGAATCACCTTGAGTTGTTCCCGCAGGAAAAACTCACGTTGATGTTCTGAAACTTTTTCGTTCACCTGACTGGTTATCTTGCCCTGCAATTCCGCCACTTCACGCTCTTTGCGCAACAAGGTTAACGCCTTTTCCATCCTCGAAATCAGCGGCAATGTGTCGAGAATTTCCTGCAAATCGTCCCCCGAAGCGGAGGTCAGCGCAGCGGAAAAGTCCGCCAGCAAACTGGGCTGATTGGGATTGAAATTGCTCATGTACTGCTTCAGCTCTTCGCTGTACAGCGGATTGAGGGGCAACAATTCCTTGATCTGTTTGATCAACGCCATGGCGTAGGCTTTCACCTCGTCACTGCCGCGGTCTCCCTGGCTTTTTGGGTATTCCACCTGCACCAGATACGGGGGCTCATTGTTGAGCCAGCGCACAATGCGAAAGCGCTTTAGCCCCTGGGCCAGGAACTGCGCCTCTCCGGCACCTTCGGGCGGCTGGTGCAAGCGCACCACGCAGCCAATATTGGGGAACTGCCGCGGGTCCAGCGATGTGGGGTCGGTCTGATCGACGTAGGTCAGGCCGATGACATTGACCTTCTCCCTGGTCACGGCCTTGAGCGTACTGCCCCAGTCTTTGGGGTTGATCGCCACCGGTTGCACCTGACCCGGAAAAAACGGCCTGACAGGAGTGGGAATCAGATACAAGGTATCGGGCAGGACCTGGTCAGCAACGGCCGGAGTACGCTCTCCTTGCGATTGATTGTTATGATCGGGCTCGATTGACTGCTCAGTATCACTCATACATTACGCCACCTGGTCATTGAGAGGGTTTCGGGATTGGTCTACACAGCTGATATGGGCTCGCAAACCTGTAATTCAAGCGACAAGTCTGCTGCCGCATTTTATGGGCGCGGCACAGGCGTTATACTCCTCCGCCGTAGAACCACTATAGCCAACCATTCTAGTAAACAACTCAAGGAGCACCGGGTGCACATCGAACTAGCCGCTGAGCAGGAACTGAAAGATCTGCTGGCCGACCTTCGCGACGAGTACGACGGCCTCGCCGCACTGAAGCTGTCACTGGATCTGACCCGGGGCAAGCCCGGTGCAGAGCAAGTGGCGCTGTCTGACCCGCTAGATGGCATTCTGGCGGGCGATTACCGGGCCTCGGACGGCACTGATGTGCGCAATTACGGCGGCCTGGACGGCCTGCCCGAAGCGAGAAAGCTGTTTGGAGCCATACTGGGCACGCGGCCGGAGGAAACCCTGGTAGGAGGCAACAGCAGCCTCACGCTCATGTACCAGGTAGTGGACTTCGCCATGAACGAAGGTCTGCGCGGAGAAGACACCGCCTGGGCCCTGAACGACAAGGTTAAATTCCTGTGCCCGGTACCGGGTTACGACCGACATTTCTCAATCTGTGAATACATGCACATAGAAATGCTGCCCGTTCCGATGCTCGACACCGGCCCCGATATGGATCGGGTAGAGGCGATGGTCAAGGCTGATCCGGACATCAAAGGCATATGGTGTGTGCCCCGCTTCGGCAACCCCACGGGCTGCGTCTACAGCGATGACACCGTGGAGCGTATGGCGCGCCTGCCGCAGGTGGCCGGCGAGCACTTCCTGGTGATGTGGGACAACGCCTACGCTGTTCACACCCTGCAGGACGATGCCTCGCAACTGGCGTCCATTGCGGAATTTTGTCGCCACTACGACACGATGGACAGCGTGTTCCAGTTCGGTTCCACTTCCAAGATTACCTTTGCCGGCGCTGGTGTGGCCTTTGTCGGCAGCAGTGAGCGCAATCTGTCGACCCTGAAAGCCCACCTGGCCTTCCAGACGATTGGTCCGGACAAGGTCAACCAGTTGCGCCATATACGTTTTTTGCAGGATGACGATACTCTCGCAGCGCACATGGCCCGGCACGCAGCATTGATTCGGCCGCGCTTTGAAGCCGTGCTGGACACTCTGGAGCGGGAGCTGAGCGGCACCGGTATGGGCGAGTGGACCTCTCCCCAAGGCGGTTATTTCATATCTTTTGATACGCGGCCCCAACTGGCGCAGGAAGTGGTCGATCTGGCCGGCAACATCGGGGTCAAACTCACTCCCGCTGGCGCCACCTTCCCCTACGGACGCGATGAAGCCGATCGCAATATTCGCCTAGCCCCCACCTTTCCGTCACTGGATGATGTTCGGGCGAGTGTCAGGGCATTCGTCGTGTGTGTGAAGCTGGCCAGCGTAAAACAGGAGTTGGCAGCGCGGAGCTGAAGCAACAGCCTGGTGATGACTGGACGTCGGAGCCCGCGGAATACACGACTCTGCATCAGTCCCCGCCGGCGCGGGAATGACTCAGTGCCCGGCGCGGATGGCTTGCTATCTTGTGGCGAAGGTCTGTGGTGCCGGGGTGAACTCGGTGTGCCGGGAAATCGGCGCAATATCGCACCAATAGCTCACTGACCGGGACTAATCCTCGCTGGGATTGCCCGGCAGATTGGCGCCGGGAAAGGGAAAACTGGCCACATTGCCCTCGCGGCCGGTTGCCTCGGATATTTTACCGCTGCCTTCTTTATCTACTTCATCGATACGAATTACCGACTGCAGGGGAATATAGCTGCGCTTGACACCGTTAAATTCATTTTTAAGCTTTTCTTCACCCGGATCAACCAGGATCTGGGAGCGTTCGCCGAAGATGAATTCCTCAATTTCAATAAAGCCCCACATGTCGCTCTGGTAGATCTGCCGCGCAAATACCTCGAACACCTGATTGCCGTTTTGAAAAATCACCTTGTAGACGGGTTGGTTAGCCATGCTGTCCTCTGGGGCGAACCGTCCCGATGGGCGGCCGCGAAGGGGTCTGTTGTGCTCCCGGAATTCGGGGGCGGCAATAGTACCACCATCGGCGCGAATTTCCAGTGCGAAGACCGCACAATCACTGGGTTTTGACCCCGTGAATCTGTATAATCCGCAGCCCTTTCAGACCCAGAACAGTGCGGGCGATACGCCGGCACAGGCTAGTGAGACGTGAAAAAGAAGCTGTACATCAAAACCCATGGCTGCCAGATGAACGAGTACGACTCGGCGCGCATGCGCGATCTGCTTGAAGACAGCCACGACCTGACCCCCACCGACAACCCGGAGGAGGCCGATGTACTGCTTCTAAACACTTGTTCCATAAGGGAAAAAGCCCAGGAAAAAGTGTTTCACCAACTGGGCCGATGGAAACGCCTGAAACAGAAAAACCCCAACCTGGTGATAGGCGTGGGCGGTTGCGTCGCCAGCCAGGAAGGCGCGACGATCGGCAAGCGCGCACCCTACGTCGATCTCGTTTTCGGCCCCCAAACCCTGCACCGACTGCCTGAAATGATGGCTCAGCGCGAAGCGCTCAGATCGGTGGGCAGCGGCCCGGGGGGCACTCTGGTGGTCGATGTCAGCTTCCCGGAGATCGAAAAGTTCGACAATCTGCCGGAACCCAGAGTAGAGGGGCCGACTGCCTTCGTCTCGATCATGGAAGGTTGCAGCAAATATTGCACCTTTTGCGTAGTGCCCTATACACGGGGCGAGGAAGTGTCCCGGCCACTGGACGATGTAATTGCCGAAATCGCCCACCTCGCCGGTGGCGGTGTAAGTGAAGTGAACCTGCTGGGCCAGAACGTCAACGCCTATCGCGGTGAGAACCATCTGGGCGAAACCGTCGATTTTGCCGAGCTGCTCAGCTACGTGGCGCGCATTCCCGGCATCGAGCGCATCCGCTACACCACCTCCCATCCAGTGGAGTTTTCCGATGCATTGATCGAGGCTTACGCGGAAATTCCGCAGCTGGTGGACCATCTGCACCTGCCGGTACAAAGCGGCTCTGACCGTATTCTGATGGCCATGAAACGCGGCCATACAGCGCTGGAGTACAAATCCAAAATTCGCCGCCTGCGCAAAATTCGCCCGGATATCAGTATTTCCTCCGACTTCATTATCGGTTTTCCCGGTGAAAGCGAAGCGGATTTTGCCGCCACTATGAAGCTGATCGAGGACATCGGTTTCGATCATTCTTTCAGCTTCGTTTACAGTGCACGGCCTGGCACCCCCGCTGCGGAGCTGCCCGACGCCACCGACGAAGTGACCAAGAAGCAGCGTCTGCAAATACTGCAGACACGCATTCTGCAGCAGGCTCAGGACATCAGCCGCCGCATGGTCGGCAGTACCCAGCGCGTTCTGGTGACCGGTGTTTCAAAGAAAGACCCCGGACAGTTGCAGGGCCGCACCGAGAACAACCGAGTGGTGAATTTTGCCAGCAGCAATAACGCCCTGATTGGCCAGTTTGCCGACATCGATATTTACGAAGCACTGCCCAACTCTTTGCGCGGTGTGGTGGTCAGCGGTTGACTGGGCCAGATTCCCGTATATCCTTGAACTAAACCCCCTTGCCATTCGTGGCCGAAGAGCAATTTGAACAGCGAAAACGCGACCCCGACGTCGACACAACAAAGCCTCTCTCTGGAACCCAATGATCCCCGCCATCTGGCCATGCTTTGTGGCCAGCTGGACGGTCATTTGCGTCAGATCGAGAAGCGCCTGGGCATCACCATCCACAACCGTGGCAATCAGTTCACACTGACTGGCACCGCGGTTAACGTGGCTGCGGCCAGGCAGTTACTCACCCACCTCTACGCCGAGGTCTGCCAGGGAGTGGGGCTGAGCCCGGAATCCCTGCACCTGCAACTGCAACAATCCGGTCTCGAGGCACTGGCAGAAGCGGCTGATGGCGGCCAGGTTGAGGCGATCCAGGTGATTCGCACCAAGCGTGTCTCCATCAAGCCCCGGGGCAAGAACCAGCAGTCCTATGTGCGCACCATCAAGCACAACGACATCAATTTCGGGATTGGCCCCGCCGGCACCGGCAAGACCTTTCTCGCTGTGGCCTGTGCCGTGGAATCCCTGATGGAGGAACGGGTGCGTCGCATTTTACTGGTGCGCCCGGCGGTGGAAGCGGGTGAGAAGCTGGGGTTCCTGCCGGGTGACCTGAGCCAGAAAATCGACCCCTACCTGCGGCCGCTGTACGACGCCCTGTATGAAATGCTCGGTTTTGAAACCGTCAACAAATACATCGAGCGCAATATTATTGAAGTGGCACCGCTGGCCTTCATGCGCGGGCGCACCCTCAACAACTCGTTCATCATTCTCGATGAAGCGCAGAACACCACCCGGGAACAAATGAAAATGTTTCTGACCCGGATTGGCTTTGGCTCCACCGCAGTCATCACCGGCGATGCCACCCAGATCGACTTACCTCGAGGCGTCCACTCAGGCCTCACTCATGTGAGCAATATCCTGCAGGATGTGGATGGCATCGGTTTTACCTGGTTCGGGAATAAGGACGTGGTGCGTCACCCTCTGGTACAGCGCATTGTGGAAGCCTACGACGCCCACGAAGACAAGGCCACCCCGCTCGACAAAAGCCAGCGATGAACCTGACCGTGGACATTCAGTGCGCCAGTGCCGAGCCGGTTCCCGAAGAGGATGACATACGACGCTGGATTGGAGCAGCCCTTGCCGGACACCGCAGCAATCTGGACAGCGAAATATCGGTGCGCCTGGTCGACATCGGCGAGATGACCGAGCTCAACGGCAGTTACCGCGGTAAACCGGGCCCCACCAACGTCCTGTCTTTTCCGTCCGACCTGCCCGAAAGCCTGCAACTACCGCTGTTGGGAGACATAGTAATCTGCGCTCCGGTAGTGGCGAGAGAAGCGGCCGAGCAACACAAAACCCTGCGCGCACACTGGGCCCACATGACGGTGCACGGCACCCTTCATCTACTCGGCTACGACCACATTGAAGACAGTGAAGCGGCCACCATGGAAGTATTGGAAACCCGCATTCTGGCCACCCTGGATATCCCCTGTCCCTACACGGAGGCAGCACCCAGCGACCACACCACCAAGGAGCATATCGCCCAATGAGCGAAGACCGATTTGGCAGCGAGCCAGGCGACAAATCCTGGCTCGAGAAAATCGCCTTGCTTTTTTCCTCTGATCCACACAGTCGCCACGACCTGGAGGACGTGCTGTCGATCGCCGCGGAAAATGAAGTCATCGACGAAGACGCCCGCAGCATTATGGAAGGGGCAATGAAGGTCAGCGACATGCAGGCCCGGGACATCATGATTCCCCGCGCCCAGATGGTAGTGATCAAGTCCGAGTCCACTCTGGAAGAAATCCTGCCGCAGATCATTCGCTCTGCGCATTCGCGCTATCCGGTGATTGGCGACAGTCCCGACGACGTTCTGGGCATTTTGCTGGCCAAAGATTTACTGCCGCAAATTCTCAATAAGGACCACAGCCAGTTTTTGGTTGAAGATCTGCTTCGCCCCACGGTGGTGGTTCCGGAGAGCAAACGCCTCAACGTCCTGTTGCGTGAATTTCGTGAGAACCGCAATCACATGGCGATAGTCATCGACGAATACGGTGGCGTAGCGGGCCTGGTCACCATAGAGGACGTGCTGGAAGAGATAGTCGGGGAAATCGAAGATGAAACGGACGCCGAGGGAGATCACTTCATTCGCAAGATCTCCGATGAAGACTACTTCATCAAGGCTCTGACTCCGATCGAAGACTTTAACGAGCAATTCAAAAGTACCTTCAGCGATGAAGAGTTCGACACCATCGGCGGCCTCGTGATTCAGGCTTTTGGCCATATGCCGGCCCGCAACGAAGTCACCACCATTGACTGCTTCGAATTCAAGGTAATCAACGCCGACCAACGCAAAATTCACAGCTTGCGCATGCGCCCGATCCTGGAAGAGTAAACGGTGTCGCCGGTGCAGAATAGCGCCAATAGCGACGGATCCCGATTGCCCTGGCTAATGTTGCTCCTGGCACTTCTGGCAGGTGGCCTCGTCACGCTGTCGCTGGCGCCCTACAATTTCTGGCCGGCAGGCATCGCCAGCTGCGCCCTCTACAGCGCTTTGTTGTGCACCTGCAGCTCGCGCCAGGCCCTGTGGCGAGGTTGGCTGTTCGGACTGGGGCTGTTCGGCACCGGGGTGTCGTGGGTGTATGTCAGTATTCACGTTCACGGTCACGCCAGCACACCGTTGGCGGTAGGCCTCACTGCCCTGTTTTGTGCCGGCCTGGCGCTGTTGCACAGCCTGTTTGCCTGGTGCTATGTGCGCTGGATTCGGCCACTGCCGGGCGGCATGTTACTGGGTTTCGCCCTGTTGTGGGTGCTGTTCGAGTGGTTGCGCAGCTGGTTACTGACCGGCTTTCCGTGGCTGTACCTGGGCTATGCCCACCTCGATACCTGGATCGCCAGCTGGGCCCCCATTATCGGCGTCTACGGTCTGTCTTTTATCGTCGCCATCAGCGGCAGCTGCCTGTTCCTCGCCTGGCGCAGCCGGCAGCCGGCAGCTCTACTCACCTATGCCGTTATCGTCACCACCTTGTGGGTCGGCGGCGCCGTACTAAAGCCCATCGAGTGGGTGGCGCCGGCCAGTGAAGAGCCCTTGAAGGTAGCGCTGTTCCAACCCGATATCCCGCAGCAGAAAAAGTGGGATCGCGCCTGGTTGCCGCACATCCTGCGCCAGTACGAGCAGGTCATGCCGGGCCTGTACAAATACGATCTGGTCATCTGGCCCGAGTCTGCTGTCCCACGCTATTTCCAGGATATGCAGGACTGGTTCGGGCCAATCAGCAAACGCGCCGAATTCAACGAAACCACCCTCATCACCGGCATCCCCTACCGGGGTGAAACCCGGGAGGTGTATTACAACAGCGTCACCGCCCTGGGCCAGGGCCGGGGTGTCTATCACAAACAACACCTCGTTCCCTTCGGTGAATACGTGCCACTGGAGGCATGGTTGCGCGGCCTGATTGGCTTCTTCGACCTGCCCATGTCAGGCTTCAGCTCCGGGCCAGCCCACCAGGCACCACTGCAGGCCGGGGCGTTTCGGATAGCGCCCTACATCTGCTACGAAGTGGTTTACCCCCAGCTCGTGGCGGAGTCCGCCCGCCACGCCGACCTGCTGATCACCATCAGCAACGACAGCTGGTTTGGAAATTCCATTGGCCCTCTGCAACATCTGGAAATGGCTCGCATGCGCGCCCTGGAAAACGGCCGTTACATGCTGCGAGGCACCAACAACGGAGTCTCCGCCATTATCAATCATCGCGGTCAGATACTCGCCCGGTCTGAGCAATTCGTGGCAACCACACTGACCGGCCAGGCCCAGGTCATGCTTGGGAGCACCCCCTTTGGCAGTTTTGGGGTCGGTCCCTTGATCAGTGGTTGCGGCATTGCCCTGCTGGTCATGTGGCTGTTACACCGGGTTTTATGGCGCGAGCAGGACTGAATTCGACTCGTGCAAATGGCCGGTCACAGCCACCGGTGCTAAGCTCCATCGCATGGATAAAAGCTCACAGGAGTGCGCTGCCCATGTTGCGAACCCTTATCTCAAGCCTGTTGCTGCTACCGCAGCTGGCCCTGGCCCAACCTGCCTCCCTGGATGCCCCCGCTACGGTCACGATCGGCTCAGAGGTCGACATCACCTGGACCGGACCCGGAGAGAAATACGATTCAATCTATATCGTTGCAGACAACGCCGAGGACGACGCCAAAGGGCTGTTTTCGGTCAGCATTCTGGGCCAGCGCAATCCGCTGCGCCTCAGGACCCCGGACACACCCGGCCACTATGAACTGCGCTACTGGTCCCGGCTTCAAAAAGGCATTCTGGCGCGAAGAGCAATCGCCACGGCTGATGTAACAACCGCGCTCACTGCCCCTGTGCGCGCCCAGGTGGGCGAAGCCATCGATATCGACTGGATCGGACCCGGCAACAGTTATGAGCAGATCGCACTCTATCCTGCCGGCGCATCACCCGGGATCAAGGCACTGGCCCACGCCACTGTGTTGGGACGCAGCCCGGTGCGCATGCAACTGCCGGAGCAGGCCGGATCATACGAGTTGCGCTACCTGACACGTGACACCGCACGCGTACTTGCCACGCACAGGATCAGTATTGAAGATGTGCAAACCCGTCTGGAGGCTCCCGAGCAAGCCGATATCGGCGCGATGACCGGGATTGGCTGGACCGGGCCGGGCAATCAGTACGACCGCATCGAGTTACACAGCTCCGGTGCAGCGGAAGACGCCAAGCCCGTGGCCAGTGCCAGCATTACCAGTAAACGAAACCCGGTCATGCTGAAAATGCCCGAGCAGCCGGGCAGCTACGAACTGCGCTACGAGCTGAACAGGTCCGGCCGCGTGCTCGCCAGACGCGACATCGCCGTGGGAGCGGTTGCCAGTACAATCGATGCCCCGCTCGCAGCCGCTTTCGGAGAGACCCTTGCCATAGGCTGGCAGGGGCCCGGCAATGATTACGACGCTATCATCCTCGTGCCGGCCGGCGCGCCTGACGACGCCCAGGCCCTGGTTGCTGCCGCGATACTCAGCAAGCGATCCCCCGTATCCCTGCGCGTACCCGAAGTCCCCGGCAATTACGAACTGCGTTACCGGTTGCGACACTCGGGTGGCATCCTGGCACGCGCACCTTTAACCGTGGAAGAACCTGCCGCCACACTGGATGCTCTAATGCGCGCCACCGCCGATACGCCGATCCTCGTCCGCTGGGAGGGACCGGGTAATGATTACGACCAGATCGGGGTGTTTGAAGTCGGTGCCGCAGAGGATGCCGGGCCACTGGCCGCGAGTACTATTTTAAGTAAACGCAATCCACTCACTCTCAATCTTCCCGCAGTACAGGGGAACTATGAATTGCGCTATCGGGCCCGCCAGTCAGGCCGGATACTGGCGCAGCGACCTATAGCCATTGAACCTGCCGGCCGACTGCAAGTCCGGTTTGAAAGGCGGGGTGAAGTCGTCACCGGGGCCAGTGCCGGCGGTGCAGTTGAGCTGATTCTCGACGCATCCGGTAGCATGCTGCAACGCGATGAGCATAACGTGCGCCGTATCGAAATCGCCCGTCAGGT
>Ga0115567_10006513_pt1 | contig 11162 bp, 11 predicted proteins | sample COGITO_mtgs_1204_2_FD_88679 | JGI IMG/M metagenome (GOLD analysis project Ga0115567, IMG submission 88679) | Pelagic marine microbial communities from North Sea - COGITO_mtgs_120412 | ecosystem: Environmental > Aquatic > Marine > Epipelagic | place: Germany:Helgoland, sampling site Kabeltonne... | reverse complement strand
TACTCATATCCATAGACTAGCTCAACGATGGGGATTAACTAGTGGCAAGAATGTAATTCAAACAGAAAAAGATTTAAAAAGAATATTTCCAAAAAAAACATGGAGTAAGTTACATTTACAAATAATTTATTATGGAAGAGAGTTTTGTAAAGCTAGAGAGTGTTATGGTTTGACTTGTAAAATTTGTACGACTTGTTATCCTAATCGAAAAAGCCCTATTAAAATAATTAAAGCGTAATATGAAAATTCTAGGAATTGGCAATGCTATTGTGGATGTTATATGTAAAGTTGAAGATCAATATTTAATTGATAATCAATTAACAAAAAGCACAATGAAGTTGGTTGATGAACTTGAATTTAAAAAACTATTATCAACTCTTAAAATAGAACAAACTATTTCTGGTGGATCAGTTGCAAATTCTATTGTTGGATTGTCTCAGTTAGGAAATAACGTTGGTTTTATTGGTAAAGTTAATGCAGATGACTTAGGACAAAAATATCAAGATGGTCTAACTAAGGAAAAAGTACAATATTTTTATAAGAAAAAGCAAGAAATTTTGCCGACTGGAACTTGTTTAATTTTAATCACTCCTGATGCTGAAAGAACCATGGTTACTTTTTTAGGTATTGCAGGAAAAATAAATCAAAATGATATTAATGAAGAAGCAATAAAAGAAAGTGAAATGATTTTTCTAGAAGGGTATTTGTGGGATAAAGGAGAAGCAAAATCAGCTTTTGACAAAGCAATGTCTTTTTCTAACACTAAAGCAATGTCTTTGTCAGATCAATTTTGCGTGGAAAGACATAAGAATGATTTTTACGATTTAGTAAGAAACAGACTTGATATTATATTTGCTAACGAGCAAGAAATTAAATCATTAATTGATGCAAAAAATTTTGAAGAGGTTGTTGAGTTTGGTAAACAAATTGGAAAAATTTTAATTATTACACGTGGTGAAAAAGGAAGTGTAGCTATTAAAAACAAAAAGATTATAGAATGCAAAAGTAAAACAAATTTAAAAATTGTTGATTTAACGGGAGCAGGAGATCTTTTTGCTGCTGGTTTTCTTCATGGATTTATTAACAATATCTCAACTAAAGAGGCTTTAGAAAAAGGAACTGAAATGTCTTCAAAAATAATCCAAATGGTTGGCGCCAGATTAGATGGCATTACAGAATAAAATAGCCATTTTTATCACTTAATATAAAATCATTATCCTTGAAGAAATTAATAATTTTTTTTCTTAATCTATAAATATGTGTTTCTACAGTATGAGTTTCCATATTTGCTGTATAACCCCAAATATTTTTTTGTAAATCTAGAACAGTATGTTTGGTTTTCAAATTATTCAAATATAAAATAATTTCAATTTCTTTCTCTGTTAATTTTAAGTTTAAGTTATCTCTTGAAAGAAATTTAGAATTTAAATTTAATTCATAATTCTTAATAATCATTTTAGATTGAGAGTTAAATTTCAACTGAATTAGTTTAATATTAATTATCTCTAATAGTTTTTTTAACGTTAATGGCAAATTATCAAAATTGAGAAAATTTTTATCTAATAATTTATTATTTTTTAATAGTTTAATATTATTTTTTGAAATTATTAAACAATTCTTTACATCTAATTTATTATTTTTTTCAAAATCTTCTTTATTTTCAAATTTTATAACTTTAAAAGAAATATTTTCTTTTATCTCGTCTAAGATTTCATATAGTGAATTAAAATTTATAATAAAAACATTTTGCATAATTATGTTTAATATTTTCTATGATAATTCATGTCCTAAATAAAAACACTCTTATAATTGATAATTTTAAATTAAGTTGCTGTGTTGGTAAAAGGGGCATTAATTATAATAAAAAAGAAGGAGACTATTCAACTCCAAAGGGGATATTCAATTTAAAGAAATTATATTACCGAAAAGATCGTGTTGGTATTCCAAAATGTAAATTGGACAAAAAAATTATTACAAAAAATTTAGCCTGGTGTGATGATCCAAGTCATAAAAAATATAATAGTGAAATTAAAATACATAATGTAAATCTTAAAGAGCGTTTATATAGAAAAGATCATAAATATGATTATATAATTACAATTAGTCACAATAATAAAAATATTCCAGGTAAAGGAAGTGCTATATTTATTCATTTAACAAATGATTACAAACCAACAGCAGGGTGCCTAGCTCTAAAAAAAAAAGACTTTGAAATATTATTAAAATTAATTGATAAAAAAACTAAAATAAAAATAGGTTAGTTTCTATCACCAAATATTTTTGATCCAATTCTTAAATATGTGGAATTAGCTTCAATTGCATCCAGGTAATCTCCTGACATCCCCATACTTAATTCTTTTAAATTTAATTTTTTTGCTAATTTTGAAATTTCTAAAAAATATTTTATAGAGTTGCTGTCATTAGGAGGCAAACACATTAAGCCTACAATATTTAACCCTAAGTCATCAATACATTGTTTGTAAAAACTATCAACTTGTTCAATCAAAATTCCATTTTTTTGATCTTCTCTCCCTAGATTAATTTGTATGAATATTTTTAAATTTTTTTTTCTTTTTATCTGTTCTTGAGAAATTTTTTTAGCTAATTTGAGACTGTCAAGGGTATGGATGTAATCAAATAATGGTATTACATATTTTACTTTATTGCTTTGAAGTTTACCTAGTAAATGTAATTTAATTTTATCATTTGTGTTTTTAATTTCTGACCATTTTGCTAGTGCTTCTTGTACTTTATTTTCTCCAAAGTTTGTATGCCCATATTCTATTAATGGTGCTATTTTATTCATCTTAAAATTCTTACTTACTGCAATAATCTTTGGTTTATGTCTTGCTGCATTTATTTTGTTAATTTTAAGCTGTATTTCTTTTTCTATACTTATTAAATTAACTATCGAACTATGCATAAATTAAATTATTATTTTATTGATAAATTAGATAAGCATCCTATCAAAAATTTATCTAAAAATATTGCTATTATTTATAGAAATTATAAACAAAAATATGATGAGCAAGACATATTGTCTATGAAAAAATTTTGTCTAGCCACAAATAGGAAGTTTTATTTAGCAAACAACTTCAGGCTTGTAGAAAAATTAAGATTAGATGGAGCATACATTCCATCATTTAACAAAAGTATTACTGTTAAGAGACTTAAATTACAAAACTTTACTCTACTGGGTTCTGAACAAAACTTAAAAGAAATTAATCAAAAAAAAAAACAACTAATAGATTTTTTATTTATATCACCAATTTTTAAAACACAAAAAAAAAAACAATTTTTAGGTATCATAAGATTTAATATTTTATCAAAAAAATTTGATCAAAACACAGTTGCATTGGGGGGCATTAATGAAAAGAATATAAAAATTATCAAAAATATAAAAAAGTGTAGTTTTGCCTCAATTTCTTATATTAAGAATACTATTAAATGATGCAGGAAAAAATTTTTAAACAAAAAACCCAAAATCTTATTAATCAATATAATAAAGAAAATTATCTTTTAGTAATTAGAGAAGCTAAGTTATTATTACAAAAGGTACCTAACAATACATTTTTATACAATTTAATTGGCTCTTGTTTTCAAAATTTAAATGATTTAGATAATGCAAAATTTTTTTTTGAAAGAGCTTTAACGATTGATAATAAAAATATTTCAGCTTTGAATAATATTGCTAATGTCTATAAAAATTTAAAAAATTTTTCTTTAGCAAAAGATAATTATCAAAAAGCACTAAATATAAACCCAAATTTTATAAATGCCTTGGTTAATTATGGTAGCCTTAAATATGAATTAAATGATTATGAGGGATCTATTATTCTTTATAAAAAAGCTTTAAGCTTAAATGAAAAAACTCCTCAAGCACACTATAATTTAGGTCTTGTCTATCAAGCTATGGGTTTTTTTGACAAAGCAAAATATCACTTACAAAAACTTATAAAAATTAACCCAAAAATGACGTCTGCAGATAAAATTTTAAGTCGAATTACAAAGTATGTAAATGATGATCCCCATATAAATGAAATGGAAAAAAAATTAAACACACTTGAATTAAATGATCTTGAGAAGATAAACCTTTTTTTTAGTCTTGGTAAGGCTTATGAGGATTTGGAAAACTATGAAAAATCTTTTTTTTATTTAAAAAGTGGCAATGATTTAAAGAAAAAACTAATTAAATACCAAAAAAATGTCGATAACAAAAATTTTAAAACTATAAAAGAATTTTTTAAAAATTTTGACTTTAAAAATATTAATACAAATAAATATAATAAAGATATAATATTTATAGTGGGGATGCCGAGATCTGGTACAAGCCTTGTAGAACAAATCTTATCCTCTCACAGTAGCATTTATGGAGCGGGAGAGCTGCCTTATTTGAATAATATTATAGATATTAATTTTTTAGAAAATAATAATTTAGAAATTAATAAGCTTAAAAATCTCAATGATATTAACTTACAAAAAAGTCTAGGTGACTTTTATTTTTCTTTTATGGATAAATATAATGCTAATAATAATATTATTACAGACAAAGCTCCTCTAAATTTCAAATGGCTAGGTTTAATCAAACTAATAATTCCAAATTCAAAAATTGTTCATTGTTCAAGATCACCCAAAGACAATTGTTTATCTCTTTATAAAAATATTTTTGATGATAATTTAAACTGGTGCTATGATGAAGATGATTTATCCAATTTCTATTATGAGTATTCAAATTTAATGAGCTTTTGGAAAGAGAAGTTGCCTGATTTTATTTATGATGTGCAATATGAAAAGCTTATTTCTAATCCTGAATTTGAGATTAAAAACTTGCTTAACTTTTGTGATTTAAAATGGGAAGAAAGCTGCTTAAATTTTCATAAAAATAGCAGAGCAATTAAAACGGTAAGTTCTTCTCAAGCTAGAAAAACTTTTTACAGCTCTTCTATAAATTCTTACCAAAAATATGAAAATTTTTTAAATAAACTTAACTCTTATCTAGATAAAATCAGATAAAAAAAAACGGCCTCAAATTTGAGGCCGTTTTAATAATTTAAATTGATGTTAAATTTAGAATGATAGTACTAAACTTAATTCAGTGTGTTCAACAGTATTGTTTTGAACTCCACCGTCATCATCTGATTCACTAAATGTAGCTCTTAATGAAGCTGCACCTACTGTGTATGAAGCGTTAAGAGCAGTAACTTCTTCTGTAACATTTGTAGCAGAAGATGCAACATCATACTCTGTATCTTGTTGAGCAAATGATACTGATAACTCATCGTTCACAGCAAAAGCAACTGACATTGCTTCAACGTTTAATCCTGTTTCAACAGTTGCAGCGTTTCCAGGTTGACTTTCAGCCATTCTGTAACCAACGCTTATTGGACCTGTTGAATAAAGGATGTGACCAACGTTATTTACTGTATCAGTCTCACCTGGTTGTGTGTATTTTTCAGTTGATGTTCCAGCCATAATTGTTAGGCCATCAAGCAACATAGAACCATCGATTGTTACGTGAGCATCAGTAATTGAATTACCAGTCTCAGCAGCTACGTTACCATCACTTGAACCAGCAGTACCACCTTTAGTGTGTGCTATAGAAATACCAATAGGACCAAACGAGTTTGAATAACCTAATGTGTCATTCGAACCTGCACCAGATACTCCTGAACCAGATATTCCATTCCATACTTCTTCATAAGCTGTAGGAAGCTTATCATCGTAAGCTGTTACACCTTCTAAACCAGTTCCTGTAGAATCAAAAGATACTAATCCCATAGCTCCCATATCTATTGTTTGAGATGCAGAAAGATACGCTCCACCACCATCGTTAATTGTTCTTACGATTGAAGCTGTACCAAATCCTACATCACCACTTGCTGAGAATGAGATTGAAGTATTTGAACCCATTGGGTTACCTGAGTTTACTTGACTTGCTCCAGAGCTATCTACTGTACTATAAGTTACTTCAGCAACTCCAGATACTGACATATCTACTGCGTTAGCAGAAAATGCAACTAGTGAACCAGCTAATGCTGATAAACCAATTTTTTTCATTTTATTCATATTTTTTCCTTTTGTTATATTTATTCATTAATGAATGAAGGTATTTAGACTCATATTTTGACATTTTCGAATATTCTCTCTAATTTTAAGCATTTTTTATTAATTTGTTGCAATTTTATCACAGTAAATTGTCCAAAATAGACTATTTCAGGATTTTTATAATAATACCATTTTTACTTTAAAATGTATTATATATTGCTATCAACTCTATATTTTTTACAACTTATGATCATTTTTATTAAACAATTTTATAAATTATTTATCTTTATTATTCTCTCATTGGCTCTTCTTAACTCTTGTGGTTTGTATAAAAAAACCAATGTTAAAAATAATCCTATTAATGATGCTGATAAAAGAGCAAAAAATTTAGCAGAAGGAAAAGGCATAACTTTGCTAAACAAAAAGGGATCTTCTGGGGTATTTGATTTTGCATCCTCTAATGAAATGTGGAGAGCTTCAATAGAAGTTCTAGATTTTGCTCCACTCGCTAGTGCTGATTATGGTGGTGGTATATTGATTAGTGACTGGTATTCTGAACAAGAGTCTTCAATGGAGGCTTATAAGATAACTATTGTTTTTCTATCAAATGAAATTAGAGCAGATGGATTAGATGTTAGAGTTCATAAAAAAACATGTAGCAATGCCTCTTCTTGTAAAGTGTCAGAGAGTAAAACTAACCTTAATACTGAAATTAAAACCGCCATCCTTAAAAGGGCAGCTCAAATTCAGGCTAAGCAAATAAAGAAAAGAGTTGATGGTGTCAACCCAGACGTGAGGAAGATTCTACAGAATGTAGATCCAGGAAAGAGTAAGAAACAATAATTTATCAATAAATAAAAAAATTGAGTAGATATAATTTTAAAATTATAGAAGATAAGTGGCAAAGTTATTGGATAAAAAATCAGACTTTTAAGGCAAAAGTAGATCACAATAAAAAAAAATTTTACTGCTTGGAAATGTTCCCTTACCCTTCGGGTAAAATTCATATGGGGCATGTTAGAAATTATACAATCGGAGATGTATTAGCTAGATACAAAAGTATGCAAGGCTACAATGTGCTTCACCCAATGGGATGGGACTCATTTGGTATGCCCGCAGAAAATGCAGCTAAACAGAACAATTTAGATCCTGACGAGTGGACTATAAAAAATATCAAATCTATGAAATCACAACTAAAAATGTTGGGCTTGTCCATTGATTGGGACAGAGAAATTTCCACATGTTCATCTGAATATTATAAACATCAACAGTTATTGTTTTTAGAGCTATATGATAAAGGCCTTGTCTATCGAAAGGAAAGCTATGTTAATTGGGACCCAATTGATAAAACAGTTCTTGCTAATGAGCAGGTAATTGATGGAAAAGGATGGAGGTCGGGTGCATTAGTTGAAAGAAAAAAACTTAATCAATGGTTTTTTAAAATTTCTGATTTCTCTGAAGAATTGCTTGATGGCTTAAATTCCCTAGATCAATGGCCAAATAAAGTAAAAATAATGCAAAAAAATTGGATTGGTAAATCTACTGGATGTGAGATTGACTTTAAAATCAACGGAAATGATAAAATTGAAAAAGTTAAATGTTTTACTACTAGACCAGACACGCTATTTGGTTTATCTTTTTTAGCTCTATCTGCAGATCATCCCATTTCTAAATATTATGAAAATGATGATGAGTTTATTTTATTCAAAAAAAACTGTTCACTAAGTGGAACGACCGAAGAGTCTATCGCCCAAGCAGAAAAAATAGGTTTTAAAACAAATTTAACTGCAGTGAATCCTTTTAATGAAAAGATGGAAGTCCCCGTTTATTTTGCCAACTTTGTTTTAATGGATTATGGTTTTGGAGCAATTTTTGGTTGCCCAGCTCATGACCAAAGAGATTTAGACTTTGCTTTAAAATACAATCTTAATATAAAAACTGTAGTTAAACCGACAAATGAGGACACTAAATTTACCGTCAAAGATAAGGCTTATTCTGGTCCTGGCGAAATCTATAATTCTGAATTTTTAGACGGGCTGAAAGCACCAGAAGAATCAATTATAGAAGCTATAAAAATATTAGAAAAAAAAGGAATCGGTAAAAAAAAAATTAACTTCCGACTTAAAGATTGGGGAATATCTAGACAACGTTATTGGGGTTGCCCCATTCCTATTGCTTATAATAAAAAAAATGAGATAGTAAAAATACCAAAAGAAAAGCTTCCTATCATATTGCCAAAAAATATTAATTTAAACACCAATGGCAATCCTCTTGATCACCAAGAAAGTTGGAAAAAAATAAACATTAATGGCGAAGAATGTCTGCTTGAAACAGATACGCTTGATACATTTGTGGACTCATCTTGGTACTTTTTAAGATTTTGTTCACCCAAAAATATAAATCTTAGTTTTGATATTGATGAGGCAAACTATTGGATGCCCGTAGATCAATATATTGGTGGTGTAGAACATGCTATATTACATCTTTTATATTCAAGATTTTTTGTTAGAGCCCTAAAAAATAAAAAAAATGATTTAAATTTTACAGAACCTTTTTTGGGGTTATTCACCCAAGGAATGGTTTGTCATGAAACCTATAAAGATGAAAAAAATAATTGGCTTAGTCCTGATGAAATTTTTTCAATTGATGGTAAAAAATTTTTTAAAAAAAATAATAAAAAAGAACAAGTTATAATTGGCCCATCAGAGTCAATGTCAAAATCTAAAAAAAACACAATAGACCCAGAAAAAATAATTAAAGGATATGGGGCTGATGCTACTAGATTGTTTATACTATCAGATAGTCCTCCAGAAAAAGACGTTCAGTGGTCAGATGAAGGAATAACTGCAGCCTATAAATTTATTCAAAAATTTTGGCTGTTACACGACAGGGTCTCAAATAATAAAAAAAAATTTAGTATTTTTAATGAAAATTTAGAAGAATTCACAAACCAGATAATTAATAAAATAAATTTTAATCTTCAAAAGTTCAGATATAATGTGTTAATAGCCAATTTTCATGAAATTTATAATTTCTTGAACAAGACACTTGCTGAAGACAACTGGGGAAGTAATTTTATTGCTAACTATTTAAAAATTTTAAAAGTAATGACTCCAGTGATTCCTCACTTTGCTAATGAGTGCATCAACAATATAACTCCTGAAAAAGAAATGAAGTGGCCTGAAATTGATAATAAATATCTTAATATAAAAAAATATACTATTGTTGTACAAATAAATGGAAAAAAAAGAGGATTAATTATTACAGAAAAACAACTTAGTCAGGAAGATCTATTGAAAAACATAAATAATAGAAATGACATTAATAAATATTTTATACAAAAAGAGATAGCGAAAATAATATTTATAAAAAATAAATTAATAAATTTAATTTTAAAATGAAGATAAAAAAAATTTTTTACCTAGTATTAATTATAGCTATTTCAGGATGTGGCTATCAGTCCCTTTATAAGATTAATAATAAAATTAATTTTTCAATTAATGAAATATTTCAATCAGGTGAAAAAGATATCAATAGAAAAATTATAAGGAGGATAAGTGGTATTGAAGAAAAGAAACTATCTTATGATTTGATTATTGATTCAAAAGAAATAATCCAAACATTAAGCAAAGACAAATCTGGAAATATAATTCTTTCAAAACTATCAATTATAGTAAATTTCAAATTATCTGACCCAAATAATAAAGATCTCATTTTTAAGGAAAAAGAATTTAGTTCTCAATATATATATAAAAATTCAGATAATAAATTTGAGCTGTCTCAAACCATACGTATTAAAAAAGAAGATTTAATAAATGAAATTATAGAAGATATTTTAATTTATCTAACTTTATAATTGATGATTATTAAACCTTACGAAATAGAAAAATTAGATTTAAATAAAAAAAACTATTTCTTATTTTATGGTGAAAATGAAGGTCATAAATCTGAGATAATAGAAAAAAAATTTAGAAAAAAATTTTCTGAATCTACTTATATATTTGATGAATCAGAAATACTTATAAATGAAGAAAATTTTTTTAATCAAATTTTGTCAAAATCTTTTTTTGAAAAAGAAAAATTAATAATAATCAATAGAGCTACAAACAAAATAAAAAACTTGATTGAAGAAATTTTGAATAAAAATATTGATGATTTGATTATAGTAATAAATACAAAAAATCTTGAAAAAAAATCAGCATTACGAAAACTTTTTGAGAAAGAAAAGAGGCTTTTTTGTGTACCATTCTACGAAGATAACAATCAAACTTTAAATTCTATAATCACACAATTTTTTAGAGAAAAAAAAATTCCTATTTCACAACAACTAACTAATATTTTAATCGAAAGATGTAGGGGGGACAGAAAAAATCTTAATAATGAATTACAAAAAATAGAAAATTATTCTTTGAATAAAAAAATCATTAATATGCAAGAGATAATTAAACTTACTAATCTTGCAGATAACTACAGCGCGTCTGAACTGATTGACCATTCACTTGCTAAAAATACCAGAAAAACTGTCACTATTTTGAATGAAAATAATTACTCAGATGAAGATAATGTTATAATGATAAGGACATTGTTGACCAAACTTAAAAGACTACTTAAAATTTGTGAATTTATTGATAAAGAAACAAGTATTGAACAAGCAATTTCTTCTTTTAATCCTCCAATTTTTTGGAAGGATAAACCTGTGGTTACACAACAATTGCGGTCTTGGGATAAAATGGAATTAAAAAATTTAATTTATAAAAGCAATGATATTGAATTATTGATAAAAAAAAATTCAACTATTGGTAAAAATATTCTTTCTGATTTTATTATTAATAATTCAAAAAAAATTAATAATTAGATTTTATGATCACTATTAATTTATTTAATTGATCTAGATCTTTATATTCAAGAATAAGGGATCCGGTATTATTTTTTTTATTCTTAATTAAAACATTAAGACCAATTTTTTCACTAACTGATTTTTCTAATGATTGTAAATTAATATCGCGTTGTCCTTTAAAGGATTGTTTCTTTATCTTAAAAATTTTTACAAAATTTTCTGCTTGTCTAACAGAGAGATTTTTCTCAACTATTTTATTTGCAACAAATTCTGAATTATC
>Ga0115567_10006510_pt1 | contig 11163 bp, 11 predicted proteins | sample COGITO_mtgs_1204_2_FD_88679 | JGI IMG/M metagenome (GOLD analysis project Ga0115567, IMG submission 88679) | Pelagic marine microbial communities from North Sea - COGITO_mtgs_120412 | ecosystem: Environmental > Aquatic > Marine > Epipelagic | place: Germany:Helgoland, sampling site Kabeltonne... | reverse complement strand
CAGGAACCGGACTCACCGTTCGTGATTTTGAAATGAGCGAATCGGAAGAGAACGTGCTGCTGAAAACCGACACTGAAAAAGTCGAAAAGGCGAAAGGTCTCCTGAACATGATCGAAAGTGAACGTTCTGATATCGTTGAGTTTAACGAAGAAGAACACGACTTTAAACGCATGAAAGGGGTGGTTGCTCGGTTTTCTACTCGAGACGCAAATGGCGTAGAAAGCGCATTCTTCATTGTGAAGGCGTTGCAATCAGCGAGCGCATTAAAAGGCGCGCTGAGCTGGGAGATAAATGGCGGACGCTTTGACCAATTTAAAGCAGATGTTGGCCTAAAGATTCCGACGGACAGCCATGTGCTTATTGTCCAAGACGATATTTTTGTATTCAACCAGTCAAAGTTCGAACGATTGTTTGAATACGACTATAAAAAGCAGTTACTAGCTGATAAAAAAGTTGCCGAAATCGAAAGCGTCTATAAGCTGAGTTTTCCGGAAGGTCTAGACCTGCAAACACTAGTAAAAGACAAGAAGAAAATTGTGAATAAGCTCCAGAAGCTCGAAGTTGGCTCAGTCACCCAAGAGCAAGCGCTGGAATACGCTGATGAAATGCAACTAGAGCTCATGACAGATGATGCCGATGCTATCATTATCATGGACGGTAATGATCTCGACATGTTTGTAAATCTTATCAACGAGGATTATATCACCAGTACAATCACAGGTAAGCGCTATGAGATTAAGAGCAAGAAGCTACTGAATGAATCTGAGGGTGAGCCTCCGAGAGGCTAGATTATAGTAGCAATACAGTGTGCTTTTCTGTTCACGAGTCTTGATTAGTCGCGGAGTATATAGCTACAATAGGTTAAATTATATGTAGCATCAACTCCGTCGGAAGTGAAATTGCCGCCACAGTCCATTCCTTTAGGTATTTGACCGTCAAGACCAATTGTTATAACTGCGTTTGGTGTGCTGGTGTCATAATCTGTGAAAGGTCCGACTAATTCTTTAGATGCTGTAGGGATTGGATTGCCTGGTAGTGACCCGACTTTCTTTAACTCAGTCATTAAAGCTGCGTTATTAGACTCTAAGAGTGAGTCCGGTTGAGTGCCACGCGGCGCAGGCGATGTGTATGTGCCAGCGGATTGATATGATCGACAGCGGGCGGCTCCGTCGTAGCCTGCAGGAAACCCGTTGCCGAGGCAAAAGCCAGGACCTTGTGGGTAAAGTTGTGGAGGGTATGAGCCGAATGTAGCTTTGTAGAGCTGAAATAATTTAACAAATTGTTTTCCGGATACGACACGTGCTGTGTTGTTGGATCGCTGCTGGATTCCATTGTATGCCACGATAGAAATTGATGCCAAAATAGCGATGACGACTATTACAATGAGTAATTCGACAATTGTGAAACCGGTTGTGGTTTTCTTCATAATACGAAGTATACTCCAGTGAGGTATTGGCGCGCAACTAATCTTGGCTAGACTATATCTGTGGTGTATCAAACGCTACTAGATTGTCTTGCTACTAGATTCATTTGATCGTGATGCTGTTATTATCGTTATATTTTCTGACACGATATAGCCGTTAATACGACTGTTTTAATGGTCGGACTGTGCTCTTGACGATGGTATACTGGTATGAATGAAGCAAGCACTGGCGGTAGAGATAATGATGGCGGGGAAGAGTGTCTTTTTGACGGGTCCTGCGGGGGCGGGGAAGACGTTTGCGCTTAATCAATTTATTCGTCTCGCCAAGCATGACGGCAAGCATGTCTCAGTGACTGCAACGACAGGACTTGCGGCGACACATCTTGGCGGTACAACCATCCATAGCTGGAGTGGCATGGGTATCAACGATGATATCCCGCCGCACTTTGCCGATAATCTCGCCAAAGGCCGCAGGGATATTATTGAAAAAACCGATGTGCTTATCATCGATGAGATTTCGATGTTGCACGATTTTCGACTCGACATGGTCGACGAGATTTGTCGCAATGTGAGGGATAACGACGATGTACCATTTGGCGGTATCCAAATCATTTTGTGTGGTGACTTTTTTCAGCTGCCACCAATCAACCGTGGCGATAGCCGAGCGGGTGGTTTTGTGGTGACGAGCAACGTCTGGCATGAGCTACAGCCGATTGTCTGTTATCTCGACGAGCAACATCGTCAGGACGAAAATGATAAGCTGCTTGAGATTTTAAGTGCGATGCGCTCTGGTGATGTGCGCCGTAACCATGCTGAGACCTTGCTTGAGCGCGTCGAAGCTGAGCACGACCTCGATAAGCCGATGACTGAACTGCATACCGTCAACATTGATGTCGACACAATAAATAATAAAAAGCTGGCTGCGCTCGATGGCGATGAGATTTCATATACACAGACAACCACCGGTAGTGAAGGCTACGTAGAAAATCTGCAGCGGTCGGTACTCGCGCCAAAGACGCTGAACGTGAAAGTTGGCGCACTAGTGATGTCAGTAAAAAATAGCCTCGAACGAAAATATGTGAACGGCAGTATCGGCACGGTCATCGAATTCGAACATGGCAGTGAATACCCAGTGGTAAAGTTTCAAAATGGAAAAATCGTCACGATGCAACCCGATACCTGGGAGCTTCGTGATGGTGATAAAAAGCGGGCGTCGATTACGCAAATACCTCTACGTTTGGCATGGGCGATCACTGTCCACAAAAGCCAAGGTATGACACTCGATGCTGCGAAGATTGATCTTCGGAAAGCCTTCATCGAGGGTATGGGCTACGTGGCACTCAGCCGAGTAAAAAGTCTCGATAATTTGTACCTTCATGGCATCAACCAAATGGCACTGAAAGTCAGTCAGGACGCACTCGATATCAACGATATGCTGCTCGATAAGTCACGGAGCGATGCCAAGGAGTACGCACATCTTGAAAAAAACTATCATACACGAAATCTCAAAGCGGGCAAGAAAACCGACGGAGCCAGCACGTGGCGCGATAAGATAGAAAAAATGCGCGAAACGTATCCGAATGCCTATAAACCATGGACGACACTGCAAGATGGGGAACTAAAAGTGGGATTCAATAACGGAAAGACTCTTCCTGAACTTTCGAAGCAGCTCGGTCGACATGAAGGTTCGGTGAGGATGAGGCTACAGAAACATTACGGAGACGATGTCGTAAGTTGACTATTAATATCTATTATAGTATAATAAACATTAATGAGATTCATGTATGAATACTTTGGTTTGCGGTATGATCCTTCGAGAGCTGGTACATTTTTGCGAGCGAAGAATCTCACGACTGTCATGAGCTTTATCGCTATAGCGGCAGTTACAGGTAGCAATGCTGAGGCCCCGGTGTTTGATATACCTGTATTGTCAGTATGTCCTGGCGAAATTGTACCTGATCAACCACCAATAATGACCAATACGGGCTCTATGGGTGTGTATGCCGTAGACTTACCTGAATGTAACAAAAACTAGCACAGTATTACTATCTTTCTAGTAGCTTTGGTAGAATAGGATGAGTGAAACATTATTCTGATATGAAATTTCCAAAACGGTTCTTGTGGGGGGTCTCTACATCGGCACACCAAGTCGAGGGCGGCAACCACAACCAGTGGTCGGCGTGGGAGCTTGAGAATGCCAAGGCCAATGCTGCGCAAGGAAAAGCTCAGTATCATGATCTCGAAGTGTTCGATGATATACGGGCGGAGGTGACCTCCTCGGATAACTATATTGCCGGTGCAGCAGCGAATCACTACGACAGATTTGAAGCAGACTTTGATTTGATCAAGAAAATGCAGCTCAATGCGTTTCGATTTAGCGTTGAGTGGTCACGCATCGAGCCCAATGAAGGCGCATGGAACGCCCAAGCAATCGAACACTACAAGCAGTACGTTGCGGCGCTAAAAAAACGCGATATTGAACCGATGATGACGCTGTTTCATTTTAGTCTTCCTCAGTGGTTTACAGAAAAAGGCGGGTTTGAAAAACGAAAAAATGTAAAATATTTCGTTCGGTTTGCAGAAAAAATCGTAGAAGAACTAGGTAAAGACATACGGTTTATCATTACCATAAACGAGCCAGCCGTGTACGCCCTCGAAAGCTATCAAGAGGGCAACTGGCCACCGGAGGTGCAGAATAAACGAACGGCTTTTAGGGTGCTCAGAAACCTTATCTATGCGCATAACCAAACGGCTAAGAAAATCCATACCATGAATCGACGGTATAAAGTTGCGATTGCTAAGAATGCGAGTTATGTATACCCGGGAGACGACGCGTTGTTGTCTCGTGCGAGTGCAGCTGTGCTGCAGTATGCAAAGGATGATTACGTGCTACGCCGAATACGAAAAAGCAGTGATTTTATTGGTGTAAATTACTATTATAGCGAACGAGTGTACGGCTATCGAGTTCACAACGAAGACAAAAATCTGAGTGATATGGGCTGGGACATGCATCCAGAACATTTGCAGTACGTGCTTGAACGGCTTGATAAAAAATACAAGCTACCCTTGATTGTGACAGAAAATGGCGTCGCTGATGCCGATGATACTGCCAGAAAATGGTGGCTTGCAAAGACGATGATGGCACTCAATGAGGCACTCAAAGAGGGAGTACACGTGCAGGGTTATTTCCATCGAAGTTTGCTTGATAATTTTGAATGGGCACATGGGCATTGCCCGAATTTTGGGTTGGTCGCCGTCGATCCAACCACGCTAAACCGCAAGCCAAAACAAAGCGCCGCGTGGTGGGCGAAATTTCTTGCAAACGCAAAAAAGAATTGATCACGAACTAGACTATCGACTGTGTAGCGCCGCAAGCTCAGTGTAGACGTTCCATGTCTTCGTTGCTTGATCTACCATTGCATCTTCATGAGAATCGTATTTGTTTTCGTCCCATTTCCAGTGAGACTGATCGACAATGTCACTGAGGTACCGTGCCGTATTTTCAAGCGCAATTGTTTGCGCCGATGTGATTGCATTGTTATAGAATTCCTCAAAGTTGCCGCACGTCAGATCGGTTGAGTCGTAGTACCCTTGGCAGAAGGCAACAACGAGGTCGTGTAGTGCCGACCCCTTCATCTCTTTCGTCAGTGAGCGCAGAAAGTCCCCGATGTCTATATACGGTGAATGAACCATGATAGTGTCCCAATCGATGTAGGTATAGGGTTTTTTATCTCTAAACAAAATGTTGTTTATTTTTGGATCGGCATGAATGAGTTGCTTCGGTGAGTCTTCATGCGCGAGGTCGAGCGAACGAAATGCCTCTAACGTTGTAGCTGCCAATGATGACGCGTCATCCGCGAGTGAGTCGACTCGCTCGGCGAGGTGTTCGAGGTGGTAGGTGTGTTCTCGGTAGTGCGGAAGTGTAGGGTTAATTGAAATATGGATATTGTTCAGGCTACGGTGTAGTGACGCCAGTAAGGTGCCGCATTCTGTGAGAAGCTGAGGCGAAAGTTCTGGCAGCGCTTCGTCCGAATCGATGAACATACTCAATCGCCAGGTTAGTCCTTCGTCACTATAGAATGGTAAGTTATCGTGTGTGCGTAGTATTTTTGGTACATCCCAGCCAGTGACTATAAGTTCATCAAGAATTTTCGTCGACTCGGTTATCATATCTTCAGAAAACACTGCGCTAATCGACTGTAAAATGTATTTTCCCTCATTTGATTCTACGAGCCACGTAGCGTTTACCTTACCGCCACTGATAGTTTCGATACGGGCATCGGGCGATACGTTAAATGCAGTGAGGACGGCTGAAGGAATGGTGTGTGAGTCCATTACACATCTACTCGCAGAATATTTTCATCTCGTTTCGGCTCAAGCCCTGCCACTACGAGGCTCTCAGCCGTAGCAGAGTTTTTTGGAGCGATGTACTGCATGAAGGAGATTCCTCTGCTGCGCGCCACGGTAGTGTGCATGCGAATGTCAGCTGCGTTCACGGCTTCGTCAGGGCCGTATAAATGAAGCTTCACGTATGTCTTACAGGTCTCATATGCTGTTACTACATCGTTCGTGCTACTAATGTCTGATAGTTCTGTAGCGTTATCAAGCGGCAAGTTAAATAGGGTACTAATCCCCATATCGTGCGCCCCCATTTTTTTATAGAAACTTACAGCGGCTCCACGTTCCAATTCGGTCATGAACTGTAATGAAGCGAGGCCTTTGGCTCGAGTCCAACATGTAAGCTCGTCGAATAATTGAGCAGCAATGCTTTTTGGTTCATTTTCGAGCCTGCCACGATATGATTCGTCGACAATAAAGCTACCGAGCCAGGTAGCCGGAGTGTCTGAAAGGATAAGATTTTTGTCGTACGATCTCGGGACGATAGATAGACTACCGGCTCCGATCACCGTTCCGTCTCGTATCGCGACAAACTCCTCGTGGTCCAGCGAGTCAATTGTTAGTTGTAGCTCGTTCGCATCGATAGGCCTGCCATCGTGATTTGTACTGAGTTGTGCCATAAGCTTTCCGAGGTCTGCGCGGGTTTTGTCGTTAAAGCTCGTAAGCGGTCCTGTATAGGTCGTAGGAAGTGATGTCATGACCCAAGTGTACTGAGTAGAGACTTGAGGTGTCAAATTTGATACTATTGTAGAATCATATTATGAGCAGCAGTTCTGAAACAATACAAGGGAGCATAGAGATGGAGCCACAAGAAGAACCAGATTTTGTTGTGTTGGATCTTGATAGGACACTGATAGACAACAATGTACTAATGGAACTGCTCTATGAGTCACTTGGAGGCAACAGTGCTGATGATGCTCGGGAGAAACTACATGAGCTGCGGCAAAAAGAACTTGCAAATCGCGGCAACAGTTTTGATGTGCTCGGCGCTCTGAATGAAATCTGGGGTGTCGATGCCAAATTCGTGAACGTACTTATCGATAGAATTGTCAGCCACCCGGATGCACTCGGTATAGTTGTCGAGGGCACAGCGGAGATACTGGAAGAACTGAAAAAAAGCAGCGTGTTACACGGCATAGTGACCTACGGTGAAAATGCAGACTGGCAAAACATGAAGGTGGAAATCCTGCGTCGGATTATCGGACTCGATTCGGCTGATACGCCACACAGTGTTACGTCGGTCAAGGCCAAGGCGCACTATATCGAGAACGAATGGTGGGACGATGACAGAAAGCAATTTCTTGTGCCCGAAGAGGTGTGCGGTATACCAGGTGGCGTGTACACAGAAACTATACATATACTTGACGATAAAAAAGCAAACCTCGAGAACAGTGGTGAACTCAACATTCGAGCATACCTAGTCGACGCAGCAGACTCTAGTTCACTTCAATACCAGTTTAATAGACTAAAGATGAACCTACACAAATAGCTCGGTCGCTACTTTTGCGTTATAAGCACCAGAGTGTTACCATAAACAATATGAAAAAGCCATCAACAAAAAAACCGACCAAACGATCAGCCCAGGCCAAAAAGACAAAGTTTTCTCAGGTAGCCTCATTCAGCAGCACAACACCAAACGATTTTATCGTCGCTACCCTGATTATCTCGCTGCTTGTCAATCTTTTTATGGTGTGTCTGTGGGTTGCGCTCCAATACACGACCCAGTATGACGCCTATCTTTCCAACTTTTTCTTCGGTAGGTAAGAAGTTTCACGTAAGGCAATCTAACCTCTGCATGACAGGGGTTATTTTCTTGCTTGTGGTTATCCCCCTTTCTGTGGATAACCACGTTCGTTACTACCGTACCTAAATTATGTCTCAAAAAGTACTTGCATGTGGGTAGTAGTGGGTAGTATGATAGTCTCAGTGGAAAGAAGTGGGTAACACCACCAACAAAACAAACACCACACAAAAACATTAAAATAATCAAAACGCTCAAAAACGAGAAAGGCTATGAACCTTAGCGATGGATTATTTCGAACGAAAGCTTGATGACAAGCGTCGGCTAACAATACCGACAGAACTTCGAAATGAATTCGCGAGTGGCGTTGTAGTAACTCGGGGCTTTAAAGATTACCTCCACCTATACCCTAAACAGGTTTGGGACAGGGAAGTCGAACCAAAACTCGCTGGTAGTATTCTTGACGAATCTATCGCCGACTTAAACGTTCGTTTCCGTCGAGGTAAAACTGAAGCAGAGCTGGATCAGAAGCAAGGACGACTGTCGATAGAACAGCACTTACTCGACTACGCAGGCATCGAATCGACCCTGGTAGCAGTACGAGTTGGCGCGTACTGGAGACTGATGAACCCGGCAACTGAGACGTAGATTATGTGTCGAACAACTGCTGTACATTAACAACTTAGAAAAACCTCGAGACCACCTACCTGGTACTATGCAGTGGTACATCGACACACATTAAACAGTCGAACGCACCTTACCTAAAAAAACACCTCCCAAAAAACTCCACACCTCACTATATAAGTCTCTCAAGGTCTAGAACCATAGAAATGAGCTACATTCGTAGCCCTGAAAGAAGCGTTTTAGACCAACTTATTACAAAAACAAACACATGCGAAAACAAACATAGCATAGTACTGGGGTAGGTGATCTCGAGATAACAACAGATGATATACTATCTGGAGTTATATGAGTATCAAAGAACATCCACCACAAGTACACATTCCAGTGTTGCTGGAGAAAACGCTCGAAGTGATGAACCCCAAGGTCGGTGAGAACTATTTAGATCTTACGGCAGGCTACGGAGGTCACGCTGAGGCTTTTTTTGCACACACGCACGAATATACTACTTCTGTTCTTGTTGACCGCGATGTTACGACGTCTGGTCACTTAGAAAAGTTTATCCAGCATGGGGCTGATTTTCGTACACTCGATTTCCTAGCTGCCGCACGGCAATTAGTAGAAGAGGGACGAACATTCGATCTAGTACTGGCAGACTTGGGGGTGTCGTCACCGCAGCTAGATAGGCTAGAGCGAGGTTTTTCTTTTCAAGGTCAGGGTCCACTCGATATGAGAATGGATCAACGGCAAACGTTTACGGCTAAAGATATCGTCAATTCATACAGAAAAGATGATATTATGCGTATACTGATCCGTTATGGTGAAGAACCACGACCAATAGTCCGACGAATTGTAGACGCAATTCTGACGGCACGAGAAGAACAACCGATCGAGACAACAGATCAGCTCGCTCAAGTTATACTAGCAGCCCATCGTGGACGGAGAACGAGAATTCATCCGGCTACGCGCACCTTTCAAGCACTTCGAATTGAAGTAAATAACGAACTAGGCCAAATAGAGGACCTGATGCCGCTACTGCCTCGTCTGCTAAAACCGCAGGGGAGAGTTGGCATCATCAGCTTTCATAGTCTAGAAGACCGTTTAGTAAAACGATTTTTCGCACTAGAAAAAGCCGCAGGGTACGAAGCTGAACTAGACGTTATTACAAAAAAGCCGTTATCGGGTGCAACCTACGATGTTCACAATCCGCGATCTCGCAGCGCAAAGCTACGAGTCGCAGTGAAAAAATAAAACAAACAAAAAGGGGATAGCAATGCCAATCCACATCCAAGTACAAGCACAGTCAAACGAAACACAAGTTGTAGACGTTCGACACAAATAGTACATTCGTAGCGGAGAGACACCTCGTCTCTCCGCTACTCATACTCAACAAAAAACATAAACAAAAAACAAACATTATGACATACCAACGATCCACCACCTACAATCGTCGTTCGGGCTCAATGCGCAGGAATCAAAATTCTGTTGCGTACAGTTCGGCCGTCAAACTCGGCCCAGTGACGCATACAGTGCTGGTTGCACTGATGATCACTGTCCTTGGTTTGATTTACCTGACACAAGCGACAAAAGCGACTGCATACGATTATGAAGCGCAGGGAATAGATGATAAAATAGCAGAGATGCAGAGTGAGAAGACAGATCTCGAAGTAGAGAATGCCAGACTTACCGCACTCGAAGCAGTACAAGATAGCGCTGTAGCAAAATCTATGGAAGCTCCGAAAGAAACTAACAACTTACGATAGAAAGATAAACAGTGAAAGCGGCGACCACGACGACCCATGGACGAATCAGCTTACTCAAGAAATTGTGCCTTCTTATGATGGCACTTTTTGTCGCGCGACTATTTTATATGCAAATTATCCAACATGACCGATACGTTGCCGCAGCTGAACAGGAACAGGTGAAGAGCCTTGTCGTAAAAGCCGATCGAGGCGAGATTTATGCGCTTGATAACGGAAAGCCCGTCAAACTCGTCTTGAACGAAAACGTGTACACGGTGTTCGCAGACCCGATTGAAGTAAAAGACCCAGAAGCAATTACAAAAGCAGTGAAAGAAATTGCTGGCGGGACTGCGGTAAAAGATATAAAAAAACTCGTAGTGGCCACTCCGAGCCGATATAAGATATTGGCAAAGAATGTTTCACGAAATCAAGCGAAATTACTGCGCGAAAAGCAGTTGGCTGGTCTTGGGTTCCAAAAAACAACGCGTCGGATTCACCCAGAAGGAAAACTCGCCTCGCAGGTACTAGGGTTTGTGAATGCAGAAGGTACTGGACAGTATGGCATCGAAGAGGGGCTTGATGCACAGCTAACTGGTACGGATGGTATGTTGAAGTCGGTAACAGACGTTCGGAACGTTCCCCTAACCGTAGGTAACAACAACGTGCGGGTACCGGCGAAAGACGGTAAAAATGTCGTACTTTCGATTGATAGAAATATCCAAGCCTATACCGAGAAGGCACTGTATGATGAAATGAAAAAAATTGGTGCTACGAAGGGTAGTGTTATTGTCATGGACCCCCAGTCAGGTAAAGTGCTATCAATGGCAAATTTACCAGACTATAATCCCGAAAAGTATACAACCGTCATGAACGGAGCTGCTTTCAATAATTCGGTCATTACGGCACCGTACGAACCTGGATCGGTCATAAAAACCTTCACCGTTGCCACTGCCTTAGACAAGGGAGTTATTACCCCAACGTCGAAGTTTAACAATACCGATTCTATCAACGTGGAAGATATTGTCATCAAGAACGCCAACCTAGGCATAACTGGCAACATTACCATGCAAGCTGCATTGAGCTGGTCGCTCAACACTGGTATGGTTACAATCGCTCAACGATTGGGTGATGGAAAAAACATTACCTATGATGCACGAAAAACGATGTACTCATACCTGCACGATAAGTTTAAGCTCGGAGAGAAGACCGGCATTGAGCTTGCGGGCGAGCAAGCGGGT
>Ga0115567_10006508_pt1 | contig 11165 bp, 9 predicted proteins | sample COGITO_mtgs_1204_2_FD_88679 | JGI IMG/M metagenome (GOLD analysis project Ga0115567, IMG submission 88679) | Pelagic marine microbial communities from North Sea - COGITO_mtgs_120412 | ecosystem: Environmental > Aquatic > Marine > Epipelagic | place: Germany:Helgoland, sampling site Kabeltonne... | reverse complement strand
TCCTGAACGTCGTCAATAACTAGGCACCGAAACTCCTGACTATGCGGGCTCAGAATATCTGGGGCGATTAAGGGGCTGAAACCCTTCATTGATCAGATGGAATGGAACGCGGCAAGGTCGCTCAGCGCGATACTTCTAGGGCAGCGTGATCCGCTTTTCTTCGGGTACCAGCGCATTGATTTGCGCAATATGCTTTGGCAGGCACTTGGTCAGGAAGTCATACGTTTCAACCACATGCGCCCGTGCAGCCTTGCCCAAGTTTTCGAATTCTCGGGGATTTTCAAGCACCTCAACCACCTGTTTCGCAAGGGCTGCATGGTCAAAGAAATCCACCAACAGACCGGTTTCACCGTGCGTGATCGCTTCTTGCACGGGGGCCACGTCGGAGGCCACAATGGTCGCGCCCATCGACATCGATTCCAGCAGCGACCAGGACAGGACGAAAGGCATCGTCAGATAGATGTGGCAACGGCTTACCTGAACCAACTTCTGATACTCGGGATAGGGCACCTGCCCCAGAAAATGCACGCGATCCCAATCGACACGGTCACCCACCTCCGCCTCCATCTGCGCACGCAACCCACCGGGTGTCTTGGCGCCGTAGGACACTTCATTTCCGCCAAGTATCAGCACCCGAGCATTAGGCCGTTGCGCTAAAATCTCCGGAAGTGCACGCATGAAGATATGGAATCCCCGCGTATGCTCGAGGTTGCGGGTGACATAGGTGACAACCTCATCGCCCCGCGTCAAATCACGCCCCAGGCGTCCCAATCCTAGCTTGACGGAAGTCTTGGGCTTTAGCTGATCGGTGCGAATACCGTCATGGCAGACATACATCTTGTCGTGGAAACTGGCGGGAAAACGGTCGCGCTGCCAGTTGGTCGGGGCCAGCCCCTTGTCCACCGTCTGAATATTCGCCAACGGCACGGCATTGCGGGCATGCATCATGAAAGGCGCGTGGTCTGATACCTTGTCCTCTGGATCAAACGCCACGGGACCGCCGGTCAAACTGTAGTAATATTCAAAGAAACCAAGGATGGGGACGCTCGGCCAAAGCTCTTTGAAAAACGTCAGCTCCCCCCAACCGGTATGCCCAAGGATGATATCGGGTCGAAACCCCTCTTCCGCCTCGATCTTTTGCGCAGCAAGGATCGCGCCATAGCCGTTACCTGCCGCTTCTTCCCACACTTTGCTGAGGCCATAAGCGTCTTTTGCCGGGCGATGGTGCGTTTTGTAGATCCGCGTTTCCACGCCGTCGAATTTGGGCGGGTTTTGCCGTTGCGTCAGGAAATACAAGCGGTGCCCGCCCTGTGCTGCGAGCCACTGAACCAGCTCGCGATATTGCCCCGGCATGTTCTGATGAACGAACAGAATGTTCATGCCGCGCTACTTGCCCTTCCAGACCGGATTACGCTTTTCCGCAAACGCACGCGCGCCCTCCAGCTGATCGTCGGATGCATAAAGCGTGTCGACAGATGCAAGCTGCCGTTGGGTGATCCGGTTCATCGCGTCCTGAAACTTCGCATCCTCAGCGTCGCGCACAATTTCCTTTATCGCCGCATAGACCAGCGGCGGACCAGAAGCCAAGAGCCGCGCCAGCTCCCACGCGCGGTCCATCAACTGCGCTTGCGGTACAATCTCGTTGATCAAACCCCAACCCTTGCCCTCTTCGGGTGTGAACCAACGCCCTGTCAGCAACAACTCCATCGCGATATGATACGGGATACGTTTGGGCAGTTTCACACTTGCCGCATCCGCCACCGTCCCGGACCGTATCTCAGGCAAGGCAAAGCTCGCGTGATCTGCGGCCAATATCATGTCCGCAGACAGCGCCAGCTCAAGACCCCCGCCGCAGCAAATCCCATTTACCGCAGCAATCACCGGCTTGTTGAGCCCGCGTAATTCCTGCAAACCGCCAAATCCACCAATTCCGTAGTCGCCGTCGACCGCATCGCCATCGGCAGCAGCTTTCAAATCCCAACCGGGACAGAAAAATTTCTCTCCACCGCCGGTGACAATCGCCACGCGCAACGCAGGGTCGTCGCGGAATTCCGCGAACACCTCGCCCATCCTGCGAGACGTCATCAGATCAATCGCGTTTGCCTTGGGCCGGTCCAGCGTTACTTGCAGGATGCCATCCTCATGATGGGTCTTGATCGGGTCCATGTCGTTCTCCTGTCAGGTTGCGCGGATCAACGCGTCTACTGCGATCGCTCTTGTCGGTGTGCACATGAGCGGATTCACCTCAACCTCGCTGACTACCTTCGCATTCGCAACCACATAGGCTTGCACACCCAAGATCGCGTCAACAATGGCCTGCAAATCTGCCGCCGGTTTGCCGCGATATCCATTGATCAAAGGCCAGATACGCAGCTGCCTCAGCGCGCTCTCAACCGCCGTCGCATCCGACGGCACCAAAAGTGATACCGTATCGCGCCATAATTCGGTCAGCACGCCGCCCGCACCCAAGGTCAGCACAAAGCCATGCGCCGGATCGCGCGTGATGCCAATCAGAAGTTCGGCAACAACACCCTGCACCATTTCCTCAAGCAGATAAGAACCGCCGCCCATGTCCTGCGCGGCCTGCGCAACGTCTTGCAGCGCAAGATTCAGCCGCACACCGCCTGTTTCGGATTTGTGGGCAAGACCAGAAACTTTCAACACCAGCGGCCCTGCGAGGTCTGCCATTGAGATATCCCGCGCAGTGCCGCTCACACCGTTTGGCACCGCCACGCCATGTGCGGCAAGCAGCGCCTTGGCGTCTGCTTCAGGGACCAAACGCGCGTCCCCTTCCTTGCCGGGGATTAAAGCAGGTTCCGCCAGGGGCGCACGCAGCGTCGCTGCAACCTCCGCCGCGGCAATTGCTTCGCGCAATCCCTGCAGCGGGGTCACGCCACCGGCCATCAGTCGTTCGGCGATATCCTCAGGCATCAGTTCGGGCAACGTCGCCACCATAGCAACAGGCCGCCCCGATCGCCTCCGCACCTCAAGGGCAGCAAACGTCGCGCAGTCCCAATCGCTGGCGTCCGTATGCGGATAATCCACAATGATAAGCGTCAGCCCGATATGCATTGCCGCCATGGCAACCCAAGCGTCCGCCATTCGCGCTGCATCACGCCATATGTACGTATGATAGTCCAGCGGATTGGACAGGGCGACCATAGGACCAAGTGCACCGGCCAACGCAGCGCGCTGCGCATCCGTCAACGCAGGGAAACCAAGTCCGGTGCCTTGGGCGGTATCAGCAACAAGGCTCGCCTCTCCGCCTGAACAACTGATCGATGACAGCGTCGGCGCATCCAGCGCGCCATTGCAATGCAGCAATTTCAGTGTCTCAAGAAAGGTTGGCAGATCGTCCACCCGACCAATACCAAGTCGTGCCAGCAATGCCGCCGCCCCTGCATCGCTTCCGGCCAACGATGCAGTATGTGACACAGCTGCATGCTGCGCCTGTTCACTGCGGCCAACCTTGAGTGCGATAAGCGGGACACCGCGCGCCGCTGCCGTTATCGCCAGCTCATGCCAAAGCAGTGTATCGCCGAACCCCTCGATATGCAGCCCGATGGCTGTCACACGCGGATCATCCAGCAATGCACATGCAATCTCGGCCTGGGATGTCTGCGCCATGTTTCCACAGGTAATGACGTACGCCACGGGCAACCCCCGCTTTTGCATGGTCAGATTGATCGCGATGTTAGAACTTTGTGTGAGGATCGCGACGCCTCGTTCCACACGCGCACAACCGTGCTGATCTGGCCACAGCAGAGCCCCGTCCAATGCATTGATAAATCCATAGCAGTTCGGACCCAGCACAGGCATGTCACCAGCCGCTGCCACAAGCTGCGCCTGCAAATCCCTACCGGACGCATCCTCAGCTTCAGATTCGGCGAAACCAGAGGCGAAACAGACTGCTCCGCCGGCCCCCATTGCGCTCAGTTGTGTGATGACATCTATCGTCGCGCGCCGGTTGACACCGACAAATACAGCGTCCGGTGGTTCGGGTAAGACGTCCAGAGACGGGACAGCAACGATCCCCTCTGCCTCAATCCCGCGTGGATGCACAAAATGCAGGGCACCTTGATAACCCATGCTCCGGGATTGACGGATAATTTGCGTACACCATGCTCCGCCACCAACGACGGCAACAGAGGACGGCCGCAATAACCGCAACAGGTTATGACGCATGGTTAATGCTCTTCCAAAAGAACTTTCTGTTGGCTTCAAATATCCGGGGGGATTCGTGCATTGCACGGCAGGGGGCGACGGCCCCCTCCCACACCAAAGCCAAAGGCGGCCGAACCCTATGCACCCAGTTCTCTTAACATTTCCCGGCTGATGATATGGCGCTGGATCTCGCTGGTCCCGTCCCAGATCCGCTCGACCCGTGCATCGCGCCAGAAGCGCTCCAAGGGATAATCGTCCATCAACCCCATGCCACCGTGTATCTGTATTGCCGCATCCGTCACCCGCGCCAGCATCTCACTTGCATATAGCTTCGCCGACGCAATCTGGCGGTTCGCAGGCATTCCTTTATCCAAACGGTCCGCCGCCGCCAGCGTCAGCAGGTCTGCGGCGTCAATCTCGGTGATCATATCCGCGAGCTGAAACGAAACCCCCTGAAACTTGCCGATTTTCTGGCCGAACTGTTCACGCTCGGCGGCATAGTTTAGTGCATAATCAAACACCCGCCGCGCGCGCCCAACGCTCATGGTCGCAACAGTGATCCGCGTCGCATATAGCCATGTGTTCATCACGTCAAAACCACCATCGACCGCGCCCAATACCTGCGCATCAGGCAAGCGGCAATCATCGAAATCAAGGATCATGTTTTTATAACCGCGGTGACTGACCGACTTGTAGCCATCCCTGATTGTGAACCCCTTTGTCCCACGATCCACCAAGAACGCAGTGATCCGTTTCTTTGGCCCCTTGGGAGTCTGATCCTCGCCCGTAGCGATGAACACAATGATAAAATCTGCATGATCCGCGCCCGAGATGAAATGCTTGGTCCCGTTTACGACCCAATCACCGCCATCCTTGACGGCGGCACATTTCATCCCCCGGACATCCGATCCCGCGCCGGGTTCTGTCATCGCCAGCGCGTCCATCCGTTCGCCGCGCACGGCGGGCGTCAGATACCGCTCGACCTGATCGCCCTCGCACGCCATCAGGATGTTCTGCGGCCGGCCAAAAAAATGGTTCAGCGCCATTGATCCGCGCCCCAACTCTCGTTCAACCAAAGCAAATTCCAGATGGTTCAGGCCCGCGCAGCCGACGCTTTCGGGGAAATTGCAGGCGTAGAATCCCAATTCGATCGTCTTTCGTTTGATCTCGTCCGCAATTTCCTGCGGCACCTCGCCATTCCGCTCCACCAGCTCCTCATGTGGGTAGATTTCCTTTTCAACGAACCGGCGTACGGTATCCGCAATCATGTGATTCTCTTCGCTCAGCCCGTAATTCATGCCCGTTTCCTATTCTTCAGACGTTCTTTCATTGCCGCTTTACCCATTTCTGTCCCGTCATGAAATGACCCAAACAGTTTGTCCCAAGGCACATCCAGATTTCCGTAGTTCACCTCAAAATAGCGATGGTGAATCTGATGATGAAACATGCCCAGATGTACCCGTTTGACCTTTCGGAACCACAGACCTTCAAATCCCGTATGCGTCGTCACCGCTGTCAGCGCATAGAACATCAGATGAAAGATGACATGCACCGGGCTGCTTGGCAGAACCAGATGGATCACAACTGTTCCGAAATAAAGCACATGTTCAAGCGGATGCATGGCAAGGCCGGACCAAGGCCCGACATCCGTATTCCGATGGTGCAGCGCGTGGAAACGGTACAGGATCTTCGTGTGCAGCAACCGATGAATCCAGTAGAAATAAAAGCTCTCCCAAACCGGGATCAGAAAGAAGAACGCAACAAACCAGATCGGCGTCGCGGCAAAGGTCGTCCCGGGCGCGTATCCGTTGGCCAGCATCCACCAAAGCAGTGCCTCAAACGCAGACCAAACGGTGACGCCGCTGGCAAGCGTCCAGAACATGTTATCAAGAAACTGCGCGTTGAAACTGAAGGTCCGCCCATGGCGTGGATAGGGGCGCGGATCGTATTTCTTGTCCATCCCTTGTGCCGCAAAGGTGTGAAACCACAGGTGCAGACCACCCGCCAGCATCAGGACGCACAGAAAGTTGCGCAGGAAAATCAGCGCAGGCCATAAAAAACCCCATGTTTGGGCCTGATCAAGCGAGGGGCTGAACCATACAAAGCTGATAACGGCCAATCCCAGAATTGCCATATTGATGGTCAGGAAAAACCAACCGTCCGCATACCACTTTAGAACGCGCAGGGGTTGCGGCGGCCATTGCCAAAGCGGAGACACCACAATGGGCAACTCAGGCGTATGGTTCCATTCAGCGCGGTCGCTCATTTGATATACAGCCGTTTTTCAAAAGCGCGCGTGGGGGTTGTCGCGTCTGCTGTGCCGTCATGACATGTCCCAAACCAGCGATTCCCAAGCAGGAGCGCAAACCACGCGACGCGCCATACCGCATTAGCGGCAAAACTGGTCGCTGCCCCCAAGCTGTTCGCGACCGCCCACAACCAACCGCACGCGAACAGGGCGGCAACGCAGATCCCATTGGCGAGTGTAAGCGTGGTTGCAAAAATCACCGCCCAATTGGCGCGATACCATTGCAAAACGGCAACGGGACACAGCGGCTGGCGGTAAACGGTATTGTTCTGACCTACACGACCCGGATGATAGTGCCAGCGTTCCGCTTCCCTTCGGAATCCCGCTTCATCCGCCATAGTCGGATCCTTCCGCATCCAAAATTGCCTTGAGTTCCGTAAGGTGCCGGGTGTCTTGATCCGAGTATTGTTCCAACTCACGCGCCGTTTTTTCCGCGATGGCGTCGGGAACGCAGCGCAAAGGCTGGCCGGTTTGTAACGCGCGGATATACGTTTCTGCAGCACGCTCGAAGTAATAGAGACGATTGAAGGTATCCGCCACAGTATCACCAATCACCATCACACCATGGCTGCCCATCACCATGACCTTTTTCCGCGGGTCTGTCAGGAGTGCGGCACAGCGCGCGCCTTCGTCTTCAAACGCCAGCCCGCCATAGTCTTCATCGATCACCACGCGATTGTAGAAGGTGCAACAATTCTGGTCGATCGGCGGCAAACGGCTGTCCTGCAGACACGCCAATACGGTCGCGAAAATCGAATGCACATGCATGACACAGCGCGCATGGGGGCAGGCTGCATGAACCCCACCGTGCAAACCCCACGCGGTCGGATCAGGCGCGTTCGGCCCGGCGAAAGTCTCGGGATCGTCAGCATCGATCAGCAGCAGTTCGCTGGCCTTGATGCGGGCGAAATGGACCTGGTTTGGATTCATCAGGAACTGGCTGCCGCTTTCGTTGACGGCAAGACTGAAATGGTTCGCGACCCCTTCATGCATGTTCAGACGCTCTGTCCAGCGAAAGGCAGCGGCAAGATCGACACGTTCCTGCCAGTTATCCATGTTCGGTCTCAGGTCGGTGACACTCATATTCTTTCCTCCAGCGTTAGCGGGCGACTCGCGACCCAGACATAACCATTTGCACACAGAATGTAGGCTTCCCGCAGTCCATGTGGCTTGTTCGTCGGGACTTGCAGGATCGTGCCGCCAGCAGCTTCGGCACGGGCGCAAATTTCGTCAGGATCGCTTTCATAAAGCCTGATTTCAATGCCGGCACCGCGTGGCGGTGTTTCGGGAAGCAGCCCCAGCAATGGATTGGAATGATACGTACCATCACTATGAAGCTGAAATACCTGACCGCCATAAGCTATGATCGCGAAATCTGCACTTACCCGGTGTGCGGTCATGGCGAAAACGGTCTCTAAAAAGGCAACTTCATCCTTTACGTCACGCACCAGCAGGTTGAGGCCAAGGCCGGACAACCCTTCCCCGAAATCCTGCGCTGAGATCGTTTCGTAATTCATGCAGTGACCGTCGCGGGATTTGGCGAAACGGTCAAGCCTCTGCGGGCGATGGACACGCCCCAAGACTCGATAACTGGGTCGCATTTCGACCGATCAAATGTGATCTTTCAGGCCTTCTGGAATACTGCTTGCAGGCCTTGCGAGGCAGTGAAACATTAGGGCATGACGGATACCCCTTTTCCAAGCTGGCCCGATGTGGCCGCCGACCTCATCGCAGTCGCCACAGGCCGCGCCCCCGCCGAGATGATTATTTCCGGTGGTATTTGGGTCAATGTCCATACGCGCGAGGCGCTGCCGGGCCATGACATTGCCATCAGTCGTGGCCGTATTGCGTTTGCCGGGCCAGACGCCAGCTATTGTCGCGGGCCGGACACGCAGGTGATCGAGGCTGAGGGTCGGTATATGATCCCCGGGCTCTGTGACGCGCATATGCACATTGAATCGGGCATGCTGACCCCTGCTGAGTTCGCTGGTGCCGTGATCCCGCATGGGACGACGTCGATGTTTACGGATCCGCATGAAATTGCCAACGTGTTGGGGTTGGAAGGCGTGCGTATGATGCATGATGAGGCGCTGATGCAGCCGATCAACATCTTCACCCAGATGCCGTCCTGCGCGCCCTCTGCACCGGAAATGGAAACCACAGGATTCGAGATAACTGCCCGGGATGTCGCTGAGGCGATGCAGTGGCCCGGCATCATCGGTCTGGGCGAAATGATGAATTTTCCCGGTGTGACCAATGCCGATCCGCAAATGCTGGCGGAAATCGCCGCAACACAACGGGCGGGCAAGACAGTCGGCGGGCATTACGCCTCGCCCGATCTTGGCCCTGCCTTTGCCGGATACGTCGCCGGCGGCCCGGCGGATGATCACGAAGGCACCTGCGAGGCCGATGCAATCGCGCGGGTACGTCAAGGAATGCGTGCCATGATGCGGCTGGGATCGGCATGGTATGATGTAGAGGCCCAGATTACGGCGATCACCGAAAAGGGTCTTGATCCGCGCGGGTTCATCCTGTGTACGGATGATTGCCATTCCGGCACACTGGTGAACGAAGGACATATGAACCGGGTGGTACGTCATGCGATCGCCTGCGGTTGCGACCCGCTCATCGCGTTGCAAATGGCAACGATCAATACCGCAACTCATTTCGGGCTGGAGCGTGAGATCGGGTCGATTGCCCCCGGGCGCCGCGCTGATGTGATCCTAACGCCAGATCTCAAATCGCTTCACATAGAGACTGTTATTGCCCGTGGCCAAGTGGTCGCACAGAATGGTGAATGCCGTGTCGCGTGCCCACATTACGATTGGCCCGACACCGCGCGCCAGACCGTGCATTTGGGCAAGCCACTGACGGCTGAAGATTTTGATATCCCCGCTCCGAAAGGTGCCAATGCCGTGACGGCCAACGTCATCGGCGTTGTGGAAAATCAAGCCCCGACAAAGGCCCTGAAATTTGAACTGCCCGTGACCGAAGGCCGGGTGCAAGCCACTGGTGACGTTTGCCAGATCGCCCTTGTCGAACGTCATCGTGCGACAGGAGGCGTCGTCAACGCCTTCGTCTCCGGCTTCGGGTATGAGGGGAAGATGGCGATGGCGTCCACTGTGGCGCATGACAGCCATCACATGATCGTGGTGGGCACGGATTGTGAAAACATGTCACGCGCGGCAAACCGTCTGGCCGATGTCGGCGGCGGCATCACGATTTTCAAGGATGGCGCGGAACTGGCGTTGGTCGAACTCCCCATCGCAGGCCTCATGTCGGACCGTCCCGCGGTCGAAGTCGCCGCCAAAGCCGAACAGATGATGCAGGCGATGCGGGACTGCGGTTGCACGCTCAACAATGCATATATGCAGCATTCACTGCTTGCCCTTGTTGTAATCCCCGAACTCCGCATTTCGGATCTTGGCCTTGTCGATGTTCGTACATTTCAATTTATTCCAGTATTAGAGCCACATTCATGACCAAACTCCTGACACCTAAGGTGCCAGCGCCCGCGCTTTTCCATGACGCGACAGCCGCCGTGGACCGCCTGACGGAGCTTTACACCCAAGCTACTCAATTCCTGCGTGACAGCTTTATTAAAGCGATGGGAGAAAAGCCGCCAAACGCCCGCATCAGAGCCTTCTATCCCGAAATTCGCTTTACCACGTCGTCCTATACGCAGGTCGATACCCGGCTGTCTTTTGGCCATGTGTCTGCGCCTGGCACTTACACCGCGACAATAACGCGGCCAGATCTTTTCCGGCACTATCTGATCCAGCAGATTGGCCTGCTGATCGAGAACCACAACCAGCCTGTTAGCATCGGCGCATCTGCCACGCCGATCCCGGTGCATTTCGCGGTAACGAACGATGCCCATGTAAATATACCCCAGGAAGGTGCCGCTGATTTCACCCTGCGCGATATCTTCGACGTGCCTGATCTCAGCACCACGAACGACGATATCGTCAACGGCACTTACAACAGTCTCGACGGTACGGGCCAGTTGGCACCTTTCACGGCACAGCGGGTGGATTATTCACTGGCGCGTCTGACCCACTATACCGCGACGGACCCGGACCACTTTCAAAGCTACGTCCTGTTTACCAACTACCAGTTCTATGTGGCCGAGTTTGAAGAATACGCACGCCAACAACTGCGCGATCCCGACAGCGGCTATACGTCCTTCGTATCGACCGGCAACGTGGAGATTACGGATGCCGATACGGCCCTGCCCGTTTCCGCAAAGACACCGCAAATGCCGACCTATCATCTGAAACGCGCGGATGGGTCCGGCATCACCTTGGTCAATATCGGCGTCGGCCCATCAAACGCCAAGACGGCGACCGACCACATCGCGGTTCTGCGGCCACACGCGTGGTTGATGGTCGGACATTGCGCAGGATTGCGCAATTCGCAGGCGCTTGGGGATTTCGTGCTGGCCCATGCCTATCTACGCGAAGATCATGTGCTGGACGACGATCTGCCCGTTTGGGTGCCCATTCCCGCTCTGGCCGAAATCCAAATCGCGTTGGAACAGGCAGTGGCCAAAGTGACGCAGCTTGACGGGTATGAGCTGAAGCGGATCATGCGCACCGGCACCGTCGCGACCATTGATAACCGCAACTGGGAATTGCGTGACCAGTCGGGTCCGGTGCAGCGCCTCAGCCAATCGCGCGCCATCGCGCTGGAT
>Ga0115567_10006507_pt1 | contig 11165 bp, 13 predicted proteins | sample COGITO_mtgs_1204_2_FD_88679 | JGI IMG/M metagenome (GOLD analysis project Ga0115567, IMG submission 88679) | Pelagic marine microbial communities from North Sea - COGITO_mtgs_120412 | ecosystem: Environmental > Aquatic > Marine > Epipelagic | place: Germany:Helgoland, sampling site Kabeltonne... | reverse complement strand
TCAATGGCAAATGCGCCGATTATTGCCCCCGCACCAACACAAAACGAAGCCGCCGCAGAAACATTAAAAATCAAAAAGCAAAACGGAGAGGATGTACCTCTGAATATCGAGCTGGCACTCACCCCCATGGAGCAGGCAAAGGGACTGATGTTCCGCACCGAAATGGCTGATGATGCAGGTATGTTATTCGTGTTTAAAGAAGAAGCTCCTCGTTCATTTTGGATGAAAAACACGTTGATCCCACTCGATATAATTTTTATCAAGCGCAACGGTGAAATACTGAATATTCGTGAAAATGCCATTCCACAGGATTTAACCCCTGTAACCTCCGAGGGAAATGCCTACGCCGTTTTAGAAATTAACGCGGGCATGTCAAAGACACTTGGGTTGGGCGCGGGCGATAAAGTCATTCATCCGTATTTTGGCTTAATGGCACCCAAATAACTGTTAAATTGCACGGGATTACAAATAAATATGTTGCTCACTAAAATGCAATCGTGTATCACACACACCTGAAGGTGCGGAATGTAGCGCAGCCTGGTAGCGCAACTGCTTTGGGAGCAGTGGGTCGGGGGTTCGAATCCCTCCATTCCGACCATCCTTCTATTTCACCCTTGCGATGAGGAGGGGGAGCAAACTATGAAGCCTTCAAACGCGAATAAACCTCAGCCACGCGGTGACATCTGGAAAGACTGGGCGGTGGCGGCGCAAGAAGGTAATAAAACCGCATATAATCGCCTCTTGTCCGAGCTTGCTCCATTTATCCGAAATTATCTTATATCGCGCGTTGCCAACCCTGAATGGGCAGACGACATCACACAAGACGTTCTTATCTCTGTCCATAAATCATTGAAAACATATAGCGGCGATCGCCCCTTCACCCCATGGCTAATGGCGATCACCAATTTTCGCAAAACGGATTTCCTGCGAAAGCATTATTCAAGCCGTGGTGACAAACAAACAACCATGGATGATGCAGAGTTTTTATCTGCGCATGTAACCAACCCCACCCATATCGGCGAATATAAAGATATAGAAGCCGCATTAGATAGCTTGCCTACAAAGCAAAGAAAAGTATTCGAGATGATGCGCATTCAGGGCTACACCGCGAAAGAGGTCGCCAATGAAATGAAAATGTCGATCAGCGCGGTCAAGGTCTCCGCCCATAGAACAGCAGGAAAATTAAAAACATTTCTGGAGCGCTAAAAAGTTTCAGGAATTGGATATAAAAATATGAGTAATAGTGAAAATTCAAATCTAAATTCTCTCGTCAACGCGCTTTCTGAGGACTTAAAACCAATAGAAAAGGCAAGGCATCCTCTCGTCTACACATTGCCCTGGTTGATTATTACTGCAATTTTCGCATTCATCGCTGTCAAGCACATAGGCGTGCGCCATGATGCCATCGAAAAACTGCACGATTCTGTGTTTTTGTTTGAAATTACCGTTGTTGCTGCCTTGGCGCTTTCTGCCACCATTGCTTCAGCTTACCTGATGGCGCCGGATATGCGCGGAAAGAAGTGGCTGATCCCCGTAACGCTCACAATCAGCTTTGTCTTCGCGATGTGGAATTTTATCAAAAGTTATACTGAGGGGTTTCAGTCGCCACAGCTTAGATTCGACCATTGTATGCAAGAAGGGATGTTCATGGCGCTTATTCCGATGATGGCGCTGATATTCTTCGTCCGCAGCGGCGCTACAACCAAGCCGATTATAATGGGCGCGATGAATCTGCTTGCGGGCGCATCTGTCGCCTATATTGGTTTGCGCTTTACATGTGTCATGGACACTGTTGGGCACGTATTGATCCTTCACCTGACGCCGTATATTGTTTTAGGCGGAGTAATCGGCCTTATTGCTAGGCGCTTATATAAATGGTAGTCCGCGCAAATGCGATTTTCCCCTTGAGATCGCGCGTAAAATCCCGCACATTCAAATTGCTAACAATAACAACGCTATGCGGATAAAATCAAAATGAAAGCCAGAATTTACAAACCCAGTCGAAGCGCCATGCAATCTGCGCGTGGCAAGACCAAATTATGGATTCTGGAATACGAAAATGAAACCAGCAGAGCGCCTGAACAGCTGATGGGTTGGGTGGCGTCTGGAGATACAAATAATCAGGTGAGAATTCATTTCAATACGAAGGAAGACGCAATTAAGTTTGCCAAATCCGAAGGTCTTGACTATAAAGTCGCAATAGCGCACGAGCGTAAAATCAAACCTCGCAATTATGGTGATAATTTTAAATATATCCCATTTGAAGAGGGTAAGGCATAAAAGAGATTTTTTGCGCGAGGCTTTTTGTAGAGTTTGCGCATGTTAAATCATTAGCTTTTAGTCTCGCTAAAAGTGCAATACGGTCCCGTAGCTCAACTGGATAGAGCACCTGCCTTCTAAGCAGGGGGTTTCAGGTTCAAGTCCTGACGGGATCACCACTCTCATAAATAAATTGCGGCTGGATGTTAGAGGGAAACCTAATCCCACATAAAAAAAGGTCCGGAGACCTTTGAAGATGCTCCGGACAAACGGTGGTAATAGAGGGTGTGTGTAAGTATGTTATATGCCACAATTGCATCCATTGCAAGAAAAAAGTTCCATATTTGTCTAAAATTTTATCAAAACCGAAACTATCTTGCCGTTTTAAATAAAAATACAGTAACAATATAACGAAAAACAGTAAATATAGATAAAAATTTAAGCATACCTCTAACATAATAATTTTATATTTATAAAAAATTATATAAAAGTTACAATTGGTTATGCTTTTATACTATAGATTGCATTTCATTGTTCTATTTTTACTTAACGAAAAAACTTTGAATAATAAATGTATTTCATAGAACACGTCTTCTAAATCATAATGGATTCTGCTACTTGATATTGTATGCATACAAAGTTCGACACAATTATTATTGGCGCAGGAATAGTGGGGGTCTCAACAGCCATCCACCTTCTAAAAAAAGAAAAAACCGTTTTACTGTTGGATAGATCTGGCATAGCAACCGAAACATCCTATGGCAATAGCGGGATTATCGAGAGCAGCTATGTTCTTCCATTTGCACCGCCACATTGGTCAAATATTCCAAAAATTCTAATGGGAAAAAATGCTTACGCACGCATCAATTATCCTGACGGACTGTCGCAATTTCCTTGGATGCTCAATTTTTATTGGCAATCAAGAAAGGCCGCGCGCATAAAAAGCGGTGCCGCCATGCGCCCTTTGGTCGAAAATGCAATTGCTGAACACAGGGCGGTTATGCAAGAGGCAGGGGCAACGCATTATATTTCCGATCATGGCCGTATAAAACTTCATCGTAGTGAGGATTCTTTTATAAATGGACAATATGAACGCGATGTAATGACGCAATATGGTGTGCCGTTTGAAATATTGTCACCGGATGAATTACAGGAGATAGAGCCAGATATCAAACCCAATTTCCACCGCGCCATTCAATTAACAGATAGTAAGCGCTATACCAATCCCGCCAAAGCCATTCAATGCGCCGCCGATTGGTTTGTAAAACAGGGCGGCGAATACAAGCAAGAAACAGTAGCGTCTTTATCGCAAAGCGATGGCGGCTGGCAGGTTAATGCCCATAAATGCGATAATGTGGTGCTCTGCATGGGGCCATGGACAAATAAATTGTTAAAACCGTTTAATCATAAGTTTCCGCTTGGCGTGAAGCGTGGCTATCATAAACATTATGCGTCTGCCGCAAATATTAAGCACGCACTAGTCGATGCCGATGAAGGATATTTGATCTGCCCGATGGAGCAGGGGGTGCGCATTACCACCGGTGCCGAATTTGCCATGATGAATAGTGACCCCCAACCAATGCAAATTGATCTGGCTTTATTAAAGGCCAAAGAATTGGTTGAGATCGGTGAGGCCGCAGAAGACAAGGCATGGATGGGAACGCGCCCATGTTTACCTGACTCTCTACCTGTCATCGGGCAATCACATAAGCACGAGGGGCTATGGTTTAATTTTGGGCATGGTCATTGCGGCATCACGGCGGGGCCGGCATCTGGCCGTTTAATCGCGCAAATGATCACAGGGGAAACGCCTTTTTGCGACCCCAATCCTTATGCGCCTTTACGCTTTTGACTGATTTTGGACATTTCATTAACTACAAAATCTTCGATACTCCCATCAGTTGCTTTTTTATAAGCGTCAAAATGATGTGCTTTCATGTTGCTTTTCCATGTCTCTCTATTTTCCCAGTTTTCGTAAAAAATAAAGTGTGCGGGGTTATCGTGATTTTGATGCATATCATAACTGATGCAACCTTCTACACGACGCGTTGCATCGGCAAGCTTTTCAAGCTCGGCTTTTACAATATCTACTTTTCCAAATTTAGCATATACATTGGCAATAACGGTTAAAGACATTGCGGTCTCCTTATTTGCGTTACGGTTCTTTAAGCCCCTTATTATTTGCTATTTGAATAGAAATTCCGGGACGGGCATTAATCTCTAATACGAGTGGCCCTAATTCCTTGTCTAAAACGATATCAACACCGATGTAGCCAAGCTTTGAGGCCTCTTGCATACGAACGGCTATATCCAGCATTTCGTTCCATTGTGGAATTTTCCGTCCACTGAATAAATGCCCTGTTTCCGGATGGCGCTCGATATATTTATTAAATTGCACAGCATGCGTGGTTACCCCGCTTTCAATGTCAATGCCAACGCCGATCCCCCCCAAATGTAGATTTGCTTTTCCATCACTGCGCTTGGTCGGAAGCCGCAACATCCCCATCATCGGCTTGCCTTCCATGACAATAATACGAATATCTGGCACGCCTTGAAACGATATTTCCTCAAAAACAGGATCAAATTTTACCAAACTCTCGATAATGACTGTGTCTCGCTGCCCCCCAAGAGAGAACATGCCGCTAATGATATTTTGACAGTGAAACTGCAATTCGTTTTTTGTCGAGACATAACCCGAGCTTCTTTTGTACCCGATCGGCAAAACCCCGGTAATGACCAATATACCGCCACCGCCCGCACCATGATCGGGTTTTATTACAAACTCGCTATGATCTTTTAAAATTGTATCCAATCGCTTGATATCATACTGCCATTTGATTTCACTAATCAGTGCAGGGGTCTTAACGCCCACGCTCTCCGCCAACACTTTGGTAGCCAGCTTGCTGTCCGCAAATGGATAATATTTACGATCATTCTTTGCGAATATATAGTCGAGATTACGTTCGTTAATTCCAACCACGCCGCGATTTTTCAAATTTGAACGCTTGAAGATCATGGTTGAAGCTTTTGTATTTGTTTAAAGCGCCAATATTCCATTAGCTTGTATCCATTATATCGCCCAAGTAACAAGCATCCCGCTATGACCACAAATAAAAGCTCAGGAAATACAAACATCACATGCATCACCAACGCATTGAGAACGAGGATGTATATAACCGTGGCCACAAACATGCTGCCAATAAACCCGTAAAAAGCATCAAGTGGTCCTTTCTCATCTAATATCGTGGACATGCGCTCAATAAACATCGTGATGATCACAACAGGGAATAATGCGACTGATATCCCCAGTGAGATGTTCTGACTTTTTGTTAATAGCATTAGCAAAATAATAAACAGCACAATCACCGACAAGACCGAAGATAGTCGCGGCACCATAAGCAAATGAAGCTTGGTTATGTACGCACGCGCAATCAACCCCACTATGATAATGCCAAAGAAAAATCCAATCCCATACAAAAGCCCTGTCTCACGAAAAGCCAGCGCAATCAACACCGGCATAAATGTCCCGAATGTTTGAAATCCAATCATCTGTCGAAAAAATGAAACCAGTAAGGCGCCAAGCGGCAATAACAACAATATCTGGACTACAAATTGCTGTTCCAGCGGCAAGGTTTGGAGCGAAAAGAAATTCAAAACCGGATTGCGGTTTTCTTCTAGCCAAATTTCACGCGTTAATGATCCATCTCTATTGGCTTTTGTGGATAGGCTGTAATTGTATCTTATGTTTTCGTCACCACTTAAAATGCCGTGATCGCCCACCCACCACAAATAGTAATCTTTTAGGTTATCGATTTTGTCGGATGTCGTGGATACACGCACCCATTTCTTATCGTCATAAACTTCTAACCAGCTAATAATATCAAGGTTATCGTTACGATCTTGTAACTCAAAGCCATTGGCAATGCGTGCCTTGACATCCGATGCGCCAAGGATTTTTACGATCATCACCTCTTTTGATGTGGCGCCCATCTCACCCATAATAAAACGGGAGACTTTCTTTTGGTCGTTAAGAATTTGAACAACTTGACGCGCATAGGAAATTGGCCCCGCCGATTTATCGCGTGCATCTTCTATGATTTCATCAATATTATCATAAAGAATTTTTGTCTTATCGCTTGGGTTTGAAATCCTGTTACGCTTTTTGTAATCATCATGCGCTTCAATTTTTTTCTCTTTTGGAGGTGTGGGATTATCAATCGCAAAAATATTATAACGTATAAGGATGGTTTCGGTTTTCTTGAGCGCGCGTTTTGTCAGTTCGAACTCTCTGCTTTTTTCATTATCTTCCAAGCCAAAGTCAGGCGCAAAAATTTGCAAATTCGTCACCACATATTTCAAGTTATCCTGTGGCTTTGGAAGGGTAAAATCGAGCGTGTTGTTTCCCCGTGTTGAGCGTGGGTCAATATTAGCCGTGAATTCAACATACCAACTATCCACCGTCTCACTAGGGGCGAGGGGGTATGATAAAACAACGGATTTATAATAAAAAACGCCGAGACCAAAAAGAATAAGCGCAATCGCAATGCATGCTGTAATCCAAGTTCTGATCATATGATGCCTAAATAAATTAGTTTAATTATTCTTCTGCCGGACAATTGGGTCTGCCAGTAAAAGTTTTAGAAACATCCACGATCAAAAGCGCTTTTTCAAGCATGTTCCGCCCAATAAGCAAATCGTAATTAAAGCCATCTCGATCCGCAAGATTCACTTCTTCCTCAACAAGTTGACCTGCTATACAAAAAGTCATCTTCACAACAGGGCGCCGGATATGATCATCGCCGCCTTTCTTTTTGATACGTACGTGACGCGCAATTTTCTTTTTCAATTTCTTGGTGTTGTCTTTTGTGGCTTCGGCCTCAATTTCAAAAACGACATAATCCTCATCTTCTTCAATGATATCAACATGAATGGATGACGTGGCCGCGCCCGTATCAAGTTTGGCCTTAATTACGGAATCAACATCTTTAACGCGTACATTTTCGACATATCCGATAATCACCCGCTTTTCGGGTTGCTTTGCAAAAGCATTTCCATGCGCAATCGCGCATAGCAAAAAGACAGTTAAAAAATATCCAAGCCTCAATTTCATTTTTATTCCTAAAATCTAATGTTTTACGATTTATAAAAAACGCGTCCTGTTAATGAATGGCATATCATATAGTGCTTAATTCAATCGAATGCGAGAAATATCTTAAAAAAACCGATCAAATAACTATAGAAAATCTATTGCGCATAAATGCAAATTGCGGGCGAAATTGATACTGTAAAATACAAATATTCAAAACTAACTTTTATATTTATTACAAGTGTGGTAAACATATATATAAGTAACTAAGTTTCTCATTCAAGTTTTCATTTTTTAAAACCAGTTCAGAGCATGTATATGATGTATTTTAATCGTCCCATAAAACGGAGGTTATTAGCCGTTAGCATTTTATCGCTTTTGGTCTTTATGCCTCAAACTTCTTACTCCAAACAATCAGATACGCAAGAAGCACCCGCTTCAAAAGCCGATGTTAAGCAATTAATGGAAGAGCTTCGCGCGCAAAAAGACGCATTGGCCAAAAAAGAAAAAGAGTTGGATGAGCAAAGAAAGATTTTAGATTCTAAAGTTTCGCAACTTGATGAAACTTTAAAGCAAGCTGATGAGCTTCTAAACCGATATCCTGCCGATGCTCCCCCCATTCCATCTGTAAAGCCAAATATAGATAATTCGGAAAAATAGATTCTTGGTATGATCGGCGAACGTCAGTCCGTCATTAGGCTGAGTAATTTATCCGGGCGTGGCCCTGAAGAAGTTGGAATTGATCGTAAGAGCGAAAAACAAAAAACGCCCGAAGTCCCATCGGTTGCAATTGATACCGGAGGCGTTTTGCTAGGGCGTGGAAAAGCGGTTTTCGAGCCATCATTAAGATATAGTAGGACATCAGCCCTTAGAGTTGCTATCGAAGGCTTTACTGTTATACCGGCGATTAATGTTGGTTTGTTTGATATATCTGAAATTGATAGAGATATATTTACTGCAGCCATAACAGGCCGCGTTGGTGCAACAGACCGCCTTGAGCTCGAAGCTTATGTTCCGTATCTCTGGCGGGACGATCAAACAATCGGGCGCCCAATTGGCGTTGGTGCGGCCAGTGATGTATTGAGCAGCGTTGATGGAAATGGCATCGGTGATGTTGAATTTGCCGCCCATTATCAAATAAATGACGGCGGGGGCAATTGGCCGTATTTTATTGGAAATCTCCGCTATAAAACTGTGACGGGAGACGGGCCCTTTGACGTGCCAACGGACCCGGCAACGGGGCTGCAAACAGAAGCTCCCACTGGTTCTGGGTTTCACGCTATTCAACCAAGTATAACTGCATTATTCCCAAGCGATCCTGCTATATTCTACGGCAATCTTGGATATGTCTATAATTTTGAAGAAGACATTGATGGGGTAGGGGAAGTCAATCCGGGGAACAGCATCAATGCTGGCCTTGGTATGGGGTTCTCAATCAATGATAGCGCTTCTTTCAGTTTAGGGTATAGCCATAGCGTGGTTTCTGAAACGGAGCTAAATGGTCAACGCTTTGCAAATTCGGATAAGCTTCAGGTCGGTTCAACAACGTTTGGCTACTCTTATCAGGTGAACGATAATGTGGGCCTAAACTTTAATATGACATTTGGTGTGACTGATGATGCGCCGGATATGCAGGCAACTTTACGTATGCCAATCAAATTCGATCTTTTTTAAAATGCCGTTTAAAAATCACGGACTAAAAGCAATTGAGCTTTGAAAATCAATTTCCGGGCTTACTGCCTGTTGAATATAATTGTTCATATTTTGTACGGTAACATCAAAAAGATTGATCTGTTGAATCGTCAAGTCATCAATATTGTTTTGTACAATTGTAAGAACGTCCGGCAACGATTGGGAGTTGAGATCGCTGCTAAAAGCTACATTTCCATCACCAACTTGAATAATATTTTTCAAAGAATTTCTGTTTATGCTGTTTTCAATGGTGTTGAAAACAACTTGGTTAATCAATTCCCCGTCTACTAATGTGTTCGCAGAAAAAGAAAAATCCAAAACCATACCATTGCTGGTAACAAAGCCGCCCCGAAGATTATCCAAATCTTCATTTTCAAGTGCGCTGACATCTTCAAAACTTAAAACATGATTGCTCTCGTCTAAATCAATAGCCCAAGCATGGGATGGAACGCTTACAGCCGCCAATACGCTTATAAATAACAATTTTAATCGTGACTTTTTGTGTAATTGGTTCATAAACATGATTTATAATCCCTAATTGTAAATATTTGGCGTCACGGCCGTATTAATAGTAAAAGTGGATAGGTTCTGGTCACTTATTGCGGTTCCTAACAATACATTGCGGCGATTTGACCAAGCATCATCATCTGAAAAACTTTTGCGGGCAGTTTGAGTATCATTACGAATTACAAAAAACACATCATTCCACATATCATTAAAATTTTCGTGTGAAACTTTCCGGATTCCCAGGGCAGGATCTCCCAATAATACATGAGTATTATTAACGCCTTTTAAAACGACAAAGTGTAAGTACCCCTTCGTATTTAATAAAACAATTCCCGGCACGCCGGTATTTTGAACACGTTCAAGGCTAAGTTTGAAGCCATCGGCATTATAGCCAAGACTGCTAAGGTATTTTTTCATATCTAAAAGAGAAAATCCCTGCTTTTTTATCTTCTGCTTGTTGCCAACGGAATACATCGCATCAAGTACTTGCTGTTCGCTGACTTGTTTTTCGTAATGGTAATTTAAAAGTGTGGCGAGAGCCGCTGATCCGCAACTGTAATCATATTTTTGAGCGACAACAGTTTCAAATTTTTTGTCCTTAAAGCTATTAACATTAAGAGAAAAAGCTGTATTTCCGCCAACCAAACCGAAATCATTGGCGAGCGCCTGCACATTAATGGGGAGCGCTAGAATATAAAAAACAAAAATCAATAAAAGTTTTTGCATCTTTTTTATCCACTTTATAAGGACATCAATCGATATTAACTGTCAAAATGGTAGCAGATTGAATAACAACATTATTGCCGCTGTTTTGAATAATTGTTGATAATCCGGATGATTGTGAAAAAGCCCCGGTATCAATAATATTCCCTCCGGAATAAGTGCCGTTAGATGTGTTATTGGCCGATATTCCATCAAGAACTGCTATACCTAAAAGCTCTGAACCCAGAGCGGTTCCTCGAATATCATCTAGGTTTTCGTTGGTTATGCTCGCGCTATCTTCAAAAAGAAATTCGTTTTCAAAATGGGGGGACGCTTCTATGAATAAGGCCTCTTCGTTAAAGGGGGCATCATGTTCTTCTGCCAACGCAACATTCATAAATGCTGAAAATGAGATGACAAACGTAAAGATAACGAAACTATAATATTTGTATTTAAACATTGTATCCTGCCTCTCAAAAAAACTGTTAAAATTATTAAAAGTGTAGCTTGGAAGGCGGCTTATATTTGCCACCTTCCAAACAATATTTATTGATTAACGTATATTGGCATTCACAGTAACAGATTGCTGTGTGTTTGAATTTAAACCAGAGTTCTGGTTAACAGCATTGATACCTGTCGCTCCGCGGAATGAATTACCGGTTACAGAGTTGCCGCGTACAATATTGCCGCCGCCTCTGAAATCGATATTCGAATTCGCAACAGTTGCACCAAGAACAGCGGATGTTACGAGCTCACTGTCGCCAAAACTAAGGTCGCCGTGTTCTACAGAAAGGCTCTCATCGTTTGTTCTGTTATCGTTGCCTTGATTAGAATTGTCAAAATCAACATCAACGTCATTGTTTGAGGCAATAACATCATCATCCGAGCTGTCGCTATTAAATGAATCATCAACAGCTAC
>Ga0115567_10006505_pt1 | contig 11168 bp, 7 predicted proteins | sample COGITO_mtgs_1204_2_FD_88679 | JGI IMG/M metagenome (GOLD analysis project Ga0115567, IMG submission 88679) | Pelagic marine microbial communities from North Sea - COGITO_mtgs_120412 | ecosystem: Environmental > Aquatic > Marine > Epipelagic | place: Germany:Helgoland, sampling site Kabeltonne... | reverse complement strand
CTGTATCACGAGTTTGACGGCTTCAACAACGCTGACATCGCCGATCTCGACGCCGAAGTGACAACTGCGCAGGTCCGCGCGACGTTCCGCTTCTGATTGGACAGTCGGGCCAAACCGGCCCGGCATCCGATTGCACATCAAGGCGCGCGGCCCTCACGGGTCGCGCGTTTTTCCGTTTAGAGGCGGTATGAAATCTGGCCGCGCGGCAGCGTTCAGTCGACGCGCAGCTTGGCCGCCAGCGCGGCCATCGTGGCGCGCTCGCCGTCACTCATCTCGGCGCGCCGCGCCCGAAAGAGCGTCGCCTGACTGCGCAGAATCACGCCGCCTTCCAAAAGCTTGAGATGGTTCGCGCGCAGGGTGTCGCCCGTCGATGTGATATCGGCAATCGCCTCGGCCGTCTCGTTCTTGACGGTGCCCTCGGTCGCGCCCTGACTGTCGACCAGCCGGTAATCCGCCACCCCATGCTCGCGCAGGAAATCGCGCACCAGCCGGTGATACTTGGTCGCGATGCGCAGGCGGTGGCCATGCACCGCGCGAAACGCCGCCGCGACCGCGTCCAGATCGTCCAGACTGCTCACATCAACCCAGGCCTGCGGCACCGCCAGCACCAGATCGGCGTGGCCAAATCCCAGCTCGGCCAGCGCTTCGACACGGGCGTCCCACCCGGCCAGAGTCTCGCGCACCAGATCTGTGCCGGTCACGCCCAGATGGATGCGCCCGGCGGCCAGCTCGCGGGGGATCTCGCCCGCCGACAACAGCACCAGCTCGACATCGCCCGCGCCGCGAACGACGCCGGCATATTCGCGCTCGGATCCGGTCCGGCCCAGCGTTACGCCGCGCGCGCCGAACCAGTCGAATGTCTTTTCCATCAGCCGCCCCTTGGACGGCACGCCCAGACGCACGCTCATGCCGCACCTGCCGGTTGCGCACCCAGACGCGCCACAAGGCCGGGACGGATCACCCCCCCGACGGCAGGGATTTCGCGTCCCGCGCCCAGCCGCCGGGTCAGCGCGTCATAGCGCCCGCCCGAGGCGACGGGCGGCAACTCGGGATGCGCATCTGAGGTAAAGCCGAACACGAACCCGTCGTAGTATTCCATCTGTGCGCGGCCATACGCCGTCTCGAACGGCAGCGACGCCACGTCGATGCCGCGCGCCGACATCGCCTCCAGCCGCGCGGCCAGCGCCGCGACCGCGCCGCCGATGGCCGGCATGTCGACGGCAATGTCGCGCAGTCTTTCCAGCGCATTATAGCATGTCTCGCGCACGGTCAGAATGGCCGAGAGCAGATCCACCTCGCCGCCCGCGATGGGCGCGGCGCAAGCGTCTGCGCGCAAGGTATCCAGTCGCGCGGCAATTTCGGCCCCGCTGCGCAGACCGATCAGGGGGCCCGCATCCGCCATCGGATCGCTCGCCGCCAGCAACGCCGCGCGGCTTGCCGGCACGGGCGTGCGGCCTGAAAACCTGTCGATCAACGCGCGAAACCGCCGGGGGCGCCAGACATGCCGGCGCAGCGCGGCCTTGCGCGCCTCGGTGGTGCCAAGCCCGTCGATGGCCGCCATCAGGATCCCGATATCGCCCGTCGCCGGGGTCAGATTCAGCGGCGCAAGCAGCCCTTGCATGAGCGCGAATACCTCCGCGTCGGCCTCCGCCGGCGCGGCGGCCCCCATCACCTCGTAGCCAACCTGCAGATACTCGCTCGCGCGGCGCGGATCATCCTCCTGGCGGCGGAAAACCTCGCCCGAATAGGTATAGCGCGCAGGCTCGGCGCCGCTTTCCATATGCATCTGCACGACGGGCACCGTGAAATCCGGGCGCAGCATCTGCTCCCCCTTCAGCGCGTCGGACGTGACGTAGGCGCGCGCGCGGATATCCTCGCCGTAAAGGTCCAGCAGCACCTCGGCGGGCTGGAGAATAGCCGTCTCGACCACTTCTGCCCCGGCCTGCTCGAACACGGCGCGAAGACGCGCCGCCTCCGCGCGGATCGCCGCACGCGGCGGCTGCTCGGGCAACTCATTCACGAGGCGGACCCGTCCAGTATCTCGCGAACCTTCGAGACCAGATCGCCGCGCGGCACCTCGAACTGGCTGGGCCGCTCCTTCCATTCCTCCAGCGTGGCGCTCTGGGCAATCTGCGCGCCCAGCACCAGATCCTTGATCTGCACCACGCCCCTGGCCTGCTCGTCAGCGCCTTCGATTATGGCGACCGGACTACGCCGCTTATCGGCGTATTTAAGTTGGTTGCCGAAGTTCTTGGGATTGCCGAGATAGACCTCGGCCCGGATTCCCGCCGCACGCAATTCGCCCACCATCGCCTGATAGTCGGCCATGCGCGCGCGGTCCATCACCGTCACGACGACCGGACCGGGGGCCGCGCTCTCCGCACGGCCTTGCGCGCGCAGTGCCGCAAGCAACCGGTCGACGCCGATGCTGACCCCGGTGGCAGGAACGGCCTGCCCGGTGAACCGCTTGACCAGATCGTCATAACGCCCGCCCCCGGCGACACTGCCGAACTGGCGCCTTTGGCCATCCTCATCGAGGATCTCGAAGGTCAGCTCGGCCTCGAACACGGGCCCGGTATAGTAGCCGAGGCCGCGCACGACGGATGGATCGATCTCTATCCGCTCAGGCCCATAGCCCTGCGCCGCGACCAGCGCCGCGATCTCTTCGAGCTCGTCCACACCTTCGGCTCCAATTGCCGATCCGCCAACGGCAGCGCGCAAGTTCGTCAACGTCTCGCCGACATCCGCACCCTTCGACGTCAAAAACGCAATCACAGGGTCCGCCTGATCCCCGCTCAAACCCACGCCGTTGATATAGGCGCCCGACCCATCAAGCCGCCCCTTGCCCAAGAGCGCGCGCACGCCTTCGCTGCCGACCTTGTCGAACTTGTCGATGGTGCGCAGAACCGCATCACGCTGGCCTTGCTCATCCAGCCCCATGACCTCCAGAACACCATTCAAAACCTTGCGGTTGTTCACCCGCACAATATAGTCGCCGCGCGCGATCCCCGCCGTCTCCAGACAATCGGCGAGCATCGCGCAGATCTCGGCATCTGCTGCGACAGAAGGCGCGCCGACTGTATCCGCATCGCATTGGTAGAACTGGCGAAATCGCCCCGGCCCCGGCTTCTCGTTGCGCCAGACCGGCCCCATCGCATAGCGCCGGTAGGGCGTCGGCAGATCCTCCTTGTGCTGCGCATAGACCCGCGCGAGCGGCGCCGTCAGGTCATAGCGAAGCGCCAGCCAGTCGCCCGGCTTCTCGCCCTCGTCCTCTTGCCAGGCAAAGACGCCCGCATTGGGCCGCTCGACATCGGGCAGGAACTTGCCCAGCGCCTCGACCGTCTCGACCGCCGCGCTGTCCAGCGCATCAAAGCCGTAGTGATGATAGACCCGCGCAATCGCCTCCAGCATCGCGGCACGCTCGACCACCTCTGCGCCGAAGTAGTCGCGAAACCCCTTGGGCGTCTGCGCCTTGGGGCGCGGCGTCTTTTTCTGCTTGGCCATCACACGATTTCCCACAGCTGCACTCATCGCTGGGCGGTCTAGCCCAAGCACCGCCGCCCGGCAAGGGAAGGCGCGCCGCGTCTTCATCTTGGAAAAAATACTCAAGGTGCCGCCCTGCCTCCGGGCGCGCCGCTTGACGCGGCGTGCGCCGCGGGCCAAACCGGCACGATGGAACAGCTCGAAGAACAGATCGCCCACCTCACCCGCGCCGTCGATGACCTGTCCGATACCGTCGCGCGGCAGGATGGCGAAATCGCGGCGCTGACCCGCCGGGTCGAGATGCTGATGCGCCGCGAGGCCGAACGCGAGACCGATCTGGGCGGCTCGGTCACGCTGGGCAATGAGCGACCCCCTCACTATTGAGCGCCCAAGATTTTTACCTAAAAATCTTCGCCAGGCCTCGGGCTGCGCGGACCTAAATATCCTGAACGTCCATCACGCCGTCGAGACTCTTGATCGCGCCCTTGATCTGCGGCGTGACAGGATAGTCGCGCCCTGCGGACAGCTCGACCTCGCCGGGCAGGCCATCGGCCATGAGGCAAAACCGGATCGGGCCGGGCCGGGCTGCGCGGGCCGCCTGCGCCGCGCCTTCCAATACGCGCGCGACCGACGCCACGGCAGAGGGCGCATCGACAAAGATCATCAGGCCCAGACTGCCTGCATCGGCGACCACCCCGTCGATCGGCGCCACCGACACCGCCAGCAGCTTGAGCTGCTCGGCCTCCATCGTCGCCTGCACCGTCACGACGACCTGCGCGCCCGTCTCGATATGCTCGCGGCACTTCTCAAGCACTTCGGAGAACATGACGACCTCATAGCCGCCCGTCGTATCGCTCAGCTGGACGAAGGCAAACCGGTTGCCGCGCGCCGATTTCCGCTCCTGCCGGCCTGCGACGATGCCTGCCATCTTGACCACGCTCGGCGCGCGGGCCGCCTGCACCGTCACCTCGTCCAGCGTTTTCACCTGCTTGCGTCTCAGCGCGGCCATGTAATCGTCCAGCGGATGCCCCGAGAGGTAGAACCCGACGGCCTTGAACTCCTCGGTCAGCCGCTCGGCGGGCAGCCAGTCATCGACGGGGGGCAGGCGCGGCTCGGGCAGATCCTCGCCCGCCTCACCAAAGAGCGAGACCTGCGCCGAATTCTTCTGGTCATGGATCGCGGCAGAGTAATTCATCAGCGGCTCGACCGCGTCAAAGACGCGCCGGCGGTTGCGGTCGATCTCGTCGAACGCGCCGGAGCGGGCCAGCATCTCCATCGGCCGCTTGCCGATGCGCTTGATATCGACGCGGCGGGCAAAATCGTAGAGCGTCGCGAAGGGCCGCCCGTCCCGCGCGTCAACAATCATCTTCATCGCCTCGACGCCGACATTCTTCAGCGCCCCCAGCGCATAGTGCAGTACACCCCCGCGCACCACGAACGTCGCGTCCGAGCGGTTCACGCAAGGCGGCGCCCAGGTCAGCTCCAGGCCCTTCTTCACCTCTTCGAAATAGACTGACAGCTTGTCCGTGAGATGGATATCGCAGTTCATCACCCCGGCCATGAACTCGGCCGGATGGTTCGCCTTCAGCCATGCCGTCTGGTAGCTGACCACCGCATAGGCGGCGGCGTGCGACTTGTTGAAGCCGTAATTGGCGAATTTATCCAGAAGATTCCAGACCTCCAGCGCCTTGGCGTCATCGACGCCGTTCGCCTTGGCGCCCTTGATGAATTTCGGGCGCTCCTCATCCATCGCCGCCTGAATCTTCTTGCCCATCGCGCGGCGGAGCAAATCGGCACCGCCCAGCGAATAGCCCGCCATTTCCTGCGCGATCTGCATTACCTGTTCCTGATAGACGATGATGCCCTGGGTCTCGTCGAGGATGTGATCGATGCTGGGATGCAGCGTATCGCGCCCTGAAATCCCGTTCTTAACCTCGCAGAACTTCGGGATATTCTCCATCGGTCCGGGCCGGTAGAGCGCCACGAGCGCGATGATATCCTCGATGCAATCGGGCTTCATCCGCTTGAGCGCGTCCATCATCCCCGAGCTTTCAACCTGAAACACCGCGACGGTTTTCGCCTTGGCGTAAAGTGCGTAGGTCTTGGCATCATCCAGCGGGATCTGCCCGATGTCGTTCTCGGCGCCCTGATGGGGCTGGTAGATCCGGCTGCCGTCTGCGGCGGTGTGCAGGTCGCGCCCCTCGCCGTGGATCTGGCCAATCGCGTTCTGGATCACTGTCAGGGTTTTCAGACCCAGAAAGTCGAACTTGACCAGCCCCGCCTGCTCGACCCATTTCATGTTGAACTGGGTCGCGGGCATATCGGATCGCGGGTCCTGATAAATCGGCACCAGCGCATCGAGGGGGCGGTCCCCGATCACGACGCCCGCCGCGTGGGTCGATGCGTTGCGCAAAAGCCCCTCGACCTGCATCCCGTATTTCAGCAGGCGGTCCACGACCTCCTCGTTGCGGGCCTCCTCTCGCAGGCGGTCCTCCTGAATCAGGGCCTGCTGGATGCTGACGGGCTTGACCCCCTCGACGGGGATCATCTTGGACAGGCGGTCGACCTGTCCGTAAGGCATCTGCAGCACGCGGCCGATGTCGCGCACGGCGGCCTTGGACAAGAGCGCGCCGAAGGTGATGATCTGGCCCACGCGGTCGCGGCCGTATTTATCCTGCACATATTGAATCACCTCCTCGCGGCGATCCATGCAGAAGTCGATGTCGAAATCGGGCATAGATACGCGCTCGGGGTTCAAAAACCGCTCGAACAGCAGCGAATAGCGCAGCGGATCAAGGTCCGTGATCGTCAGCGCATAGGCAACGAGGCTGCCCGCGCCCGAGCCGCGACCGGGGCCGACCGGAATATCTCGGTCCTTGGCCCATTTGATGAAATCGGCCACGATCAGGAAATAGCCGGGAAACCCCATGCCCTCGATGATGCCCAGCTCGAATTCCAGCCGCGCCTCATACTCCTCGACGCTGACCGCATGGGGAATGACCGCGAGGCGCGCGGCGAGCCCCTCCTTGGACTGGCGGCGCAACTCGTCCACTTCGTCATCTGCGAATTTTGGCAGGATCGGATCGCGCCTGTAGGCGGCAAAGGCGCAGCGGCGCGCGATTTCCACCGTGTTTTCAATCGCCTCCGGCAGATCGGCAAAGAGCGTTGCCATCTCCTTGGGGGTCTTGAAATTGTGCTGCGGCGTCAGGCGGCGGCGCGGCGCTGACTGGTCCACATAGCTGCCCGTCGCCACGCACAGCATGGCGTCATGCGCCTCGTACATCGCGGACTGCGGGAAATAGACGTCGTTCGTGGCCACCAGCGGCAGGTCCATCGCGTAGGCCATTTCGACATGGCCGCGCTCGCTCAGCTTTTCGGCCTCGGGCAGACCGTCCTCGCCCGGATGGCGCTGAAGCTCGACATAGAGCCGGTCGCCGAAGATCTCGCTCAGCTGGCGCATCAGCGCCTCTGCCGCGTCGCGCTGGCCCGCGCGCAGCAGCCGCCCGACGGGCCCGTCAGGCCCGCCGGTCAGGCAGATGAGGCCCGCTGCATGCGCCGCCAGATCCATCCGCGTCACATGCGGCAGGGCGCCGTCCTCGCGCAGGTAGAGGCACGAGTTGAGCTTCATCAGATGCTCGTAGCCTTCCTCGTTTTGGGCCAGCAGAACGATGGGCGCAGGCGCGCTGGCCCGATCGCCCACACGCTCGCCCACGCGCTCACCGGGCGCGACATCGACATAGGCCAGATCGATCTGGCAGCCCATGATCGGCTGGATCCCCGCCGCCGCCGCCGAAACGGCAAATTCCAGCGCCGCGAACATGTTGTTCGTGTCGGTCACGGCGACGGCGGGCATGCCCGCGTCCACGCATAGCCCCGGCAGCTTTTTCAGGCGCACGGCGCCTTCCAGCAGGGAGTATTCGCTGTGAACGCGCAGGTGAATGAATCGGTGGGGACTGCTCATGAGCGCACTTTAGGCGAGGGACGCGGGCGCCGCCAGAGGCGGCGGCGCGCGCCGCTGCGTCAGGCGCTGTGGGTGATCGCCCCGCCGCAGATCGTGACCATCGCGCGGGCGGTATGCATCTGGCCGGGCGCAAGCGCTTCCAGATCGCGGTCCATGACCACCACGTCGCCCATCTGCCCCGGCGCCAGCTGCCCTTTGCGGCCCTCGTTGAATTCCACCCAGGCGTTGCCGCTGGTGTAGGAGGCGAGCGTGTCCATCAGCGATTGGGGCCGCACGTCCCACGGCGCACCCGGCTGGCGCGGCGCGATGGCGCACTCGATGTTGCGCATGACATCGACAGGCACGACCGGCCAGTCGGTCGAGAAGATCACCGGCGCGCCCGTCTCGCGGATGCGCTGCCATGCAAAGGCGTAGGGGTATTGGTCATCATGCAGGATCGTGCCCTGCGGGATCAGCGGAAAATAATCGCCCAACGCCGAATGGCGCGGCTGAAGCGACGCCACGGCGCCCAGCTGCGCCAGACGCGGCAGGTCGTCGGGATGAATCACCTCTATATGCTCGATCCGGTGACGCGAATCCCGTTGGCCATTGGCCGCGCGCGCGGCGGCATAGCCATCCAGCGTGCGCCGCGTCGCCAGATCGCCGATGGAATGAACGCTGATCTGCAGGCCCATCGCATCCGCGCGGATGCAGGCCTTGTTGAAATGATCGGGCTCGAACACCGGCTCGCCCGTCGTATCGGTGCCCGGATAGGGCCGCGTCATCAGCGCGGTGCGCGTGTCGATCACCCCGTCCATGAACATCTTGACCCGCCCCGACCATACCCGGTCGCCGGTATAGCGGCGCCGCATCTCAGCCGCCTCTTCCAGCCGGTCCAGCGGGTCGGTATTCTTAAGATGAAAGGGCACCTGCATCCGGCATTTCAGATCGCCCCCCGCGTCCAGATCGCTGAGCAGTTCGAGCTGGTAGAAATTGCCGTCCATGTTGTGCATCGTCGTGATGCCGTGGCTGGCGGCATGGGCCAGCCCGCGCGCCAGCAGCGCGCGGTCGGCGGCACGCTCTGCCATCGTGACGGGCGGCTCGGGCTCGGCGCCGGTCACATATCCCAGCATGTCGCGCCCGCCCGTGCGGCTGAGCTTCAGCACCGGGCCGAACGCCCCCGTCTCCTGTAACTCGCCCGAAGCGGTGCCGCCCTGCTCCATCACGATCACGCTGCCTTCGGGCACAGGAGCGCCCTGCAAGAGGTTTGCGGCCTCCAGCGCTTTGGTATTGGCCCAGAGCGTATGAATGTCGGGCGCCAGCAATGCCAGTGGCCGATCCGGCAGGATCGCATCCAGATCGTGCCGCGTCGGGTTAGAGCCGTCCATCAACCCATAGATCGTGCTGGTGCCGAGGATCATCGCCTCATCGGGATTGGCATCCGCGTAGGCGCGGATCGTGCGGGCGGCGTCGGCGGGGGTCTCGACCCCCTCCATCGCCATGAAATCGAGCGCGGCGGACCCTTGAAAAAGGTGGACGTGGCTGTCGATGAAACCGGGCATCACGGTGCCGCCGGCAGCATCGATCACCCGGCATCCCGGCGCGGCCAGCGCGCGGATCTCATCGGTGCGGCCCACGGCGACGATCACGCCGCCCGCAAGCGCCACCGCCTCGCCGCGCGCGCGCGCGCCATCCATCGTCAGGACCCTGCCGTTCAGGATCACCATATCCGCCATCGTCGCCATGCCTGTCTCCTTGCTGCCGTTCGGGGCGCATGCCTGCAAACCGCGCCCTCCGGAGACCAATCTGGGCCATCGCACCTGCGTCGTAAATACCCCGCGGCCCGCGCACAGCCAAGGCGTGCCGAGCACCCGGCAGAACCTATGGGGTCTTTACCTTTTGGCCTGCTCCGCCCTAGTCTGCCCCGGAACGGCGCACGGGAATCGCGCCCAAGAGCAAGAAACAAAGGGAACGCCGCCTCATGGGACAGCAGGCCAGTGACGCCGCCACCGCACCCGGCAACGCCAGCGAAAATACGGGCGCCAGCGGAAATACCGGCGCCGACGATGTGATGGTCCACACCGGGAGCGTGACCAAAACCTTCGGTCAGGGCGCGGGCAAGATCACCGCGCTCGACGCCGTATCGGTGGATATTCGCAAGAACGAATTCTTTACCCTCCTCGGCCCCTCGGGCTGTGGCAAGACGACTCTTCTGCGCCTGATCGCCGGGTTCGAACTGCCCGACGCAGGGCAAATCCTACTCGACGGGCAGGAAATCGGCCATCTGCCGCCCTACAAGCGGCCCGTGAACACCGTTTTTCAGTCCTATGCGCTCTTTCCCCATATGAGCGTCGCGCGCAATATCGGCTTCGGCCTCGAAATGCAGGGCCGCCCCAAATCCGAAATCAAGGAAGCGACCGGACGCATGCTGGAGCTGGTGCAGATGGAGCATCTGGCAGACCGGCGCACCGATCAGCTCTCGGGCGGGCAGCAACAGCGCGTCGCGCTTGCCCGCGCACTGGCGCCCCGCCCCAAGGTTTTGCTGCTGGACGAGCCATTGTCGGCGCTGGACCTCAAGCTGCGCAAGGAAATGCAGATCGAACTGAAGCGCCTTCAGGAAGAGACGGGCATCACCTTCGTCTTTGTCACCCACGATCAGGAAGAGGCGCTGACCATGTCCGACCGCATCGCGGTAATGCAGTCCGGCGCCATCCTGCAGGTCGGCACTCCGAAGGAGATATACAACAATCCCGCGCGCCGCTTCGTAGCCGATTTTATTGGCGATATCAATATACTGGACGGCGACCTTACAGCAAACGGTGAAGAAGTGATCCTGCCCGGCGGGGTGCAGATCGGCGCGATCCTGCCCGAGGGCGCGGTCCGCGAGGGGCGCGTTTCGATCGCCATCCGCCCCGAGAATATGGGGCTGGTCGCGCATGACGCGCCCGAGGCAGCCCTGAAGGGACGCGTCGGCAATATCGTCTACTTCGGCGCGGGCCATAATGTGCATGTCGAGCTGGAGGGCGGCGGCGAGGTTTTGGTGCGGCGCGCGCAAACCGATGCCCGGATCGGCAGCGACGTGGGCCTGACGGTGCCGGACGCCGTTCAGGTTCTGGTGGACTGATGGCCGATATCTCGTCCTCCCAGACAGGTTCGCCGACGGACGCCCGCCTTGCGGATGCGCGCCGCCAACTGGACGGCGCAGCGCGCCGGCGCCGCTGGCAATTGCTGTCGCCCGCCATCGTCCTGATCGGCATCTTCGGCATCTTTCCCCTGACGATCACGCTGCTCTATTCGTTCCTCAGCCCCGGCACCTATGGCGGCGTCACGTGGGAGTTCTCTACCGATGCCTATGTGCAGTTCCTCTTCGACCGGGATATCTTCGACGACACCCTGCAGTTTTCAAGCACGTATCTCAGCATCTATGGACGCTCCATCGGGCTGGCCTTCGGGGCGACCGTCGGCGCGCTGCTGATCGGGTTTCCGACCGCGTATTTCATCGCGTCCAAGCCGCCGGAGCAGCGCAATTTCTGGCTGTTCCTGATCACGCTGCCCTTCTGGGTCAACCTTTTGATCCGCACATACGCCATCCTGCTGATCATCCGCGACGAGGGCTTCATCAATATCGGCCTGATGTGGACAGGCATCACGGACGCGCCCATCGGCATGCTCTATACCGACTACGCGGTCTTCGCGGGTCTGATCTACAGCTACCTTCCCTTCATGGTCCTGCCGCTCTATGCAT
>Ga0115567_10006504_pt1 | contig 11168 bp, 9 predicted proteins | sample COGITO_mtgs_1204_2_FD_88679 | JGI IMG/M metagenome (GOLD analysis project Ga0115567, IMG submission 88679) | Pelagic marine microbial communities from North Sea - COGITO_mtgs_120412 | ecosystem: Environmental > Aquatic > Marine > Epipelagic | place: Germany:Helgoland, sampling site Kabeltonne... | reverse complement strand
TCATGCTGCGGCGCTGATGCCCGACGCGTGCTCCCCGCTGGGCTGACCGCGTGCCCGCCTCCAGGCGCGACCTTCCGAAAGCTCGTCCGAGATGGGTTACTGGACGACTCGACCCCCTTTGAAGTGTCGGCTCCCTCTCAAGCGTGGTCCCCGCTGCGCGACGAACCCCCTTCCGCGAGCAGCACTGCCGAGCGCCGCGGCCTGGAGTGGGAGTGGTTTCCCGACACGGTAGCGGAGGCCCGCGCGCCGCCGGGCCCACGGCTTACGCCGCTTGAGGGCTCCGTCGTGGCCGTTCACTACCTCGCTCGCCTCAACGGTCCGTCCATCAACGAATCATTCCCTGCACAGCCCAGCGCCTGTCGCCACCAAGCCAGGACGCGCCTGGCCACTGCTCTTCCCGAGCAGTCTTTTGCAGCCAGCGCCGTTGTGTCCCGTGGGCGCTGCTCGCGCTGAACGGCGCGTGGGATGTATCGTCAGGGCGCGACGGCCCAGTCTTTGCAGCGAGCGTCGACGGCCCGGGCTCGCCGCCGCCGCCGTTCGTGTTTGAGGCATCGCCCGGCGGCACCCCTGCGCCGCGCCGCTCTGGCCCTGACCGCGGCGGCGCGGCGGGCGGCTAGGTTGGGGATCCGCGCGTGATTCGGGCGCTGAACGAGGCTGTACTAATGCTTGCTGAGGGCTCCGCGGGGCTGCTCGTCGTTCCGCCTCACCTGGGCTACGTCGCAGAGGAATCGCCGACCGCCCCGCTGCGCGTTGGAATGCTCAACTCACATGCCGGTCCTGTGCAAGCATGGCACCCAACGTGACCGCTCCCTGCCTGAAGACGGTGCGTTTGTGCAGAAGCGGGAGCCCCAGCCACCGACAGTCGAGGGTCGGCGGTCACTGCGCGAGGCGCTACGGTGCACACCGCTCTTTGCCCGTTGCTGCTCTCGCGTGTCTACGTGCTCTGATGCTGCGCCGTGCATGACATCGCCTCCCCCGCCTTGGCAGAGACCGATCGAAGCCACCGGTCATCCTGCTAGACCTGCGAGTTCTCAAGGTGCTGCCGCTTCCTCCGGCGCTCCTCGACAAGAACCTCTCCCCGCAACAACTCCAGGTTTCCGATGCTACTTTCTTGTGCACGAAATCTAAAGCTGGGGCAACCAGCGCCTCAAATACGTAGACTGTGCGCAGTAGTACTGCATGCGTTGGCCGCTGCTGTGCAGCGCAAATCTCTGCCGTCGGCTGACCTGCGCACCGTACTGCAGGAGAGGCTGCGCATGTCGCCGGATGACGTGCCGATTGAAATCTGTGATAGTAATTCTGGTGTCTGGCAAACCTGAGTCGCGCCAATCCGGATGTAGATTCTGAGTGCAGTAAATCTGGTAAAAGTGCACAAGATGTATAGTGTGCTTGTCAACGGAGACTCAGCCGGAAGTGGACGCAGGTCCTCGCCCGAAAGCGTGGACAGGTTATGAACCTTTTTGATGTGTTTTCGGCAATTCAAAATCTGCCTTCGTGGGGTGGGGGGTGGGGGGCAGACATGTCTGGTTTCACAGCCCAGCTCACCTCAGTTCTCCGGAGAGCGAGCTTGACGGGTGAAACGCGTACCCGAAGCGAGGAGGGCTATGGAGCTGCCGTCCAGTCGCCGGGCGATTTTGAGGCTTCTGTTTCGAGTCCGCCGCAGGGCGAGGTGCGGACCCGCAGCGCCGAGTCCCCATCGGCGACAAGGGACCTGCAGGCGCTTCTCGAGGAGGTATTTGGGACATATGCGGTAGTGAGTCGCACTACCAGCACTAGTAGTTCGCCATTCTTTGGGGCGGTCCACAAGGCTCTGACGGCTGACGCCTGGCGGTTGATGATGGAGGAATGCCGCATCGTCGACGCGAAGGTGTCCACAATTCTTCTAGAGCAGCTCTTTCGCGACGCGGGCGGCGGGCAGCCCGTGCGCTTTTCAGTGTTTATGACCATCATCAAGGGAGTCGCAGACGAGAAGTTTGGTGGCCAAGATGCACTAGACAAGTTGGCCTTCTTCCATTTGCTACCCCACGGTCGCAAGCGACACTTGAGGCTTCCCCCGCAGTCGCAGAGGAGCAACGATCCCTCTGCGACCCTGGGTGACGAGTCGCCTGGGATGCAGCCAATCAGCCCGCGTGTCCTCGCTCAAGACACGGAATCCGCTGCTCACCGCAGCCCTTCGCGCCGTGAAAGCCTGGCAGGAAGCCACGGCACTGCCCCTGACGCGGGCGCGGGCCGCGACGCGCCCAGGCACCTGCGGTCGCCCGGTGCTGCGGGGACGTTGCGGGTGCCACGCCTCAGCATGATCCAGCAGGTGTCGCCACGGCGCGAGTTGATGCCGCCGTCGCCGCGCACTCCGCGCGAACCGTCAGCTACTCCTCGGAGCGCCTCGGGCGCCCGCCCGCCCGCGACGCCGCGCGACCGCGTGCTGGGGGAAGATGCCGCGGCTGCGCTCCTACGGATTCAGGAGGAGGAGCGTGCAGCGCTGGATGCGCTGGCGACGGACATGGCAGCGCGTCGCGTGGCGTTCGCGCAGGAGCGGGCACGGGTCGAGGAAGAGCTTGAGGCCCAGGCGCAAGAGCGCCTCGCTGCAGTTGGGGCGCACGAGGCGGTGCAGCGCGGCGCGGTGCGATCGGGCCGCCTGACGATCGACCTGCAGAATCGGCTGCGGGCGCTTGAGCGGACGGCGCGAACCCTGGGCGGGGCTGCGGCGCAGGAGCGCCAGAAGCTGGAGCAGCAGCTGCGCGCGGCGGTGGCGGCCGAGAAGCAGCAGCAGGCGAGCGTGGCGCAGGCGCAAAAGCGCGCAGCAGAGTCGCGCCTGCGAAAGGAAGTGCGCGCGGCGCGCGCAAGGCTGGCGGACGAGACGCTGGTGCAGGACGCAGCGATTGCAGCGGAGATGGAGCAGGAGTTCGAGCGGCTGCGCCTCAAGTTCGAGGCGAAGCGCGCACATGTGTGCGAGGGCGATGTCTCACGACAGCTCGGGCAGTCGACACACGACGTCCGTGACGAGGCTGGGCGTCCGCCAGCCGCTCCCGGGAGTGGCGCGCAGCCAACCTCGCCGCGCAAGACGCAGCGCGCCAAGTGCTCGCTGGGGCCTCTGGACGAGGGCAAGCTCGCAGCGGCGGCGGCGGACGGGGGGCGGCGCGCTGCTGCTGGTGGCGCGAGCGAGGAGCTGAGGGAGCTGTTGATGCAGGCGAGACCTGCGCATCCCCTCAGCGGCGCGGCAACTGCAGCCGCCGCCCGTCGCGGCGGGTGAGTAACGCGTGGGCGGGGGGTGGGCAGGTGTTTGACTGTGTGGAGGACGCGTTCTCGTTTCTCGACGCCGGAGGCGAGGGACGCGTCGGGCGAGGAGCGCTGCAGCGCGGGCTGCAGCGGCTCGGGACAGACATCTCGGTCCCGCAGCTGCTCTCCGAGTGGGACCTGGGCGCGGCGGGCGGCGAGGGCGGCGTGCTCGCGGCAGGCTTTTCTCGCGTTCTCGGTTGGCCCCCTGCGGCCGGCGGCGAGGCAGCGGTATCGCCGCAGCGGCGCGCGAGCGCGCTGGTCCGCTTCCACGCGTGGCGCGCTCGCCGCGGGCTCCATTCCGACGACGCTGTGAGCGCAAGCGGTGGAAGCGCACGCAGCACGCCGTCCGCCTCCCCCGCCGCCCCTGCGCGCCTCGCTGCGCGGGTGCCCGCGCTCGCTCTCCCGACAGCTCGGGGCACGCCATCCCCGCCGCGGGCACTCTCCGCGCGCCTGGACGGGCGCGCGGGCAGCAGCGAGCCACGCGGGCTGGCCGAGGTGCCGGAGCGGCAGCCGCGCGCGTCCGGGCGGCACACGGCGCGGTCGGAGGGGCGCACGCCGCGGAAGACCACGGACAAAGGAAAGGAGGGCGCGGGTGCAGGGGTGCAGCCGTGGGTGCCCGAGGGGCTCCGGCGCAGACAGGAGGAGGAGCAGCGTCGCGCCAAAGCGAAGCTCGCAGCGGAGCTGTTTGAGGCCCAGCGCTGTCTCCGGGAGAAGGAGGCGGCGCGCGAAAAAGCAGCCCCGCTCCGCACGCCGCGCAGCAAGGGCGTCGGCGTTGGGGGCAAGACGGGCTCGGAGGCTCCAAAGATGTCGCCCAGGGCGGGGGAGAGACCAAGCGGGCAGACTCCGCGGTCTCCGCCTGCGTCGCCTGCACTGCAGGGTGCGGGCGCGGTGCCGATCCCGGAGGCGCTCCGCCGTCTGCAGCAGCTGCCGTCGGTCGTGTCCTGGTTCGGGCCCACCTCGTCGGCATCGGCGGGGGGCAGCGGCGTCGGGGCGCCCCTCTCGGCGCGAATTCAGCGCTTCCCGCTGCGCCCCGGGGGGTGTTCTGTGTGGTCTGCGCCGGCCCAAGCGCCAGCGGCGCGCGGCGGGCAGCGCAGCGGGCGGCGGGCTGCAGCGCCGGACTTTGAGGGGCCTCAGGGAGCGTACCGAGGCTCTGCGGCGCTCGAGACACGACTCGCGATTGACCTCGCCGACTCGCGTGCCATCAATGCGTGCCACACCCGCACTGGTCTGTGGGCACAGCGCCCACCGCCGGCGCTCGAGCGGCCGCCGCCGCCGCCTGGCACACCGGTCGCCGGTGACAAGGACAAGGGGCTCCATGCCGGCGCCATCATTGCAGGCCCGACGCAGAAGCCGCGTCCGCCGCGGAGGCTGCCCGCGCAAGGCGCGCATCCGACGGCGAGCGCAGGAAGCGGCGAGCAGCGTGGACGGGCGAGGGGGGAGGCGCAGCGGAAGCGGCGCGGGCGGGATGAGCCTGAAGCGTTGATCGAAAACTGCTTGCGGATGATTTCCGGGCTGATTGAGGGGCAGGACGCAGAGCGAGAGGCGCGGGCGGAGCGTAGCACCCCCAGCGACCTTGCCTCGTGGCGCTCGGAAGAGCGCAGCTCCTCATCTATTGCGGTCAGAGAGGCGACAGTGGCCGAGGCGACAGAGGAGGAGATTGTGGAGGAAGAGAGGGGGTGGGAGGAAGAGGAGGAGGAAGAGGAGGAGGAGGAGAGAGGGACGATTCCAGTGCCGGAGTATCTCACGGGGCTCAAAGCGTCACCTATCGCTACGGTGACCTCGCCCGGAGCCCATGAATCGTCCGCGGAATGGGACGTGGTCGCCACGAGCTCGCCTCCTCGTGTGAGCGCGGCCGGCGGGGGGGCGCGGCGCTCTCCGCCGCGGCCCTCTCCGGGCGACGGGGCGACGCGGGTAGCCGCGCGGGCGGTGCAGCGCGCGTCGCCGCCGGCCGCCTCGTCTACGCCGCCTGCAGCTGCCGCGTCATCGCCGCAGCCGCGCTCAGGAGGGCCGCGCAGCAAGCCCCGCAGCAGCAGCGGAGCGACGCCGCCAGCGACTGCCAGCGGCCGCACGCCGGAGGGCTCACGGCTGCGTGAGGCGACGCCTGCGTCCTCAGGGTCCGAGGCGTCAGGGCAGTGGGACGTGATGCCCGGCAGCGGTACCAGCGCGCCGCGCCGGCGGAGCGGCGCGTCGGAGCGGAGCGAGGGGGGAGGAACCGATCTCGACCGGTCTGGATGGTCGATTCGCCCAGAGGTCGCCGGATTCGTCCGCGCCGTGCGAGGGCAAATGCATGCCGACTCGGACTCGGACTGAGGACCGCAAGGGCGGCCAGCGGCCGTGCCGCAGCCGTAGGTGACACTGAGGTGACGACGGTTTTTGCCTAGTCCTGTTGCGGTAGAGGGCAGGGTATGTTATGCAAGAGAGTCTGTGGGAGCATGGGCGTGTCGTGTGCTTGCCCAGCGGCGCTGCAGCAGCAAGCATCGGCCGTGCCCCGCATCCGTGCCACACGCATCCGTGCCACAAGTGCATTCAAAAACGGGGCCGTCCGCTCCGTTCCGCACCAGGCCGCGCCGCGCCGCTAGTCCACTGCACTAGGGGAGTGCACCGACGCTGCGAGGATAAGCTCGAGGGAGCCCTGCAGGCGGAGGAGCTCTGCATCGAGCGCAAGAACCTCGTGCACCCGCCAGCGCAGCTTCCAGAACATCTCGTCCACCTCGGGCGCCCGCCCAAGCACCGTCGCGTAGAGTTCGAGTAGCACGTGCCCGCAGTCACAGAGCAGCGACGCAAAGGCCTGGTCGGCCATGTACTTGCAGAGGAAGCGGAGGATCGGAAGAACTGACTCCTCGTCGCGTCCTGAGAGCGCAATGCGCAGCGCGTCGCGCAGCGTGAGCTCGTGCAGGACCGAGACCACCACCTGGGGCTGCGCCGTCGCCAGCGCAGCGTCCAGCGCGGCGCCGTAGTGGAAAGCCTTGAGCATCTTGTCGTAGGGCGCCAGGCGCGCCTTGCGCACGTGCTCCACGCGGAAGTCGTCCTCCGCCGCGCTGTCGCGCTGCCCGCGCACAAAGTAGTGGTATGTGCCAGCGCGTGGCGCGCGGCGCGCCACCACTTGGGCGCGCTCGCCTGCGCCCTTGATGTTGCGCGCGCGGACAGTCAGGAGGCCCGAGGCCATACCAACGGCCACGGTGCCCGCCTCCGGGGAAACAGCGCAAGACAGGATCGGCTGCGTATAGTCGAACGAGTACCGCACGCGGAACTCGCCCACGTCGTACACCTTGAGGTGGTGGTCGAGAGAGCCTGAGAGAACCCGCCCGCCCTCCGCGTCCATGGCAAGACACGTGATCGGCTTCGAGTGGTTGCTAACCGACTGCAGCAGTCGCCCACCCGCCAATATGTCCCACACCTTCATCACGTTTCCCCCGGCGGTGACCAGCACGCCCCCGCCCAGCAGGATCAGAGACGCCTGCACGGGCTGCCCGTGGTCCACGGATGCCACGCTCTTCCCCGTCCTGCAGTCCCACAGCTTCACCGTATGGTCGTAGCTCCCGGAGGCCCATATCTCCGGCGACGCTGGAGACGGCGCTAGGCTCCGAACGTGGTCCGTGTGTCCCGTCATCGTCAACGTTGCCTCGCCGGTCGCGACGTCCCAGAGCCGCACTGTTGCGTCGTCGCTCCCGGAGACCACGTGCAGTTTGTCATCAGAAAACCCGCATGCGTGCACAGCCTTGGTGTGCCCCCGCATCAATCGCAGCATACCGCCGTTTGTGGCGTCGAATACCTTCAAGTCCGTCTCCTCGCCAGACGCTACAAGCAGCTTCCCGTCGCGACGGAAGCTTGCACAGTACACCACGTCCTTGAATCGGCTCACTGTCCGCTTGACTGCCTTACCACGCGCACCATAAATCTGCACCCTTGTTGAGTTGGTCGCTGCGAAGTCGTGCGGAGCCACAGGCGAGTATGTCACACAGTGCACAGCAGCGTAAGCCTTGTGCGATGCAGTAGTCTTGAATCGCCGCCAGAACTTGTGCTCTGGCGTCTCCTCCTCACTGCCCTTTCGCGGGCGTGATACTTCGACTTTTCGGTACGAAGCCCCCGCGTCCATAGCCCAATCATCCATCCTGCAGCCTGCTCTTGCGCGCTCCCGGCCCCAAGTGAACAGCAGAATCGCAACACCCACACGTGCACAACTTTTTAAGAATGTTGACTTCTGTTTCCTGAGTCGGGCCCGCCTCCGAACGCTGGTAGGAGTTTGTGTCACGCACTGAGCACGGCAAGCTCCTGGTGCGGCATGTCGGTCGCATACAAGGAAGCTCTCGCGGAGCTGCGCAGGCGGTTCCAGGACGGTGAACTCGGAGATGAGGCCTTTGAGCGTGCAAAGGTTGGTGCCCCTGGGAAACTCGCTCAGTGGTGTAGGCGGGTCGTGAGACCCTTCCGCACTCGTGGGCTGGGCAAGTGCCATTCCAGTGAATGCGGCGGTTGCCATTGGCCGCAATGCTCAAGACACGCGGGATTTTCACGCTACGTTGTTGTAAGACTGGTTTGTCTTGCGGCATTGACTCACGTGGAGCTGCCTCACCCCCACGGGCAGTTGGCACTCAAGAAGCAGGATGCTGAGCTCAAGGAAAAAAATGAGCCGTCCCCGGCTGACGGACGCAAGGAGACAGCAGATGCCGATGGTCAGGACGAGGTTTGCTTCTCGTGGCAAGCATAATTTTTGCTTAAAACGGATTGGCCAGGATGCCAAGTGCGCCTTACTGTATCGTGCTGAAGGAAGGACCGTTGGACAACACGCAGCGGCACGGCAGTGAGAGCATGAGCGGGCCCGCAGGTGCGGCGACTGGTGCGGAAGGTGAAACACGGCAGGGAAAAAGAGTTCAAGGAAATGCTCGCCAAGAACCCTACGCTCGCCGGCGAGGCGACAGACCCGGTGATGCGACGCCGCCCTGGACCCGGCCTGCGCCGCACGCACCCAAACCAACGATGCTGTCATCCGCGCGCAGATGACGGGCAACACGCTGCTGCACATCGCGGCGGTGAATGGCCACAAGCGTATCGCCAAGGAGCTGCTCCGCCACGCGCAGCATCTCGATGTCTGGGCAGGCGCCGCCCTCGCCCGCCTGCCATCCCCCCCGCTTCTTCGGCTGCCTCAAACTGCAGCTCGTATGTGTCGAAGAGAGATGAACAAACTTTTCTGCCGTTTGACTTTCCGCGATTATCTATGAGCACTATCTACGCGCGCCTATCGTGCGAGCCTCAACTGGTGCCCGGCTGCGTCACCGATCGCTTGGCCCTGAGAGGGTGAGCGCGCTCCCGCGCGTGCAGTGAACGCCAAGGGGCAGTCCGCGGTCGACCTTGCGCGTGAGTTCAACTTCCCGGAGCTTGCCGAGTACGCGCCTCACCCCTGCTTGGATTCCAGGCCCCGCTCCCCCTGCAGCCAGCTGGGGCATTCTCAGAGCCAACAGCGGACGGGGAAAGCGGCACCGGTTCTGCACGCATGCGTGGAGTGCACGCGCGGACATCCCGCTGGGGCATCGCGCGCTGTTTGCGGCCTGTTTTGCGCGTGCGCCCACCTGTACCCGCTGCGTATCCTGCGCGAACGCTCTCCACGGCTACGAACGCTCTAACGCCCTGCGCGCTGAAGGTACCTGCGCGAAAAGCTGCCCGGGATCACCGAGCAGGGCGGGGAGGCCGCGGCGGCCGCGGCCGACGAGACGCGGGAGGCGGAGCTGGAGGAGGCAGTCCAGGAGCTGGCACGTATGAAGGACGAGCGGGCGCGCATGGAGGCGGAGCTTGAGGTCCCGCGCCACGCCAAGCAGGCCGGCCGTGGTGCGGCGGGTGCCCAAGTGCGGGGGGTCCCTGGGGCCTTGCAGCCGCGAGCGGGCGGTTAGAGAGGTCTGCGCGCGTGGCAGGCGCGGCTCCAGGAGGTGGAGCGCGGGAAGGAGACTGAGACCGGGCGGCTCGAGCGCGAAAAGGTGCCAACGTGCGCCTCCACCCCCGCGCCGCGCTCTCCGCTGCCGAGACTCGGTGCCGGGCAGTCATCGCAGAGGGCGCTGCGTGGGCGCGTGGCTCGAGCCAGCGCGCCCCCTCGCTCGCTGTCACGCCCATTGCGGTGCGGTGAGCGCGCGCTCGGCGCCGCGGAATCCAGGCGGAGCTGCAGGAGGCGCTGCGAGCGGAGCGGGAGGAGGCGCTGCGAGCAGAGCGGGAAAGCTCCTCAGCGCTGATCGACGCGGAGCGAGCCAAGCGCGAGGATCTTGAGCGGCAGGCCGCAGCCAAGGCTTGCCCCCCGGCCTCCGCCATCTGCATCCCACAATCGACTGCCGGACCTAAAAGCAGATTTATCAGTCCCGCACACTTCCCCTGGGCTTTGCCAGCTGATGACCACGCTTCTCTCAGGAGGACGAAATGCGGGAGCTCCGCGCGGCCCTCGAGGCTGCGACGCGCACCAACACGGAGGCTGCAGCTGCGGCTGCAGCTGCACCGCATCCAAGAGTCGAGAGCGAGCCAGCGGCTGTCGCGATCTCTCCCGCGACGCCAGCCGGTGCGCCCCACCGCGCAGCTCCCAGGCCCACGCGCTCCTTAGGCTCTCAAAACCCGAAACCCTGGCCGAGCATATGGCTCCACCTCCGACGCCGCGCTGCGTGCATGGCGCGTATGGACGTAAATGTGTATGCGGCCGCAAGCGAACGGCCGCATGTGTTGCAATGAGACATACGACGCTTCAACGTGATGCGCGGCGACGCGACGTGCAGACGACGACAGCCCTGCTGCGCGCGCTCCAGCGGGTATGTCGCAGCTTGGCTTAGGCGGGGGAGCGCTGGCGTGGGGAGGAAGCCCCTGTGATCCGCTGGGTCAGTCGATGCAGCATGAGAAGGTACGTGCCCACCTTATCCTACCTTTCGCGCCCCACGTAAATATCTGCGTCAGTTTCGGCCTTGAGGCCACGGAGCGGTGCTGTTGCTCGCCAGCCCGCGGTGCAGCAGCATCTATGACGGCCGCTCCGCGCCATTCCCGAAATCAGGCGAGACTGCTGGCGGAGTTTGACGTGCGGCGTAAGGAGCTGGAGGCGCAGCAGCAGTTGGAGCAGGTGCCGCCGGCGTCCGTGCCATCCCTGCCCCCTGTGCGCATCCGTCTTGGCGGCGGAGGCTACCCAGGCACTCCCCGCGGGGGGCAAGGCGCTCGCCGTGCACGTGCGCACAGCGATCGACCAGGCCCTCGACCAGAGCAGTGTCGGCGGGGATGCGTTTGGAGGGGGCTCACTCCCTGGAAGAGGTGTGGTGTCGTGTGAAACGACTCAGACGATGCATGAGCTTCCGCCCGCGGGGTTCCCCGCGGGCTGAGGCGCGTTCGGCGGAACGCGGGGCGTGCAGGCGCGCCAGGAGCGGCTTGTCCAAGACCTGCTCGCGCTCAAGAAGAAAAAGCGGGAAGCGAGCGTGCGCAAGATTATCGAGCCCGTCGCCGCCCCCGCGCCCGCGCGCGAGTGAGCCGGCCTGCCGTGGGCGTGTGCGCCTCGCCGTGGGCGCTGTGGTACACCTTCGTGGGTAGCTCTTGAATGAAAATGAATGCTCCTGCTCGGCGACGCAGGCGCCTCAACACAACCCATTTCCTCCGCGCTTTCGGACTCACGCGAAAGAATTTTTCAACCCAAGGTTGACAATCCCTGTTACACGGCGTTGATACACGGCCATCAATTTGCTCTCATTAGTTGGGACGTAAGGGGTGATGCTTTTTTTTCCCGAAAAAATATGTCGAGCGAAAAAAACAAAAGAAAACAGCATGCCCTTGCGTGATTGGAGAAAAACGTCCTCGGTGATAAAAAGATCAAACAAGCTTAATCAAGCAGAGGCGTGTGGCAACTCACACGTCCTTTTGCAATTTTCTAATGTCACTCAATGACATTG
>Ga0115567_10006503_pt1 | contig 11172 bp, 4 predicted proteins | sample COGITO_mtgs_1204_2_FD_88679 | JGI IMG/M metagenome (GOLD analysis project Ga0115567, IMG submission 88679) | Pelagic marine microbial communities from North Sea - COGITO_mtgs_120412 | ecosystem: Environmental > Aquatic > Marine > Epipelagic | place: Germany:Helgoland, sampling site Kabeltonne... | reverse complement strand
TGATCGGACAGGTGCGCGGCACCGCGCGCCGACGCTGAAATCAAGGCTGGATCCGCACCTCGCGGGTCCAGCCGAACCTGTCTTGGAGGGTCGGATCCGCGCGGTCCCTCCTCCTGGAACGGTTCCAACGGTCGAGGGGCACCCCTGTGGGAGGGGGCGTCACGGATGGACCGGAACGCTCCTTCTCATCGGCATCCCGTCGCGGCCCGGCGACAGGATGCGCGCAGAGATTACTGAAAGGTGACGCACCTCATGGCAACGTCCTTCCTCGGCCAGAAACGCCTCCGCAAGTACTACGGCAAGATCCGCGAAGTCCTCGAGCTTCCCAACCTCATCGAGGTGCAGAAGTCATCTTACGACCTGTTCCTGCGCTCCGGCGACGGCCCCGACCCGCAGGACGGCGACGGCATCAAGGGCGTGTTCCAGTCGGTCTTCCCGATCAAGGACTTCAACGAGACCGCCGTGCTCGAATTCGTCCGCTACGATCTCGAAAAGCCGAAATACGACGTCGAGGAATGTCAGCAGCGCGACATGACCTACGCAGCACCGCTCAAGGTGACGCTGCGCCTGATCGTGTTCGACATCGACGAGGATACCGGCGCGAAATCGGTCAAGGACATCAAGGAACAGGACGTATTCATGGGTGACATGCCCCTGATGACGTCCAACGGCACGTTCATCGTGAACGGGACCGAGCGGGTCATCGTCTCCCAGATGCACCGCTCCCCCGGCGTGTTCTTCGACCACGACAAGGGCAAGACGCACAGCTCGGGCAAGCTGCTGTTCGCCTGCCGCATCATCCCCTATCGCGGGTCCTGGCTCGACTTCGAATTCGACGCCAAGGATCTCGTCTTCGCGCGCATCGACCGCCGCCGGAAACTGCCGGTGACGACGCTGCTCTACGCGCTCGGTCTCGACCAGGAGGGCATCATGGATGCCTACTACGAGACGATCGACTACAAATGGGACAAGAAGGCCAAGGGCTGGAAGACGAAGTTCTTCCCCGACCGTGTCCGCGGCACCCGCCCGATCCACGACCTCGTCGACGCCGCCACCGGAGAGGTGATCGCCGCCTCCGGCGAGAAGGTGACGCCGCGCCTGGTCAAAAAGCTCAAGGATGACGGCAAGGTCACCGAACTGCTGGTCGGGTACGAGCAGATCACGGGCAAGTTCGTGGCCCGCGACATCATCGACGAGGAAACCGGCGCCATCTACGTCGAGGCCGGCGACGAGCTGACGCTCGAGATGGACAAGGAAGGCACCGTCATCGGCGGCACCGTCCACGATCTGTTCGAGGCGGGCATCACCACGATCCCCGTCCTCGACATCGACAACATCAATGTCGGCCCCTACATCCGCAACACGATGGCCGCGGACAAGAACCTCGGCCGCGACACCGCGCTGATGGACATCTACCGCGTCATGCGCCCCGGAGAGCCGCCCACGGTCGACGCCGCCTCGGCGCTGTTCGACACGCTGTTCTTCGACGGCGAGCGCTACGACCTGTCGGCCGTCGGCCGGGTCAAGATGAACATGCGCCTCGATCTCGACGCCGACGACACCCAGCGCACCCTGCGCCGCGAGGACATCCTCGCCTGCATCAAGGCGCTGGTGGACCTGCGCGACGGGCGTGGCGACATCGACGACATCGACCATCTCGGCAACCGCCGCGTCCGGTCGGTGGGCGAGCTGATGGAGAACCAGTACCGCGTCGGCCTTCTGCGGATGGAGCGCGCGATCAAGGAACGCATGTCGTCGGTCGAGATCGACACGGTCATGCCGCAGGATCTCATCAACGCCAAACCCGCCGCCGCCGCCGTGCGCGAATTCTTCGGCTCCTCGCAGCTGTCGCAGTTCATGGACCAGACCAACCCGCTGTCCGAGGTCACGCACAAACGGCGCCTCTCCGCGCTCGGACCGGGCGGCCTGACCCGCGAACGTGCCGGCTTCGAGGTGCGCGACGTCCACCCGACCCATTACGGCCGCATGTGCCCGATCGAGACGCCCGAGGGGCCGAACATCGGTCTCATCAACTCGCTCGCTACCTTTGCGCGCGTGAACAAGTACGGCTTCATCGAAACGCCCTACCGCAAGGTCGTGGACGGTCACGTCACCGACGAGGTGCAGTACATGTCCGCCACCGAGGAGATGCGCCACACCGTCGCACAGGCGAACGCGAACCTCGACGAGAACAACAACTTCGTCAACGATCTCGTTAGCACCCGCCAGTCCGGCGACTACATGCTGGCGCCGTCGTCCTCCGTCGACCTCATCGACGTGTCCCCGAAACAGCTCGTCTCGGTCGCCGCCTCGCTGATCCCGTTCCTCGAAAACGACGACGCCAACCGCGCGCTCATGGGCTCCAACATGCAGCGTCAGGCCGTGCCCCTGCTGCAGGCCGAGGCGCCGCTCGTCGGCACCGGCATCGAGGAAATCGTGGCCCGCGACAGCGGTGCGTCGATCATGGCCAAACGTGCGGGCATCATCGACCAGGTCGACGCGACCCGCATCGTCGTGCGCGCCACCGAGGATCTCGAACTCGGCGATGCCGGTGTCGACATCTACCGGATGCGGAAATTCCAGCGGTCCAACCAGAACACCTGCATCAACCAGCGCCCGCTGGTGAAGGTCGGCGATCTGGTGACCAAGGACGAGGTCATCGCCGACGGCCCCTCCACCGACATGGGGGAACTGGCGCTCGGCAAGAACGTCGTCGTCGCCTTCATGCCGTGGAACGGCTACAACTACGAGGACAGCATCCTGATCTCCGAGCGGATCACCCGCGACGACGTGTTCACCTCGATCCATATCGACGAGTTCGAGGTCGCCGCCCGCGACACCAAGCTCGGCCCCGAGGAGATCACCCGCGACATCCCGAACGTCGGAGAGGAGGCGCTTCGCAACCTCGACGAGGCGGGCATCGTCTATATCGGCGCCGAGGTCGGGCCGGGCGATATCCTCGTGGGCAAGATCACCCCCAAGGGCGAAAGCCCGATGACCCCCGAGGAGAAGCTCCTTCGCGCCATCTTCGGCGAGAAGGCCAGCGACGTGCGCGACACCTCTATGCGCCTTCCGCCGGGCGACTTCGGCACGATCGTCGAAGTCCGGGTGTTCAACCGCCACGGCGTCGAAAAGGACGAGCGCGCGCTCCAGATCGAGCGTGAGGAGGTGGAGCGTCTCGCCCGCGACCGCGACGACGAACTCGCGATCCTGGACCGCAACATCTACGCCCGCCTGTGGGATCTCATCTCCGGCAAGAAGGCCGTGAAGGGCCCCAAGGGGTTCAAGGCCAACACCGTGGTCAGCGAGGAGTCCGTCTCCGCGCTCAGCCGGGGCCAGTGGTGGCAGCTCGCCCTCGAGGACGAGGACGACGCCAAGATCGTCGAGGCCCTGAACGAGCAGTACGAGAAGCAGAAATCCGCGATGGACGCCCGCTTCGAGGACAAGGTCGAGAAGGTGCGGCGTGGCGACGACCTGCCGCCCGGCGTGATGAAGATGGTCAAGGTCTTCGTCGCGGTGAAGCGCAAGCTGCAGCCGGGCGACAAGATGGCCGGACGCCACGGCAACAAGGGCGTCATCTCCAAGGTCGTCCCGATGGAGGACATGCCCTTCCTCGCCGACGGCACGCCGGTCGATTTCTGCCTCAACCCGCTGGGCGTGCCCAGCCGGATGAACGTCGGCCAGATCCTCGAGACGCATATGGGCTGGGCCGCGCGCGGCATGGGCATCCAGATCGACGAGGCCCTGTCGGACTATCGCCGCTCGGGTGACCTCACCCCGGTGCGCGAGGCGATGCGCCTGGCCTACGGCGAGGACGTCTACGCCGAGGGGATCGAGGGCATGGACGACGACCGCCTCGTCGAGGCGGCGGGCACCGTCACGCGCGGCGTTCCGATGGCCACGCCGGTCTTCGACGGCGCCAAGGAGGCCGATGTCGACACCGCACTCCGCAACGCGGGCTTCGACACGTCGGGTCAGTCGATCCTGTTCGACGGCCGCACCGGCGAACAGTTCAGCCGCCCCGTCACCGTCGGGGTGAAATACCTGCTGAAACTGCACCACCTCGTGGACGACAAGATCCACGCGCGTTCCACCGGGCCGTACAGCCTCGTCACGCAGCAGCCCCTGGGCGGCAAGGCGCAGTTCGGCGGCCAGCGCTTCGGCGAGATGGAGGTCTGGGCCCTCGAGGCATACGGCGCGGCCTACACCCTGCAGGAGATGCTGACGGTGAAGTCCGACGACGTCGCGGGCCGCACCAAGGTCTACGAGAGCATCGTCAAGGGCGAGGACAACTTCGAGGCCGGCGTGCCGGAATCGTTCAACGTGCTCGTCAAGGAGGTCCGCGGACTGGGCCTCAACATGGAACTCCTGGATGCGGAGGTGGAGGAATAACGGTGGGTTAGAAACCCACCCTACGACGCCATCGTAGGGTGGGGTTTCACCCCACCACTCCCCCCGGCACCCATTTCAAGGATTTGAAGATGAACCAGGAACTGACCAACAACCCGTTCAACCCGCTGACGCCGGCCAAGACCTTCGACGAGATCAAGGTCAGCCTCGCGTCGCCCGAACGCATCCTCTCGTGGTCTTTCGGCGAGATCAAGAAGCCCGAGACCATCAACTACCGCACGTTCAAGCCCGAGCGTGACGGCCTGTTCTGCGCGCGCATCTTCGGTCCGATCAAGGACTACGAATGTCTGTGCGGCAAATACAAGCGGATGAAATATCGCGGCGTCGTCTGCGAGAAATGCGGCGTCGAGGTGACCCTGCAAAAGGTCCGCCGCGAGCGCATGGGCCATATCGAGCTGGCCTCGCCGGTCGCCCACATCTGGTTCCTGAAATCGCTGCCCTCGCGCATCGGCCTCATGCTCGACATGACGCTGCGCGACCTCGAGCGGATCCTCTACTTCGAGAACTACGTCGTGATCGAGCCGGGCCTGACCGACCTCACCTACGGCGACCTGATGACCGAGGAGGAGTTCCTCGACGCGCAGGACGCCTACGGCGCGGACGCGTTCTCGGCCAATATCGGCGCCGAGGCGATCCGCGAGATGCTCGCCCAGATCGACCTCGAGGGCGAGGCCGAGCAGCTGCGCGCCGACCTCAAGGAGGCCACCGGAGAGCTGAAGCCCAAGAAGATCATCAAGCGTCTCAAGATCGTCGAGAGCTTCATCGAGAGCGGCAACCGCCCCGAATGGATGATCCTGACCGTGATCCCGGTCATCCCGCCCGAACTGCGCCCGCTGGTGCCGCTCGACGGTGGCCGGTTCGCGACCTCTGACCTCAACGACCTCTACCGCCGGGTCATCAACCGCAACAACCGCCTGAAACGCCTGATCGAGCTGCGCGCGCCCGACATCATCGTCCGCAACGAAAAGCGGATGCTGCAGGAATCCGTCGACGCGCTGTTCGACAACGGCCGCCGTGGCCGCGTCATCACCGGCGCGAACAAGCGTCCGCTGAAATCGCTGTCCGACATGCTCAAGGGCAAGCAGGGCCGCTTCCGCCAGAACCTCTTGGGCAAGCGGGTCGACTTCTCCGGCCGCTCGGTCATCGTGACCGGCCCGGAACTGAAGCTGCACCAGTGCGGCCTGCCCAAGAAGATGGCGCTCGAGCTGTTCAAGCCGTTCATCTACTCCAAACTCGAGGCGCAGGGCCACTCCTCCACCGTCAAGCAGGCGAAAAAGCTGGTGGAAAAGGAAAACCCGATGGTCTGGGATATCCTCGATGAGGTGATCCGCGAACATCCGGTGATGCTCAACCGCGCGCCCACGCTGCACCGTCTCGGCATCCAGGCGTTCGAGCCGATCCTGATCGAGGGCAAGGCGATCCAGCTTCACCCGCTCGTCTGCTCGGCCTTCAATGCCGACTTCGACGGTGACCAGATGGCCGTCCACGTGCCGCTGTCGCTCGAGGCGCAGCTCGAGGCGCGCGTCCTGATGATGTCCACCAACAACGTGCTGTCGCCCGCCAACGGCGCGCCCATCATCGTGCCGTCGCAGGACATGGTCCTTGGCCTCTACTACACCACGATCGAACGTCAGGGGATGAAGGGCGAGGGCATGTCCTTCTCCTCCATCGAGGAGGTCGAGCACGCGCTCGGCGCCGGAGAGGTCCACCTGCACGCCAAGATCACCGCCCGCGTCGCCCAGATCGACGAAGAGGGCAACGAGGTGATGAAGCGCTACGAGACCACGCCGGGCCGCGTCCGCATCGGCGCGCTCCTTCCGCTCAACGCCAAGGCGCCGTTCGATCTCGTCAACGGCCTGCTTCGCAAGAAAGACGTCCAGAACGTCATCGACACCGTCTACCGCTACTGCGGCCAGAAGGAATCGGTGATCTTCTGCGACCAGATCATGACCGCGGGCTTCCGCGAGGCGTTCAAGGCGGGCATTTCGTTCGGCAAGGACGACATGGTCGTGCCGGATGCCAAGTGGGAGCTGGTCGACGAGACCCGCGGCCAGGTCAAGGATTTCGAGCAGCAATACATGGACGGCCTGATCACCCAGGGCGAAAAGTACAACAAGGTCGTCGACGCCTGGTCCAAGTGCAATGACAAGGTCACGACGGCGATGATGTCGACCATCTCGGCCAACCGCGTCGAGGACGGCGCCGAGGCGGAGCCCAATTCGGTCTACATGATGGCCCATTCGGGTGCCCGTGGCTCGGTCACGCAGATGAAGCAGCTCGGCGGTATGCGCGGCCTGATGGCCAAGCCCTCGGGCGAGATCATCGAGACGCCGATCATCTCGAACTTCAAGGAAGGCCTGACCGTGCTGGAGTACTTCAACTCCACCCACGGCGCGCGCAAGGGCCTGTCGGACACGGCGCTCAAGACCGCCAACTCCGGCTACCTGACCCGTCGCCTCGTCGACGTGGCCCAGGACTGCATCATCCGCGAACACGACTGCGGAACCGATCGCGCGATCACCGCCGAGGCCGCCGTCAACGACGGAGAGGTTGTCTCGTCGCTCGCCGAACGTGTCCTCGGTCGTGTCTCGGCCGACGACGTGCCGAACCCCGGCACCGAGGAGATCATCGTCACCGCCGGAGAGCTCATCGACGAGCGCAAGGCCGACATGATCGAACAGGCCGGCGTCACCAAGATGCGGATCCGCTCGCCGCTCACCTGCGAGGCCGACGACGGCGTCTGTGCTGCCTGCTACGGACGCGACCTCGCGCGCGGCACGATGGTCAACCAGGGCGAGGCCGTGGGCATCATCGCGGCACAGTCCATCGGGGAGCCGGGCACGCAGCTCACGATGCGGACCTTCCACATCGGCGGCGTCGCGCAGGGTGGCCAGCAATCCTTCCTCGAGGCGAGCCAGTCGGGCAAGGTCACGTTCCGGGGCGCCCAGCTCCTCGAGAACTCCGCCGGCGAGAATATCTCGATGGGCCGCAACATGGTCCTCGCGATCCTCGACGAACACGGAGAGGAGCGTGCGAGCCACAAGATCGGCTACGGCACGAAGCTCTTCGTGACCGAAGGCCAGGATGTCTCGCGCGGCGACAAGCTCTTCGAATGGGATCCCTACACCCTGCCGATCATCGCCGAGAAGGCGGGCAAGATCCGCTACGTCGATCTCGTCAACGGCATCGCCGTACGCGAGGATACCGACGACGCGACGGGCATGACCCAGCGCATCGTCAGCGACTGGCGCTCGGTCCCCAAGGGCAACGAGCTCAAGCCCGAGGTGATCGTCCTGGGCGAGGACGGAGAGGTCGTCCGCAAGGAGGACGGCAACCCCGTCACCTACCCGATGTCCGTGGACGCGATCCTGTCGGTCGAGGACGGACAGGACATCGCGGCCGGCGACGTCGTCGCCCGCATCCCGCGCGAGGGGGCCAAGACCAAGGACATCACCGGGGGCCTTCCCCGCGTGGCGGAACTGTTCGAGGCGCGCCGCCCCAAGGACCACGCGATCATCGCCGAGATCGACGGCTACGTGCGCTTCGGAAAGGACTACAAGAACAAGCGTCGCATCGCGATCGAGTCCTCCGAGGAGGAGGACGTGCGCGTCGAGTACATGGTCCCCAAGGGCAAGCACATCCCGGTCCAGGAAGGCGACTTCGTGACCAAGGGCGACTACATCATGGACGGCAACCCGGCGCCGCACGACATCCTGTCGATCATGGGTGTCGAGGCGCTCGCCGACTACATGATCGCCGAGGTGCAGGACGTCTACCGGCTCCAGGGCGTGAAGATCAACGACAAGCATATCGAGGTGATCGTCCGCCAGATGCTGCAGAAGATCGAGATCTCCGACAGCGGTGAATCGACCCTGCTCAAGGGCGAACATGTCGACCGGGCCGAGTTCGAGGAGGCCAACGAAAAGGCCATCGCCAAGGGCGGCCGCCCCGCCCAGGGCGGACCGGTCCTGCTGGGGATCACCAAGGCGTCGCTGCAGACCCGCAGCTTCATCTCGGCGGCTTCGTTCCAGGAAACCACGCGCGTCCTCACCGAGGCGTCCGTGCAGGGCAAGCGCGACAAGCTCGTCGGTCTGAAGGAGAACGTGATCGTCGGTCGCCTGATCCCCGCCGGCACCGGCGGCGCCACCTCCCGCGTCCGCCGCGTGGCGTCCGAGCGCGACAACGTCGTGATCGAGGCCCGCAAGGAAGAGGCCGAACGCGCCGCGGCCCTGGCCGCGCCCGCCGAAGAGCCGATGCAGGACGACGTCGTCGGCGGAGACGATTTCGACACGATCGTCGCGGACACGCCCGAAAGCCGCGACGAGTAAGCGGTTTCAGGTGAGATGAAGAAGGCCCCCGGAGCGATCCGGGGGCCTTTTTTGGTGGTGCGGGTCGCGTCGGGCCCATAGTGAAAGATTACGGGTTTGCGAACATTGATAAACTGGCGGACGAGCCTGCCGCTTCTTGCTTCTTGGTTGCGCATCGCTGGTCGCGACGTAGGCTCCGAGGGATGGTAGAGAGATACACCGGGAAATGCCTTTGCGGCGCGGTCCAATACACCGCAAGCGGGCCGCCTGTCGTCGTTGCCCAATGTCATTGCGAAGAGTGTCGCCGATTGAGTGGGACGGGACACACCGTAGGCGCAATGTTTCTCTCGGATGCGGTCACCGTAAAGGGAAAACTGAGTGAATTCAGGTATTCATCTGATACAGGTTCGGAGGTCACGAAGGCATTTTGCGGGAATTGCGGCAGCCCGATCTACGGTAAGAATACACGACTGCCGGATCATCTAACATTATCACTTGGCACGATGGACGATGCCGGTGGGCTAGATATAGATGTCGTGATTTTTGAGCGGGGGAAACCTCGTTGGGATCGGCTTGGCGAAGAAGTCATTTCTTTTTCGACGCAGCCAGATTGGAAGCCCAGAACTTGAACGGTACGATATGCGGTATAGTTTCTAGACTGGCGTTTCAGACCTCCAAGTCGCCGAACAGCTACCCCAAAACCCAATACCGCGCGATCCCGTACACATACAGCGCCGAGAAAACCACGTTAATCATCTTCAACTGCGGCTCCGTCCGCAGCCAGCCGCAATAGACCCAGATCAGACAGAACGGCAGGCCGATCACCATCGCGGCCAATTGCCAGCCCTGCACGATACACACCGTGCTGGCAACGCCGAGCCACAGCGCAATCCACTTCAGCGGCTGCTCCAGGGCACCCGACGCGAGAAGCGACATGTTCGATACTTTCGGATGACAGCGCCGTTGACCCGGCGATCTGACACCCGACCATTATCAAATGACATCGTGCCGCGCAACATGGTGCGCCCTGTGCGTGGACCCCCCGACAGGCGCCCATCCTTCGTCACCACCCCACGACGTCCGTGACGAAACCCTTTGCCTGCCGGGCCGGGATGTCATCCGACCTCCTGCCACTTCCCCCTTCACCGCATTCCCACGTCCCGCATCGCCCGGCGGCGCCATTCATGGCTCTCGTCGTCGTAGGGGTCGCGGCCCCTGCGCGCATCGTCGCTGTACGCTGACACTGAAACCTGCAGTACCGCGGTGGGAGGTGGGACCAGGTGGGAAGAAGTGGGAAGTGCAAGGAAACAAGGGGGATAGGCGGGTGGCGGCGTGATGGCGTGCCGGACGGACGCTGTTCTTCAGTGGGGCGTAAAACGGGGTATCTGGAGGGTCCTGTCTTGTCGGGCGGTCATAGACGGGATTGTGTGACCGCTGGGCGGAAGGCCCTTTCAAATAGGCTTCAACGGGGCATTGAAGGCCGCTTTGAAGGCGCGGATCGGGGATGATCGGGGGGTCTGAACTGGGACGTTGGGCGCCCAGTTTGATGAGAGCGTCCCAGAAAGCGATTAGCGACGTAGAAACAACGCGATAGACAGATAGGTCAGTTTCGTATCACGAAACAAACTGGGACGCGATTTCGGGCTTGGCGGTGCGGTTGGCGGTCGTCAGGATAGGAGCCGTCACCTGAAGGAGACCGCCATGAACCGCCCGAACCACCGTCCGTCGTCCGCCGCCCTCGCCGTCTTGGCTGCCGGGATCGCCGGCGGGACAGTCGCCACCGCGCAGGCGGAGTTGCCGCCCTGGGAAGAGATCACGGAGAGCATCACAGTCGAGGCGTGTCTCTACGACGGCGCGCTCGAGCTGTTCGGGTTTCGGCCGGGGGATGACGGCGGCCGTCAGATGGTCGGAGCGAGAGATGATGTCGTCATCGAGCAGGCCGATGACTGGCTGTCGGTCTCGGTCGCGGGCTTCTATCGCCTGATCCAGCCTGCGGGCGCCGTCGCCGTCGACCGGGGGCTGACCCGGACGGGATCGTGCCAGACCGCCACTGACGAAGCGCTGAGGCTGATGACGCAAGTATTGATCGAGGCGGGCGCGGAGGACCTGTCCGCGCTGCGCAGCAACCTGCCGCGCGAGAATGCCGAACTTCGGATCGACATCTCGGATATGGCCGATCAGCTCGCCGAGCGCGATGTGCAGATCGCGACGCAGGGCAATGTCATCGCATCGCTCCGGCGGCAGATCGAAGAGGCGCAGGCGGCGACGGCAGCGGCCCGTTCGGTGGTGGCGGCGGCACAGGCAAAACCGCCGCCGGCTCGGGAGCATCAGGCACGGTGGCGGGCGGCGGTGGAGCGGGCGGGCTCGTCCTGAACGGATCGGCCGGAGTCGGCGGCGGCACAGGCGGTAACGGGCAGATCGTCATAAGCGAATACGCCTGATGCCAGACGTGACC
>Ga0115567_10006500_pt1 | contig 11177 bp, 11 predicted proteins | sample COGITO_mtgs_1204_2_FD_88679 | JGI IMG/M metagenome (GOLD analysis project Ga0115567, IMG submission 88679) | Pelagic marine microbial communities from North Sea - COGITO_mtgs_120412 | ecosystem: Environmental > Aquatic > Marine > Epipelagic | place: Germany:Helgoland, sampling site Kabeltonne... | reverse complement strand
GGTTCGTCCATAAAGTAAATAGAAGCATCTTGCGCCAAAGCACGTGCTAAAAACACACGTTGTTGCTGGCCACCGCTCAATTGGCTAATCTGTCTGTTTTTAAAAGAAAGCATCCCCACTTTTTCCATAGATTCCAGTGCGATTTTCTTTTCTTTTTGTCCCGGTCTTTTTATCCAACCTAGACTTCCGTAAGTTCCCATCATAACCACATCTAACGCTGTTGTGGGAAAATCCCAATCTACGCTGCCTTTTTGTGGTACATAAGCCACTTTTTTACGTTGTTTCTTATACGGTTTTCCAAAGATGGAAACACTGCCGGCAATAGGTTTTATAATACCAAGAATGGTTTTTATCAAGGTAGATTTTCCAGCACCGTTTGGACCCACAATTGCCATTAAAACACCTTCGGGAACTTCCAGATCGATATCCCACAAAACTGGTTTGTAGTTATAGGCTACGGTAAGATCATCTATTTTTACGGCTATTTTTTGCTCCATTATCTTAATGCGTTTACAATCGTATTCACGTTATATTTAAACATACCAATATAAGTACCTTCAGCCGTATCTTTACTGCCCAAAGCATCACTAAATAGTGAACCGCCAATCTCGACTTTGTGGTTTTTTGAAAGTACTGACGCTTGCAATGCCTCGATAGTTCTTCTAGGCACAGAGCTTTCAACAAAAATTGCCAGCACCTTATTTTTAATAATAAATTCTGAAAGATCTTGAACATCTTTAACGCCAGCTTCTGTTGCCGTTGAAATTCCTTGTAACCCAACTACATTGAAACCGTAGGCATTTCCGAAGTAATTAAAAGCATCATGCGCCGTAACTAAGATCCGTTTTTCTTCTGGCAACGTGCTTATAATAGATTTTACCTCAGTTTCAAGTTCATCGAGCTTTGCTTGATATTTTTTATTGTTTTCTGAATAACTTTCTGCATTTTTAGGATCTGCTTTTGAAAGCTCTTCGGTTACCGTATCTGAAAACATCTTGAAAAACTGAATGTTGAACCAAACATGCGGATCGTAATTGGAAGCGAAATATTCTGATGATATCAATTGATTTTTCGGAAGTCGATCTCCCAAAGAAATCGTGCTTTTTTTTGTTTCCATACGTTTAAAAACGTCAACCAATTTTCCTTCGAGGTGAAGACCGCCGTAAAAAATAATATCTGCGTCATAGAGTTTTGAAACATCTCCTTCGCTGGCTTTATAAAGATGTGGATCTACGCCTGCACCCATAAGGCCTTGTAACGAAATGTGATCACCTCCAATTTCTGAAACCAAATCAGTTATCATAGTTGTTGTAGTGACAACTTTAAGTTTTCCATTATCTTCGGAAGTATCTTTACAGCTTGAAAAAAATACAATTGTAACAAGTATGAAAAGTTTTTTTATCATTTATATATATTTTAATTATCGATTCTAAAGCTTATTCCGGTACTTACCAAAATATCTTGATTTCCACTAAAACTGCGACCAATTGTTGCATCTAGCTGAAAATTCCGTTTTAATAAATAAGTGAATCCCGCATCCCAAAATGGTTTGAACGATTATTTTCTGGCAGATCTCCATAAATTTCAGCGTAAACTCCAAATTTTTCTGAAATGGCATACCCGTAAACTAAAGTATATACGTACGAAAGTTCACCGTTATCATCAAGCCACTGCGCACCTAGGTTATAGGCAAGGCTGGAATTTTCTGAAATCGTGTGCGCGAATGAAAATCTAAAATCTGCTCCCGTATTTTCTGGTCTATAATCTTTTGATGCAGTAAACGGAAGATATAAGCGGCCCAAAAGTCCGATCTCTGGCATGATACCTTTTTCTTCAGAAATCGACACTTTAACGCCTGCTAATAATGGCGAAAAGCCACTAAGCTTATTGTTGAGCTCTTGGCTTCCCTGTTTAAATCGTGCTTCTTCAAAATTCCAGCCCAAACGCAACTTAAGATTATTCAATAAACCATATCGTAGCAAGGTAGTATTATAGCCGTAAACCTCTGTTTTGAGATTATTTTCTTCCAATGATGTGTAAAATCCACCCGTTTCAACCTGTAATGATTTTATGGGTACTGTTGAAGGTGATTCGGTCGCATCTGGCCTATCTGTAACCATAGGTATAAAATTTTCTTCCTGAGCAACGACCATAAGTGTATTTACAAATACTAAAATAATTATTAAAGGTTTCGAAATATCCATATCAATTGGTTTGGACATATAAATTTTCAGCAATTTTTTTTGAGATAAAGAATTGATCCTTTCCAGCTAATATAATCATCGAACCGTCGAAAAATTCTTTTCCCAGAACCTTGATTTTCGTACCGATGCTTATTTTTTTCTTGTCTAGATACTGGAGATATTCTGGGCTAGATTCTTTTACACCCACACAAACGCCTGTTTGGTTTTTATCAAGTTCAGAAAGCAATTTCTTTTCGGTTCTCTTTACGTTTCCATGACTATCTGGTATAGGATCACCGTGCGGATCGAAATCTGGACTGCCCAAAAATGCATCAAGGCGTTTAATAAGTTCTTCGGACTTTATATGTTCTAACTGTTCTGCAATATCGTGTACTTCATCCCAATGAAATTTTAGCTTTTCCACCAAAAAGACTTCCCACAAACGGTGTTTTCTAATTACATTGGTTGCTACTTTTCTGCCTTTTTCGGTAAGCTGTGTACCTTTATAGCGTTTGTAAACTAGCAATTTTTTTTCTGCCAGTTTTTGAACCATATCGGTAACCGAAGAAGGTTTTGTATCCATTGCCTCTGCAATAGCATTTGTACTCACTTCTCCCTTGATTTCGTGTTCAAGATGATATATACCCTTTAAATAATTTTCTTCCGCCAATGTAAACATATGGCAAATATAAAAATATTTTTTGATTTGTATTTAATTATTTTTTAGTCTTGTCTAAAAAATAGGATATAAAAATCCAGAATATCTTATTTAAGCACAAAATTTGGGGTTTTAAAAGCTTATCAGAATCGCAGGAAGAAGTTATGCGGCCTAAAAACCTCTTTCCTTTTGAAGTTGTTCGTAAGCTTCCTGGACTTTTGTAAATTTCTCTTGCGCGCCCTTTTGGTATGCCTCATCCATATGTTGTAGTTTGTCCGGATGGTATTTTTTAGCCATCGTGCGGTACGCTTTTTTCACGTCTGCATCTGTTGCATTCCTATCAATCTCAAGAATTTTATAGGCACTATCTGGATTTTTGAAAAACATCGCCTTGATACTTTCAAACTCTGCCATCTGTACACCAAGATAACCAGCAATATTTCGTATTTCGCGAACTTCTGGTTCAGTTACAAAACCATCTGCGTTGGCAACACTAAATAAAAAGTGTAAAATCTGTAAGCGAGATTCATATCGCGTACGTTGCCTTAGCATTGTACATATATTCTGTGCAGAGACTTGGCGGTTTTTTATAACTTCATTAAAAACCTTGAAAGTAGCATTTGCACGATCCTTTCCATACGATTGCACAAAATATTGCCTAACATAATCAAGTTCACGTTGGTTAACCGAACCATCTGCCTTGATTACCATAGAAGCCAGCGAAAGTAAGTGCAGCTCAAAATCTGCCGGCGTTACTGTTTCGCGCGTTTGCTGCTGAAACACATTTTTATAAGATGTTCCCTTGCTCTTCCCACCAATCATATTATCTAAAAGGCTGCCTATTACAAAACCGATTAAAGCACCTGGAAACCGATAGAACATATAGCCAATAAAGGCAGCAAACCAACGAATCATATTTCTTTTTTTTGAAGTGGTGCAAATATACACGTTGTAAATTCAGAATTGAGAATTTTAAATTCTGAATTTTCTATTTTAATTTTTCTAGACAACTAATTTTTCATTCAATAACAGCTTACAGTTGTTCAGCACAGCCGATGCACAAACCTTATCGCGCTATCATATTTTCTTAACAGCATTTTAGATACGCTAACATTGATATTTGGTATCTTTGTTGACAGTTTTAATTTTCAACAAAATAACAATATATATGTATCCAGCAGAATTAGTAAAACCAATGCGTGAAGACCTAACAAGCATAGGCTTCAACGAATTATATACAGAACAAGATGTGACAGATGCACTTAAAAAAGAAGGAACTACTTTGGTAGTAGTGAACTCTGTTTGTGGTTGCGCAGCAGCGAATGCTAGACCTGGCGCAAGAATGTCGCTACAAAACGCAAAATCTCCAGACAATTTAGTAACTGTTTTTGCAGGTGTAGACCGTGAAGCGGTAGATGCGGCAAGAGCACAAATGGTCCCTTTTCCGCCAAGCTCACCTTGTATGGCATTGTTCAAAAATGGTGAATTGGTGCATATGTTAGAGCGTCATCACATTGAAGGTAGACCAGCAGATATGATTGCCGAAAACCTTAAAGGTGCCTATAACGAATTTTGCTAAACATTTAGAAAGTTTAAAATGACTATCAGCAAACCGTTTTGCATAGCAATTGCAATTATCGCTTTTGGAGCATTAGCATATAACATTTATGACGACCCAAGAGTTTCATACCTTTTTGGAAAAGAACTTAATGATTGGGTTTATAGGGCATTTTGGTTGGCCGTTATCGGTCTATGTGCCTATAATTTTATATATATCGAGCGAAATACATTAAAGGATAGATCTAAATCAAAAAAGAGAATTTCAAAGTAATTGTAAAATCTCAACAACCATAAAGTGAAACCGCCTTTTTTTAGGGCGGTTTTCTTATTTTTGAAACGATGAAAAAAATCGCTCACATTTTAAGCTATCCGTTAACCATACTATTCTATTTCTTCTTCGGAATAGCAATGTTGGTGTTTCATCCAGTACAATGGCTCTGCCTAAATATTTTTGGCTATCAAGCACATAAAAAAAGTGTCGATTTTTTTAATTGGACGATACTAAGATGCCTGAATGTTTTGGGAACTAGCTTCGATATCAATATACATACGAGCCTCCCAAACAATGTACCAATCATTATCGTTTGCAACCACCAAAGTATGTGGGACATTCCGCCAATTGTTTGGTATTTAAGAAATTACCATCCAAAATTTATTTCAAAGATCGAGTTGGGAAAAGGCATTCCATCCATTTCATATAACCTTAGGCACGGCGGAAGCATATTAATAGAACGTAAAAATCCGAAGCAGGCATTGGGCGAGATGATTAAATTTGCGCAATATCTAATAAAGTACAAAAGAAGTGGTGTTATATTTCCCGAAGGCACACGAAGCCGTGACGGACATCCAAAGGAATTTAAAAGAAACGGACTTTTAACCCTATTTAAAAAAGCACCAGAAGCATATGTGGTGCCAATTAGCATAAATAATTCGTGGCGATTACAGCGACACGGATTTTTCCCAATGCCATTAGGTGTAAAACTGAAAATGGAAGTACATCCAGCCATTAAGATAGGCGATTATGATGCAAACGAACTTATTGATAAGGTAGAGCTTCAAATAAAATCGCATATTAAACCGTAATGCTAAAAGATTCAGAATTACTATTAATCGATAGAACAATCGCATTTGTTAAAAAGGAATTAAAAGATGCTGAAGGTGGACACGATTGGTTTCATATCGAGCGAGTTTATAATAATGCCATTTTAATTGCTTCAGTAGAAAAAGTTGATACGCTTGTGGTTTCTTTGGGCGCTTTACTTCACGATATTGCAGACTCAAAATTCCATAATGGCGATGAAACCGTTGGTCCTAAAAAAGCGCGGGATTTTCTTTCTTCAGAAAAAGTTTCTGAAGAGATAATCGAACACGTTATCGCCATCATAGAAAATATTTCCTTTAAAGGCGGCAATAAATCATTGTCAAGCAGCGCTTGTCGAAGCGAATTTTCTTCGGAAGAATTAAATGTCGTTCAAGATGCCGATAGATTAGATGCCTTAGGCGCAATTGGTATCGCAAGAACCTTTAATTACGGTGGCTTTAAAAACCGAAAGATCTACGATCCAAATATTAAGCCCAATCTAAAAATGTCTCCAGAAGAATATAAAGCTTCGATGGCGCCAACGATTAATCATTTCTACGAAAAATTATTGCTGTTGAAAGATAGAATGAACACAAAAACCGGACAACGAATCGCAGAAGAAAGACACCAATTTATGGAAACATTCTTGGAGCAGTTTTATGCGGAATGGAATGGTGAGATTTGAAGTTACCGCTACCGTCATCCTGAACTTGTTTCAGGATCGCATCCCGCTTGGAGAATGAGTGAAGTTTACCTGATGAGAGGCTGAAACAAGTGCAGCGTGACGAACTAAAACCTGTCATTTCGACGAAGGAGAAATCACATCCTACTTTTACGCAAAAACACTCAAGCTCCTAATACTCATTTTCGATTCCTCGTCGCTATGCTCTGTCGGAACGACAACTCACGTCATCCTGAACTTGTTTCAGGATCGCATACCGCTTGGGGAATGAGTGAAATTAATCCCTAATGTGACGCTAAAACAAGTGCAGCGTGACGATAGCTTAATTTGTCATTTCGACGAAGGAGAAATCACATCCTATATTTTACGAAAAACCACTCAAACTCCTAATATTCATATGCGATTCCTCGTCGCTATGCTCTGTCGGAATGACAACCCACGTCTTCCTGAACTTGTTTCAGGATCGCATCCTGCTTGGAGAATGAGTGAAATTAATCCCTAATGTGACGCTGAAACAAGTGCAGCGTGGCGTAGAACCATCCTGTCATTTCGACGAAGGAGAAATCGCATCCAACTTTTCACTAAAATCCACTCAAGCTCCTAATACCCTTATGCGATTCCTCGTCGCTATGCTCTGTCGGAATGACAACCCACATCATCCTGAACTTGTTTCAGCATGACGATAGATCAATTTGTCATTTCGACGAAGGAGAAATCACATCCTACTTTTTACGCAAAAACACTCAAGACCCTAATACTCATATGCGATTCCTCGTCGCTATGCTCTGTCGGAATGACAACTCACGTCATCCTGAACTTGTTTCAGGATCGCATCCCGCTTGGGGAACGGAGGATATCCATACCTGATGCGATGCTGAAACAAGTGTAGCGTTGCGTAGGACCATCCTGTCATTTCGACGAAGAAGAAATCACATCCTACTTCTCACGCAAAACCACTAAAGCTCCTAATACCCTTATGCAATTCCTCGTCGCTACTCTCTGTCGGGATGACAAAAAAACCCTTCAAACATAATGCTTGAAGGGTTTTTTAGTTTTAAATTTTTCCGAAGAAATATTACCAAATACGAACGCGATTTTCTGGTGCTACGTACATTGGATCGCCTTCTTTAATGTCGAACGCCTCATAAAAAGCATCGACGTTAACCAAAGGTTGTGTAGCTCTGTAACGGCCAGGAGAATGCGGATCTGTTTTGATCTGAGTACGTAATGCCTCTTCACGTTGCTTGGTTCGCCAAACGGTAGCCCAGCTCATAAAGAAACGTTGCTCTGGCGTAAGACCGTCGATTTTCTCTGGTCTTCCGTTCTGTTTGTAAAATTTTTGAAGACCATCATAAGCCGCCAAAACGCCGCCAAGATCCCCAATATTTTCACCTAAGGTAAATTTCCCGTTGATGTAAACACTGTCTAAAACGGCTACTTTACTGTATTGATCAGCAAGTGCATCACCACGACTTGTAAAATTTTCAAGATCTTTGTCTGTCCACCAATTAACCAAGTTCCCATTCGCATCAAATCTAGCGCCGCTATCATCAAAGGCGTGTGAGATCTCGTGGCCGATTACAGCACCAATTCCGCCATAATTCACAGCTTCATCTGCTTTATAATCGTAAAAAGGTGGCTGAAGTATCGCCGCTGGAAATACGATTTCGTTATTAAAAGGATTAAAATATGCATTAACGGTTTGTGGTGACATTCCCCATTCTGTCTTGTCTACCGGTTCGTCTATTTTATCAAGATTATCATCTAGGTTCCATTTTGCTACCGCAAGCATATTCTTAAAATACGAACTATCTGCATTTACTGCCATTTTCTTATAATCCTTCCATTTGTCTGGATAGCCGATTTTAACAGTAAACTTATTCAATTTTTCAACGGCTTTTGTTTTGGTGCTATCGCTCATCCAATCTAACGCCATAATACGATCTTTGTAGGCATCGATTACGTTAGCAATCATTTTTTCAGCTTTCTCCTTTGCTTCCGGTGGAAACATCTCATCTACATACACTTGACCAACGGCTTCGCCCAAGCTTCCGTTTACGGTGCTTAACGCACGCTCATCTGCCGGCTTTTGCTTTTTGCTTCCGTTAAGGGTTTTATCGTAAAAATCCCAATTAGCTTTTTCGATTTCTGTAGTCAACATACTGGCAGCACTGTTTAATGTTTGCCAACGCATTACGGTTTTCCATTTTTCAACTTCGCCCTTTGCCAAGGTTTTTTGTACAACATCCATATATTTTGGTTGCATAACCAATAACGTATCAATTTTTTTTGGAACGCCCATCATAGAAAAAGACTCTCTCCAGTTAATGATAGGTACAGATTTCTGGAGCTGGTCAATAGATCTTGGATTATTAAAATTTCTAAAATCGCGACTAGCGACCTTATCCAATCTTGGTTCTGCCAATTTTGTCTCGAAAGCCAATACAGTTTCTGCTTGCTTACGAGCGTTCTCTGGCGTATCACCCAAAAATTGAAGCATACGGGTAATGTGGTCAACATACTGTTGGCGTATCTCTATCGATGCCGGATCTATATTAGTATAATAATCCCTATCTGGAAGACCCAATCCACCAGGTGTGATGTAAGCAGAGTTCATTGAACTATTGGATGGATTTGCAAATGCCACTAAACCAAAGAATGGTTGTGATACGGTAGTTACGTTTTCTGACATCACTTTTTGAAAGTCGACAACATTTTTTATACCGTCTATTTTTTTCAAAATATCTTGTATAGGTTCGATTCCTGCTTTGTTTCGCGCCAAAGTATCAAGTTGCTGATCGAATATAATCAATGCCTTCCCTTGATCGGTATCAGGCTTGTACCTATTCTCTTCCTTAGATTTTCTCAAAAGAGCCAACATATCTGCATCTGTACTTTTGCGCAATACATTAAAACCGCCCCATCTTGTTTGATCTTCTGGGATTTCATTATTCTTCATCCAGTTGCCATTTACATAATTGTAAAAGTCTACTTTAGGACTTACCGTAGTATCCATGTTTGAAAGGATGATGCCTCTTTCCTCGGTTGAGTTCTTTGCCATATCGTTTTTATCGTCTTTACACGAAACAATTGCGGTGGCAACTATTGTTGCTGCCATTGCAGCTTTGAGCATATTTATCTTCATATATTCCTTAATTATTTAAAAACTTGTTTTGTTATTTGTATACTTATACATTCTATTGTTACTGTTAACGTTCATTTTTATCTTTCACCTCTTCCCTGAATATAGAATCGCGTATTCGTTTTTGTTTATCGAGTGCCTTTTCTTCGGTCTCGAACTTTGCGATATCGATTGCATCCTTCTGAAATTTTTCATTTAGCTGAAAAACCAAATTTGCAATGGAACTATTAAGCTCACCAATATATTCTTGTACGGTTACGGAATCTATGCGTTGACGGTTCAATTCCTGAAGAAGTAAATTTACACGGGTATTAACTACAATAATTCTTGAAGTGATTATCTTGGTACGAAGTGTATCGGGTATTTTTTTTGCGAGGGAATCTGTATGAACCAAAAGCCTCTCAGTCTTATCTTTTAGAGATTGAAGGCTACTATTATTAATTGCCTTTGCTTCAGTTTCAAAATCATCATATATAATCCATTGCGAAACCTGTTCTTTGGCCGTGGGCGAAAGCGTGGGAAAAACGAAATTTTTATTTCCGTAAAGGGAATTTTCATTTTTTGCTAAATTAGTTTCAACAACTACTTCCTCAGCATTCTCTCCACATCCAATTAGAAAGAAGTTGATTGATGTAAGAATAAAAAACAAAAACGTTATTCTATGCATTTATAGACCTTTAGCGAGCGCAAATATAATTGTTCTTAAAACAAATTACCGTTAAATCTTTCAACAAACAATTGCCTATAAATATGCCTATCTTTGCAACCCAATTAAATGAAATTATGAAGAAAAGGATATTGATTATAGGAGCCTGTGGACAGATTGGAACAGAACTTACGGCAAAATTACGTGAGCTTTACGGCAATCATAAAGTAATTGCTGCAGACATCAAGGAAGGTTCTGAAGAGATGATGAAGGCAGGACCGTTTGAAATCCTGGACGCGATGGATTATGATGCGGTAGAAGATGTGGTGATACGTTATGAAATTAGCGTTGTGTATCTAATGGCAGCAATGCTTTCAGCCACTGCAGAAAAATTCCCGATGCGGGCTTGGGAACTTAATATGGATTCACTTTTTAATGTTTTGAACCTTGCAAAGGACAAAAAGATTGAAAAAATCTTTTGGCCTTCAAGTATAGCCGTATTCGGGCCTACAACCCCACAAATAAATACGCCACAACATACCGTAATGGAGCCTAGCACAGTCTATGGAATTAGCAAACAAACCGGCGAGCGCTGGTGCGAATATTATTTCAATAAATACGGCGTTGATGTTCGTAGTATACGCTATCCTGGTTTGATAAGCTATACAACTTTGCCTGGAGGCGGAACTACAGATTATGCTGTTGATATCTACCACAAAGCATTAAAACATAAAATGTATGTTTGTTTCTTAAATGCAGAAACCACATTGCCAATGATGTATATGGATGATGCAATTCGTGCGACCATAAATATTATGGAAGCTGAATCTGATTCAATAAAAATTAGAAATTCCTACAATCTTTCTGGTGTAAGCTTTGATCCTGAAGAAATTGCGGCGAGCATTAGAAAGTACATTCCAAAATTTGAGATGGAATATAAGCCAGATTTTAGGCAAGAAATAGCAGATTCGTGGCCTCAAAGCATTAATGACGAAGAGGCACGAACCGACTGGAACTGGGAACACAAATATTCGTTAGATGAAATAACTAAAATTATGCTCGATAATTTAAAGGAAGCGTATTAGACTACATCCTCAACATTTTCTCTTATATATGGAATAGCTTCGCTGAATTTAGTGAAAATCCTTTTTTCTGGAACTAGTCCTGGAATGATATCTATACTTTGCATCATCACTTTTGGCTGTTGCTGAAGGTCTATCAAAAT
>Ga0115567_10006495_pt1 | contig 11180 bp, 13 predicted proteins | sample COGITO_mtgs_1204_2_FD_88679 | JGI IMG/M metagenome (GOLD analysis project Ga0115567, IMG submission 88679) | Pelagic marine microbial communities from North Sea - COGITO_mtgs_120412 | ecosystem: Environmental > Aquatic > Marine > Epipelagic | place: Germany:Helgoland, sampling site Kabeltonne... | reverse complement strand
TCATCTAGAGTTCTTTGCAATGTGCATAGCTCTTGTAGGTGCCCAGTTTCCAGAAGAACTGAGCCTACGCTCAGTCCACTTACGTATCTTGCAAGCTTAAGAAAAACTGCATTTTCAGCTGACTTTCGCGCGAAACGATATGCTGTACCGCCGCCAATTTTTTCTGAAGTCGGTATGGTGAGTGACCTAGACATCTGACTTACGGCTCTGACATACCACTTAACGGTAGGAACTGGTCGTCTGGATTCATGTACATTCTTTGACATAGAAGCAGTGTTGCACTGGTACGACTTGCCGTCTATACGCCTCCAGTGGCCAAAATGTTGCCACCACAGAATCGTAACGCCGCGTTTGCTCACTCCCGTCGCTGGGGAGCATTTCCGGCAAAAGGAGAAGCGACATGAAACTGCATGAACTGTCTGATAACGAAGGCGCCACCAAGAAACGCAAGCGCGTTGGTCGTGGTCCAGGCTCCGGCACCGGTAAAATGGGTGGCCGTGGTATCAAAGGTCAAAAAGCCCGTTCGGGTGTGGCCATCAAGGGTTATGAAGGCGGCCAGATGCCTTTGTACCAGCGCCTGCCAAAGCGCGGCTTTAACAAGCCGAACCGAAAGTCGTTTGCTGTCGTGAACCTTGGGTTGATCCAGAAATTCATCGACGCGGGCAAGATCGATGCGAAAAAAGCCATTGACGAAGATGCGCTGATTGCTTCCGGTCTGGTCCGTCGCAAGCTTGACGGCATCCGGGTTCTGGCCAAGGGCGAAGTCTCTGCCAAGATGAACCTGAGCGTCACCGGTGCCTCCAAATCAGCCATCGAAGCTGTCGAAAAGGCGGGTGGAAGCTTGACCGTGACGGCCCCGGCAGCGGCGGAAGTGTCCGCATAAGTCGGACCTTAGGCTTGTGAGCGGCGTTAATGCCGCTTACATAGTTCACAAGTTTTTCCAAACGCCGCCCGCCGGAAAACGGTAGGGGCGGCGTTTTGCCAACAGAAAGAGCCCCGACATGGTATCTGCCGTCGAAAACATGGCCGCAAATTCGAGCTGGAGCGCCTTTGGCAAGGCGACCGACCTGCGCCATCGCATCCTGTTCACGCTAGGTCTGCTCATTGTTTACCGTCTGGGGACGTTCATCCCCGTGCCGGGCATTGATGGCGGCGCATTGCGAGAATTCATGGAAAGCGCAGGACAGGGCATCGGGGGCATGGTTTCCATGTTTACCGGTGGCGCGCTGGGGCGGATGGGAATTTTTGCCCTAGGTATCATGCCCTACATCTCGGCCTCGATCATCGTTCAGCTTTTGACCTCGATGGTCCCTTCGCTTGAGCAACTCAAGAAAGAGGGCGAGCAGGGGCGCAAGAAAATCAACCAATACACCCGTTTCGGCACGGTGGCACTGGCCACAGTGCAGTCTTACGGGCTTGCCGTGTCGCTGGAGGCTGGCGATATCGCCGCTGATCCGGGCATGTATTTCCGCATTGCCTGTATGATTACGTTGGTGGGCGGCACGATGTTCCTGATGTGGCTCGGTGAACAGATCACCGCACGCGGTATCGGCAACGGCATTTCCCTGATCATTTTCGTCGGCATCATCGCAGAGGTTCCCGCAGCGATCGCGCAGTTCTTTGCATCTGGTCGGTCCGGGGCGATCAGCCCTGCTGTGATCATCGCGGTATTGGTCATGGTCATCGCCACGATTATGTTTGTGGTGTTTATGGAACGCGCATTGCGCAAGATCCACATTCAATACCCGCGCCGTCAGGTCGGTATGAAAGTTTATGACGGCGGCTCAAGCCACCTGCCGGTCAAGGTAAACCCGGCGGGCGTGATTCCTGCGATCTTTGCCTCGTCGCTGCTGCTGCTGCCCGTCACGATCAGCACGTTTTCCGGCAATTCGACCAGCCCGGTCATGTCGTGGCTTTTGGCGAATTTCGGTCCGGGTCAGCCGCTCTATCTGTTGTTCTTCGTCGCGATGATCGTTTTTTTTGCATATTTCTATACGTTCAACGTCAGCTTCAAGCCCGATGATGTGGCAGATAACCTGAAGAACCAGAACGGTTTCGTTCCCGGTATTCGCCCCGGCAAGCGCACGGCAGAGTATCTGGAATATGTGGTTAACCGGACGCTTGTGCTCGGCTCTGCCTATCTGGTCGCCGTGATGCTGTTACCGGAAATCCTGCGCGGTCAGTTTGCGATCCCGTTCTATTTCGGCGGTACATCGGTTCTGATTGTGGTTTCCGTCACAATGGATACCATCCAGCAAGTTCAGAGCCATCTGCTGGCTCATCAATATGAAGGTCTGCTTGAAAAGTCGCAGTTGCGCGGCAAATCCGGCAAGCCACGCAAAAAACGGAGCCCTGTGCGCAGATGAATATTATCCTTCTTGGACCACCCGGCGCGGGCAAGGGCACTCAGGCACGCCATCTAGTGGAGACACGGGGGATGGTGCAGTTGTCCACCGGTGACATGCTGCGCGAGGCCAAGGACAGCGGGACCAAGATAGGGAAGATGGTCGCAGACGTCATGGCGCGGGGTGATTTGGTGACGGACGAGATCGTCATCGGTCTGATAAAGGAGCGTCTGCAAGGTGATACCGGCGGTGGTCTGATTTTCGATGGGTTCCCGCGCACGCTGAAACAGGCGACGGCGTTGGGCGATCTGATGAAAGCAGAAAAAAAATCCCTTGATGCCGTTATTGAACTGCGTGTGCGCGACGAGGCGCTGATTGCGCGCATTGCCGGTCGTTCCACCTGTGGGCAGTGCGGCGAAGTCTATCACGACGAGACAAAGCCGCAGCCTGCAGATGGCAAGTGTTCCAACTGCGGCGCGTCGGATTTCAAGCGCCGTGCGGATGACAATGAAGAGAGCCTGCGCAACCGGTTGATGGAATACTACAAAAAGACATCGCCCCTGCTGGGGTATTACTATGCCCACGGCATGCTCAAGCGGGTTGACGGTCTGGCCGATATTGAGGTCGTTCAGGCCAGCATCGCGGCGATCCTCGACTCTTGATTACTTTGGTGCACGGCTAAGACCGTCGCGTATGAAGGCGAGGAGCGGGCCGATATCTTCGGCGAGTGCGACGAGGTTTTCCACGATATCCCCATTTATCCAGACCTGTTGGCGCTGATTTGCAAGCACCGTGTACGTCTTGAGACGTAAGGCATCCACGAGCGGGTGATCAACATGATCGCTGTAGCCCCGCGCCATACCGGAAAGTCGATTTTCAGTCCGAAGTTCCCACCCCTTGTGACGCAGATCAGCGCGGATTTGCGTGAAATGGTCGGGATTGGCCAAGATGTGATCGCGCACAAGGTTCAGGTCTGCCGTCGCCAGTCGATAGTGCCCCGCTGCGATCAGCCCGCCATCCGGTCCGACCTGCGCATAGACGACGCCGTTGCTCTCATCTTTGATCCCCGAGGGCGTCAGCATTCCGGACACCGTCGTCTTATAAGGTGTCTTGTCCTTGGAAAACCGCACATCTCGGTTTTGTCGGAACATGGTCTTGGCATTGCCCTGCACCGGATACTGGCTCCCTTCAAGCAAGACCGTGACGATACCCAACATTGCTTCGAAAGGGTCGCGCGCATCCTTTTTCAGGCGGTCCTTATTCGCGTCATACCATTCCTTGTTGTTATTCGCAGCCAGTTCGCCCAGAACCCTGAATGTCGCTTCGGTAAATCCTGTCATTTCGCCTGCCTTTGCTGTCGATCGGGCCTGATGCTACAGGCGCTAACATCTAGGCTTGTAGCTGACTTGACGTCCCTCGCAAAACCCCATACGACGCGCTATCTCGACAGAGAATCAAAGGTAGGAATGCGTCCTGCCGGATCACCTGATCAGCTGCGGCCCGATGGTTTTACCTTCGGGCTTATGTTGTGAAAAAAGGACCTGGAATCACGGGTCCGCAACGAAAAGGAAATGACACGTGGCACGTATCGCCGGCGTTAACATCCCGACTGCAAAGCGGGTTCCAATCGCCCTTACCTATATAACCGGAATCGGAAACTCTTCGGCTCAGGCCATCTGCGATGCTGTCGGCATTGATCAGGCACGCCGTGTGAATGAGTTGTCGGATGCCGACATCCTGAAAATCCGCGAGCATATCGACGAGAACTATACCGTCGAAGGTGACCTGCGTCGTGACACGCAGATGAACATCAAGCGTCTGATGGACCTTGGTTGCTACCGTGGCCTGCGTCACCGTCGCAATCTACCGGTTCGCGGTCAGCGCACCCACACCAACGCTCGCACCCGCAAAGGCCCCGCAAAGGCCATTGCTGGCAAGAAGAAATAAGGGAGGGCTGACAACATGGCACGTGAAGCAAAACGCACCAAGAAGAAGGTCTCCAAGAACATCGCCGCAGGTGTGGCGCATGTGAACTCTTCTTTCAACAACACCAAGATCCTGATCTCCGACGTTCAAGGCAATGCGATTGCATGGTCGTCAGCTGGCACGATGGGTTTCAAAGGGTCGCGTAAATCGACGCCTTATGCCGCCCAGATGGCTGCCGAGGATGCAGGCCGCAAGGCGCAGGAACATGGCGTCAAAACGCTCGAAGTCGAAGTGCAGGGGCCAGGTTCAGGCCGTGAAAGCGCCCTGCGCGCATTGGCGGCTGGGGGCTTTAACATCACGTCAATCCGTGACGTGACGCCGATGGCACACAACGGCTGCCGCCCACCAAAGCGCCGCCGGGTCTAATCGACTGAAAATTTCCGGGGCTGCGTTTTCGTGCGCGGCCCCATACTGCTTTTTTGAAACCTCGAGCGTATCCGCCGACCGGACATGCGGCAGATACAAGGATGGAGGGACACATGATCCACAAAAATTGGGCCGAACTGATCAAGCCAACGCAGCTTGACGTCAAACCCGGCAACGATCCTGCACGTCAAGCGACTGTCATCGCCGAACCGCTGGAACGCGGCTTTGGTCTGACCATGGGTAACGCACTGCGCCGCGTTTTGATGTCTTCGCTGCAAGGTGCTGCGATCACATCTGTACAGATCGACAACGTACTGCATGAATTTTCGTCCGTTGCCGGTGTTCGTGAAGACGTCACCGATATCATTCTGAACCTCAAAGGTGTCAGCATCCGTATGGAAGTCGAAGGGCCAAAGCGCCTGTCGATTTCTGCCAAGGGTCCGGGCGTCGTGACGGCAGGAGACATCAGCGAATCCGCCGGTATCGAAATCCTGAACCGTGATCATGTGATCTGTCACCTCGATGATGGGGCAGACATCTATATGGAACTGATGGTCAACACCGGTAAAGGCTATGTGTCTGCGGACAAGAACAAGCCAGAAGACGCGCCGATTGGTCTGATCCCGATCGATGCAATCTATTCGCCGGTCAAAAAGGTGTCTTATGACGTGCAGCCGACCCGCGAAGGTCAAGTGCTGGATTATGACAAGTTGACCATGAAAGTGGACACGGACGGGTCGATCACGCCAGACGACGCCGTGGCTTTTGCCGCACGCATCTTGCAGGACCAGTTGGGCATTTTCGTCAACTTCGATGAGCCTGAATCAGCATCCCGTCAGGATGATGACGACGGTCTGGAATTCAACCCGCTGCTGCTCAAGAAGGTCGACGAGCTGGAGCTGTCGGTGCGGTCCGCGAACTGTCTCAAGAACGACAACATCGTCTACATCGGCGATCTGATCCAGAAGACCGAAGCGGAAATGCTGCGCACGCCGAACTTTGGCCGCAAGTCCCTGAACGAGATCAAGGAAGTGCTGTCGGGTATGGGTCTGCACCTTGGTATGGACGTTGAGGATTGGCCACCGGACAACATTGAAGACCTCGCCAAGAAGTTTGAAGATTCTTTCTAACGTGCGGCGGGGTTTGACCCCGCCTTACGACCTTCCCGGGCATCCTGCCCCAATAAGGCCGCTGACACGCATCACGGCCGGTACAAAGTATAAACGCCCGTAGAGGGCAAATTTGGAGATAAGAAATGCGTCACGCACGTGGATACCGCCGCCTGAATCGAACACATGAGCACCGCAAGGCGCTGTGGGCGAACATGGCAGGCTCTCTCATTGAACATGAGCAAATCAAGACGACGTTGCCGAAAGCCAAAGAACTGCGCCCGATCATCGAAAAGATGATCACGCTGGCCAAGCGCGGCGACCTGCACGCCCGCCGGCAGGCTGCGGCAAAGTTGAAAGAAGAACAGTATGTTGCGAAACTGTTTGATATCCTTGGCCCCCGCTACAAGGACCGCCAAGGCGGTTATGTGCGCGTGCTGAAGGCCGGTTTCCGTTATGGTGACATGGCACCGATGGCGATTATCGAATTCGTGGATCGTGACCGCGATGCGAAGGGTGCCGGCGACAAGGCCCGCGTAGCAGCCGAGGCCGACGCCGAAGAATAAGCGTCGCCTGCAAGCTAGATACTGAAAAGCCCCGCCATTGGCGGGGTTTTTTCTTGCCGGACTGGCGTGCAGTATTCATTGGCCAGAAAATCCCGGTATTGCGTCACATGCCCGGCGTGCGCATATCTGGACGATGAGGAATTTCTAAGATGGCCGACTTGTTTGAAACGGACCTCCCTGTAGAGGAAGGGGCGCACCGCCCACTGGCGGACCGATTGCGGCCGCAATCCCTTGGGGAAGTCATCGGACAGGATCAGATATTGGGGCCGGAGGCGCCTTTGACAGCGATGCTTGCATCGGGTGCACTTGGGTCGCTGGTTTTCTGGGGCCCCCCCGGTGTCGGCAAAACGACCATCGCTCGGTTGTTGGCGGATGAAACCGATCTGCACTTCGTCCAGATATCCGCGATATTCAGCGGTGTGCCAGAACTGCGCAAGGTTTTCGAGGCGGCAAAGATCAGGCGGCGTAACGGACGCGGCACACTTTTGTTCGTTGATGAGATACACCGGTTTAATAAGGCGCAGCAGGACGGATTTTTGCCACATATGGAAGATGGCACTATCCTGCTGGTCGGTGCGACGACCGAGAATCCTAGTTTTGAGCTGAACGCCGCAGTACTGAGCCGCGCGCAGGTTCTGGTGCTGGAACGGCTGGATCTGGATGATCTGGAAAAGCTGGTGCAGCGGGCCGAGCGGGAGCTAGGCAAGGCGCTGCCATTGGAAGAAGGCGCGCGCGCGGCGTTGTTGGAGATGTCGGATGGCGATGGGCGCGCATTGCTTAATCTGATCGAACAGATAGCGGCGTGGAAGGTCGAAGGCTCGGTGGACCGTGAGGGCTTGTCAACGCGACTGATGCGGCGGGCGGCACAATACGATAAATCGGGCGACGCACATTACAATCTGATCTCAGCGTTGCATAAATCCGTACGTGGCAGCGATCCTGATGCCGCTCTCTATTGGTTTGCGCGGATGCTGGAGGGCGGCGAAGATCCCCGCTATCTGGCGCGGCGGATGACCCGAATGGCCGTCGAAGATATCGGGTTGGCCGATCCGCAGGCGCAGGCGATATGTTTGCAAAGCTGGGAAACCTACGAGCGTTTGGGCAGTCCCGAGGGTGAGTTGGCACTGGCGCAAGCGGTGACGTATCTGGCGCTCGCGCCCAAGTCGAATGCGGCCTATGTCGCCTACAAGGCCGCGCGCAAGGCGGCCAAGCAGACCGGGTCGGAGCCGCCACCCAAGCATATACTCAACGCCCCGACCGGTATGATGAAAGATCAGGGCTACGGTGCAGGCTATGCCTATGATCATGATGCTGACGACGGATTCTCGGGACAGGACTATTTTCCGGAAACAATGCAGCGACCCCTGTTCTATGCGCCGGTGGAGCGGGGCTTTGAGCGCGACCTCAAGAAACGTCTCGACTATTTTGCCAAGCTGCGGGTCAAGCGTGACAGCTCAGGTTGACTCTGCTGCTGGGGTGTACGAGGGGATGCGCATGTTTACAGCCGTTTCATATGTCGCCCTTGGCGGGGCCGTCGGGGCGTCGTGTCGCTATCTCTTTGGGGTAGCGATGCTGCGACTGACCGGACCCGCAGAATTTCCAATGGCGATAATGGCGGTCAATATCATCGGATCGTTCCTGATGGGCGTGTTCGTGGTTGCGGCGGCAAACCGGGGTCTTACGCATCTCAGCCCGCTGGTTATTACCGGCCTTTTGGGTGGTTTTACGACGTTCTCGGCGTTTTCGTTGGAAACGGTGACCCTGATCGAACGCGGCCAGATGGCATCGGCAGCGGTCTATGTGGCACTTTCGGTCACATTGTCCATCGCCGCGCTGATGCTGGGACTTTTGATCGCCAGAGGAGTATTCGCATGAGCCGCGTTCAGACGCTCACAATTCAGGACGGCGATGGTGATCAGCGGCTGGACCGTTGGTTCAAGCGGCAATTCCCGCTGATTTCGCAGGGCCGTATCGAAAAGATGTGCCGCAAGGGTGAAATCCGCGTCGATGGTGGCCGGGTCAAGGCCGCAACGCGGCTGGAGGTCGGGCAAGAAATTCGTATCCCGCCGCTGCCCGAAGGCGAAGCGCCACCGCCACCAAAGCGGACGTCGATCAGTGAGGCCGATGCGAAGTTCATTCGCTCCTGCGTGATTTATCGCGACGATCATGTGATCGCCCTGAACAAGCCGCCCGGTTTGCCGGTGCAAGGCGGGTCAGGGCAGTCGGATCGCCATGTTGACGCGCTGGCAGAGGCCCTGATGTTCGATCTGGATGAAAAGCCAAGACTGGTGCACCGGATCGACAAGGATACATCCGGCGTCTTGCTGATGGCACGCACCCGGTCCGTCGCGGCGGCCCTGACGGCCAGTTTCCGGCACCGCGAAACGCGCAAGATCTACTGGGCCGCTGTCGCGGGTGTGCCGCATCCGCGCAATGGCACTATCAAGTTCGGGCTGATGAAAGCGGGCGGTCATGGTCCGCGTGGTGAAGGCGAAAAGATGGTCTGTGTCCATCCGCGCGACATCGAAACCACTGAGGGCGCCAAGCGTGCGGCGACGGATTACACCGTGCTCAGCCAGGCGGGCAATCGGTGCTGCTGGATGGCGCTGATCCCTGTCACAGGTCGGACGCACCAGCTGCGCGCGCACATGGCCGAAATTGGGCATCCCATTGTCGGTGATGGCAAATATGGCGGTTCATCGCAGGACAACATGGGCGACGGTTGGGGGGCGCAATTGGGTGGAGATATCTCCAAAAAGCTGCATCTGCACGCGCGGTCGCTACGGATCGAGCATCCGGTGACCAAGGCGCAGTTGAACCTGACGGCACCCTTGCCACCCCACATGCTGCATACTTGGGATACGTTTCAATGGGCCGCTGCGGATGTACCTGCCGACCCGTTCGAGGAAGGCTGGGTATGACGATTACACCACGTCGTCTGGTGATTTTCGACGTGGATGGCACGTTGGTGGACAGTCAGGGTGATATTCTTGGCGCGATGATCCTGGCGTTCCAGTCCGAGGGGCAGGTGCCACCGGACCGGTCGGCGGTACTTGGGATCGTCGGATTGTCGCTTGATGTGGCGATGGCTGAGCTGGCACCAGATACAGAGCGTGCGATGCAATCGCGGCTGGTGCAGGGATATAAAGATGCCTACATGGCTCTGCGTGCGGATATTGGTGCTGCGCAGTCTTCGCCGCTCTATCCTGGTGCCCGCGACGTATTGAACGCATTGCATAATGTGCCGGATTTAGTGCTGGGTGTCGCGACAGGAAAATCGCGCCGCGGATTGGACAAGCTGCTCGAAGCGCATGATTTGGGGCATTTGTTTGTTACCCAGCAAGTTGCCGACACACACCCCAGCAAGCCACATCCGTCGATGATACGGGCAGCACTATCAGAGACCGGCGTTGCAGCAGCGGACGCTGTCATGGTGGGCGATACGAGTTTTGACATGGACATGGCCCTAGCGGCAGGTGTGACCGGAATTGGCGTGGCATGGGGCTATCATCCGGCCGAACGTTTGCTTGCGGCAACCCATAGGATCGACCGTTTCGAGGCGTTGCCCGGGCTGCTTGACGATATCTGGAGCAGTGTCGCATGAGCGAGTGGAAGGCCAAGCGGTTCTGGAAAGCGGCGGCGGTCGTAAAAGAAAGCGGCGGCTACATGGTGCAGCTTGACAGTCGACCGATCAGGACCCCTGCCAAGCGGCCGCTGATATTGCCCAGCCGCGCGCTGGCGCAAGCGGTGTCGGCGGAATGGGATGCACAGACGGATCTGATCAAGCCGGACACAATGCCAGTGACGCGCACGGCAAATGCCGCCATCGACAAGGTTGCCGTTCAGCACGCCGAAGTTGCGGATATGCTGGCGGCTTATGGCGACAGCGATCTGTTGTGTTATCGCGCTGATACCCCCGAAGAACTGGTGGAACGGCAGAAGGCGCAATGGGATCCGATGCTTGACTGGGTCTTTGATGCGTTTGGTGCGCGGCTGGTGCCGAGAGCCGGTGTGATCCATGCGCCGCAAGACTCGGCTGCGCTTGCGGTTCTGACGGCACGTGTTCATGCGCTCGATCCGTTTGAGTTGGCTGCATTTCATGATCTGGTAAGCCTTTCGGGCTCGCTTGTTCTGGGACTTGCTGCAGAACAGGGAACGTTTCCGCCTGAAACACTTTGGTTGATTTCACGTCTCGACGAGCAGTGGCAGGCTGAGCAATGGGGCGCGGATGACGAAGCTGAAGCGATGGCAGAAATCAAGCGCTGTGCCTTCCTGCATGCTTGCGAGGTCATCAAGCTGCGTCGTTCGGCCTAAGCATGCGTTCGGGCATCTATAAAATTGCCCTGAAAACGGGACTTACTTGGGGGTAGGGCCGGTCTGATTGCTATAATTTGAGAACCGCGCCCTTGACCTTTAATCGGGAATCCCCGCACAATCACGCCATCAAGCAGGATCAACCCTGCCTTGTATCACTGCCGGTGTGGCGAACGCGCCGGTTCGATCCGTCTAAAAAAGACGGAAACTCAGGAAGAGGTAACAATGAAAACAACAGTATTTTTCGGCGCGCTGACAGTTGCCGGCCTAGCGGCCGGTGTCGCAGCGGCCGGTACGCTTGAGGACGTGAAAGCACGTGGCAAGCTGAACTGTGGCGTGACGACCGGTCTGGCCGGTTTCGCGGCACCAAATGCAAATGGCGAATGGGAAGGCTTTGACGTTGCGGTATGCCGCGCTGTTGCTGCCGCCGTTCTGGGCGACAAGAACGCGGTGGAATTCGTGCCGACAACTGGCAAGACACGCTTTACGGCCCT
>Ga0115567_10006494_pt1 | contig 11181 bp, 7 predicted proteins | sample COGITO_mtgs_1204_2_FD_88679 | JGI IMG/M metagenome (GOLD analysis project Ga0115567, IMG submission 88679) | Pelagic marine microbial communities from North Sea - COGITO_mtgs_120412 | ecosystem: Environmental > Aquatic > Marine > Epipelagic | place: Germany:Helgoland, sampling site Kabeltonne... | reverse complement strand
ATTTTTGATCCAAGACGCTGAGTGAGTTCAGCCCAACCGGCCCAATCAGATTCATCCAAACCGTCTTCGATGGACGTAATTGGATACTGAGTGGCTAGCCCTTCAAGAAAATCAATAAACACAGTGGCGTCACCAGCGATGTTTTCACCACTTACTGTGTACTTGCCGTCTTTATAGAATTCGCTGGCTGCACAATCAAGCGCATAATGCATATCAACACCAGGTTTTAAACCCGCAAACACCACGGCCTCACTAATAACGTCAAGTGCTTCGGTATTTGATCTTAAAGATGGCGCAAACCCGCCTTCGTCACCAACAGCTGTATTTAAGCCTTTCTTTTTAAGCACTGATTTTAATGCATGAAACACTTCAACCCCAAGCTGTAGTGCTTCAGCAAAACTTTTTGCAGCTGTCGGCTGTATCATAAATTCTTGAATGTCGATATTATTGTCTGCGTGAGCACCACCATTGATGATGTTCATACTTGGCAACGGCATACTGTATTGAGTTTGGCCAGGCTGATAAAGATGAGCTAACCATTGGTATAAAGGCACTTTTTTAGCAATAGCGCAGGCTTTAGCATTGGCAAGGGATACAGCCAAGATAGCGTTAGCGCCAAGTTTACTCTTATTGTCGGTGCCATCAAGATCAATAAGCGTTTGATCAATGACTTGCTGTTGACTTGCATTTTTGGTAAGCAAAGCTTCTCGTATCACAGTATTAATATAAGCAACTGCTTGCCGCACACCCTTGCCGCCATAGCGCTTTTCATGATCACGCAGTTCGATTGCTTCACGAGAGCCTGTGGAAGCGCCTGAGGGCGCAGCCGCTCGACCCATTGCACCACAAGATAAATATACTTCTGCTTCAACAGTTGGATTGCCTCGAGAATCAAGTATTTCGAGCCCTTTAATATCTATAATATCGCTCATGTTAATGTCCTTTTTCCAATAAGTCTATTCAGTATCAAGCACAGGAAATGCTTTAACCAAGTCATCCATCGCTTTAATTTGCTGTAAAAACGCTGGCAACATATCAAGTTTTAAAGCACAAGGTCCATCACATTTTGCCTTTGCAGGGTCAGGATGAACCTCTAAAAATAATCCAGCAATACCTTGAGAGACCCCGGCTAAAGCAAGTTGAGTGACTGCATGCCGGCGGCCGCCTGCGCTTGCTGCCTGACCACCAGGCACTTGCAATGAGTGAGTGACATCAAATAATAGGGGCGCTTGCGCTTTCATAATGTCAAAACCAAGAAAATCCACCACTAAGTTGTTATAGCCAAAAGCGCTGCCACGCTCACATAACAGCACTTGATCGTTGCCTGCCTCTTCACACTTTTGAATAATATGTTTCATTTCGTGGGGCGCTAAAAACTGAGCCTTTTTAATATTAATGACTTTTTTTGTTTTTGCCATAGCAACGACAAGGTCAGTTTGTCGGCTTAAAAATGCTGGTAGCTGTAAAATATCACACACCTCTGCGGCAGGTGCAGCTTGCACGGATTCATGTACATCTGTAATTACCGGTACCTGGTATTGAGTTTTAATTTGGCCAAGCCAGTCAAGTCCTTGCTTGAGACCAGGGCCTCGAAAACTTAAAATCGAAGAACGATTGGCTTTATCAAAACTCGCTTTGAACACATAGGCTATGCCCAAGCTATCACACACTTGTTTACATGCCGCCGCCACTTCTTGCGCAAGGCTCAAAGACTCAAGCACATTGAGCCCAGCCACTAGCACCAGGGGTTGATCCTGACCAAAAACCACAGGCTTTTGGTCTGGGGATCCAACTGCTTTAAGACAGATATGTTTCACTTAACTCTCCTTGCGCATTGGATATAGATCTATTTTGTTGCCTTAGCGACGCTTGCACGAAACTTGAAAACAATGGATGGCCATCTCGTGGAGTCGACGTAAATTCTGGATGGAACTGGCAAGCTACAAACCATGGATGGTCAGCGAGCTCAATCATTTCTACTAATCGATTATCATCGGAAGTACCACTGATAATAAGACCGCTATCCGCTAAGGTTTTTACATAACCTGCATTGACCTCATATCTATGCCTGTGTCGCTCGACTATTTTTGGTTTAGCATAAATTTTAGCCGCCAGGGTATCTCGCACCAACTTACATGGGTAACCACCTAGGCGCATAGTGCCGCCCAGATGCGTGGTTTCGTCTCGCTGATTAACACCACCATCAGCATCTAACCATTCACTGACTAAAGCAATCACTGGATGATTAGGCGCTTGCTGTAACTCGGTGGAATGAGCATCCTCTAATTGCGCTACGTGCCGTGCAAATTCCACAACAGCCAATTGCATCCCTAAGCAAATACCAAGATAAGGCACTTTTTGTTCACGAGCAAATCGAATAGCAGCAATCTTACCTTCCGTGCCGCGAGAGCCAAATCCACCAGGTACTAATATACCATCTGCAAATTTAAGTTGCTCAGTGCCGCTTTGTTCAATTTCCACAGAATCCACATACATGATATTAATTTTAGTTCCTGCTCTCATACCAGCATGTTGCAAGGCTTCAATCAGCGATTTATAGGCATCTTTAAGATCCATGTATTTACCGACCATCGCAATATTAACCTGACCAGTCGCACGTCGACTAGCATCAAGCACAGCTTGCCAATCACTTAGATCAGCTGGTTTACAGTCTAATTTAAATTGACGAACCACCAGTTCATCCAGACCCTGAGCATGTAAGACAGATGGCACCTCATAAATTGAAGCCACGTCTGGACAAGACACCACCGCTTCACGACGAACGCTGGTAAATAAGGAAATTTTACGTAGGGCTTCTTGAGGTACAGGTCTCTCCGAACGACACACTAATATATCTGGCTGCAGGCCAATAGACCGAAGCTCTTTGACTGAATGCTGCGTTGGCTTGGTTTTAATTTCACCGGATGTTGGGATGTATGGCACCAATGTCAAATGCATAAACATGGCTTCTTCGGGCCCTAACTCACTGCCAAGTTGGCGCACAGCCTCTAAAAACGGTAATGACTCGATATCACCCACTGTGCCGCCAATTTCCACGATCACAATGTCAGCATCAGGCGCGCAGCGCAACACCTTATCCTTAATAGCGTCAGTAATATGGGGTATAACTTGGACCGTAGCCCCCAAATAATCACCCCGCCTTTCTTTTTCAATGACTTCTTGATAGATACGACCAGTGGTAAAATTATTTCGCCGAGACATTCGAGCTCGAATAAAACGCTCATAATGCCCTAAATCAAGATCAGTTTCTGCGCCATCTTCCGTGACGTAGACTTCACCATGCTGCATAGGACTCATGGTGCCTGGATCAACATTAATGTAAGGGTCAAGCTTCATAATCGAAACATTAAGACCTCGAGACTCTAAAATAGAGCCTAATGATGCGCCAGCTATACCCTTACCGAGCGAGGAAACCACACCACCTGTCACGAAAAGATATCGAGCCATACTTTATTCCTCATGGATTTAAACCGGTCACGCAAATGCACTAGATTGGCCGCATTATACCTAGACATAACAGTAAAATATAGGGATTACAGACGAATTAATTTTTCAACTGCAAAAGTGGCAGAATAAATGACAGTTGCTTACACCGAAAAAAGCTACATTAGCCGTTCTCCACAATAGCTGTGGATAACTATGGGGATTAGTAAAGGACAACCTTCGTCAACCAGCCAGTAGCGCGGGCTCTGGTTAGATTGGTCAATTTTAAACCACTTTGAATTTAAAGACTAAAGATTCGACTATGATTGACCCATGCTCGAACTCCTTGCATAATCAAGTTTTATGGACATTATTACGAGAGGACTCAAATGAAAAAACCAATTCGCGTGGCAGTTACTGGCGCTGCAGGCCAAATAAGCTATTCACTTTTATTTAGAATCGCCGCAGGCAATATGCTTGGCCCAGATCAACCGATCATCCTAAGTGCGCTTGAAATCACACCAGCTATGAAAGCACTTGAAGGTGTAGCGATGGAAATCAACGATTGCGCTTTCCCTTTAGTGCATGAATTGCACATTAGTGATGACCCCTTAGTTGCCTTTAAAGATGTTGATATTGCCCTTTTAGTTGGCGCAAGACCTCGCGGTCCAGGTATGGAGCGAAAAGACTTACTTGAAGCTAATGCTGCTATTTTTTCTGCCCAAGGTAAAGCGCTCAATGAGGTGGCATCTAAAGACGTTAAAGTTTTGGTGGTCGGTAATCCAGCCAACACTAATGCGCTTATTGCTCAAGCCAATGCACCAGATTTAAACCCCCGAAACTTTACAGCTATGACTCGACTTGATCATAACCGTGCTCAATCATTATTGTCGATTCGGGCAGAGACCAATATACAAAACGTCGAACAGGTTATCATCTGGGGTAATCACTCGGCCACTCAATACCCTGATCTTCATCATGCAAAAATAAACGGTAAAGCTGGTTTAAAATATATTGACCAAGCTGCTTATGCAGACGAATTTATACCGACGGTGCAGCAGCGAGGCGCTGCTATCATCAAGGCTCGAGGCGCATCAAGCGCTGCCTCTGCTGCCAATGCTGCTATTGATCATGTTCGTGATTGGGTTAACGGTAGTCAATGGACAAGCATGGCCGTGCTAAGTGACGGTAGTTACGGTATTGAAAAAGGGCTTATCTATTCTTTTCCTGTCACGTGTAAAAACGGCGACTGGACTATTATCCAAGGTCTAGACATTAACGACTTCAGTCGTGAAAGAATGTCATTGACAGAAAAAGAACTCAGTGAAGAAAAAGCCGCTATTGCTCATCTTCTTGCGTGAGTGATGTAAGTAAACATTAAAAAAGCGCCCTATTGGGCGCTTTTTTAATGAATAACCCACGAGTTTAACGGTGATTGTAGAGATCAATCGGCGTAGGGTCTGCAGGGGAATGGGAAACACCGGAATGAGACTTAGCGCCATCATTACGTGACACTTCAATCGATGCCAAGTACTCTGGCGTGACATCACCTGTCACGTACTGCCCGTTAAACACTGAGCAATCAAAATCTCGTACAGTGGTTCGACTGCCTCTAAAGGTTGCATCGATAAGATCATCAAGATCTTGATACACTAATCGATCTGCACCAATCAAGCTTGCAACTTCGTCCTCGTTGCGGCCGTGAGCGATCAACTCATGTAGTGAAGGCATGTCTATGCCGTAGACATTCTGAAAACGCACAGGTGGCGCGGCTGAGGCAAAATACACTTTTGCAGCTCCTGCATCTCGAGCCATCTGAATAATTTGTTCACAAGTAGTACCACGAACAATAGAGTCGTCGACCAAAAGTACGTTCTTGCCTTTAAATTCTAATTCAATTGCATTCAGTTTTTGCCGAACTGATTTTTTACGCTCAGTTTGACCAGGCATAATAAAAGTTCGACCAATGTAGCGATTTTTAATGAATCCTTCTCGGTACTTAACCCCAAGCTGATGGGCAAGTTGCATGGCTGCCGTTCGACTAGTGTCTGGAATGGGCACCACGACATCAATGTCTTGATCTGGCCAGATTCGTGTAATTTTTGAAGCAAGACGCTCGCCCATACGCATACGCGCTTTATAGACCGAAATACCATCAATAATAGAATCTGGCCTGGCCAAATAAACAAACTCGAAAATACAAGGACTGTACAACTTACATGGTACACACTGAGACGAATAAAACTCGCCACTGGCTGTAATAAAAACAGCTTCACCAGGCAAAACATCTCTTAAGCGAGTAAAACCACACACAGACAATGCCACACTTTCTGATGCAAGCATATAATCCGTTTTACCATTGTGTTCTTTCGAACCAATGACCATTGGTCGAATACCATGTGGATCACGAAAGCCCACCATGCCACGACCACTAATTAAAGCAACAGCCGCAAAAGCGCCTGTCACTCGAGCGAACACGCCCTTCATAGCATCAAATACAGCCTCTGGCGTTAAAGTTAAACTGGCTTGCTCTTGTAATTGGTGAGCAAATACATTCAGTAACACCTCCGAATCAGACCCTGTATTGATATGACGGAAATCTTCTTTAAATAAATCTTCTGCGACTTTTGCCGTGTTTGTCAAATTGCCGTTATGGGCAAATGCAATTCCATAGGGTGAGTTCACGTAAAATGGCTGAGCTTCGGCGCAACTTGAACTACCAGCTGTTGGATACCTAACATGGCCAATGCCCATATTTCCCGTGAGCCCTAACATATGATCCATGCTAAATACATCTCGAACCATACCATTGTCTTTTCGAAGATTAAGACGTACATCATCACAGGTTACGATACCAGCCGCATCCTGACCGCGATGCTGCAAGACCGTCAATGCATCGTATAAATGCTGGTTCACATAACTTTGGGCAACAATTCCAACAATACCGCACATATCTTATTCCTTACACCTATAAGAGACGCCGAGTATACGTGCCTCATCTGCTAATTTCTAGAGCCAATTTGGATTTTAACAAGCCTTGTGAGTCTGGATAAAATTTACACAAGATCACTGATGCCCCACTCAAGACGCACAAGCTGAGCAGCAACTCAGTGATAGAGTGATGGCTTATCGGCAGTCAATCTAGGCGCTGTTTTAACCCCGTTATTAGCACAATAGCCCACTGCGATACGTCACCACACCATCACCAATAATAAAAATAAAACGTCAATTCACAATAATAAAAAATAGAGGTTACTATGACTCACTTCACTTTTACAAACCTGTTGACCGGGTTTGCGTCACTGGCGACAACACTGTTCATCATGTACTTTTTCGCCCAAATCATCCAAACACGAATATCAAATCTCAACGCTTTATTTATCTGTGTGCTCAGCACGAGCTTAATCATGGCAGCGTCGATCAGCTTTACTCCTGATATTGGCTTACAACAAGAGCATGCCCAGTTTCTTATTGCAGTGGCTATTTCAACCTTAGTCTATAGCGCCTTTTTAAGCGCTTCGATATTAAAGAGCGTATTTCTTGCGGCGACTAATTTTTTAGTGCAAGTGATCACACTCTTGGGCTTTAGTTTTGCGGTCAGTTTTGCTCACGCACAACAATTGTTGTAAGGCGTCTACTGCCAGCGAGCTGTAATTGGATATCGACGGTCTCTCCCAAAAGCACGGGCAGACAAGCGTACACCAGGTGGCGCTTGTCTGCGTTTGTGCTCATTCTTTTTGACAAGATTTACTACATGATGCACAGTTTCTGCGTCATACCCAAGCTGTATAATCTCGTTCACGCTGCTGTCTTTTTCAATAAATTCATACAAAATGCCGTCTAAAATAGCGTAGTTAGGCAGGCTGTCTTGATCAGTTTGATCTGGCCGAAGCTCAGCAGACGCTGGTCGATCTAATACTCGCTGAGGAATGACTTGCGGTACTGTAAAACCTAATTCAAAGCCGTGGCGATTAATAAAATCGGCTAGTGCATAAACTTGAGTTTTTGGTAGATCTTTAATTGGATCAAAACCGCCAGCCATATCGCCATACAGCGTAGAATACCCAACGGCCAATTCGCTCTTATTGCCAGTAGTCAATACTAATGCGCCTTGCTTATTTGAAAGTGCCATAAGCAATAAACCACGACAACGAGCTTGGATATTTTCTTCAGTCGCGTCCAGCTGCAAACCTGCAAAATCGACCGACAAACTTGCCATAATCACCTCGTACATAGCCGCTATTGGCTTGATTGAGAACGAAACACCAAGTTGCATGGCTTGCAGCTCGGCGTCTTCAATGCTTATGGCTGCCGTGTAATGAAAAGGCATCATTACTGCTTGAACAGCACCCGCCCCCAAAGCGGCCACGGCAATTGCCAGTGTTAATGCTGAATCCACCCCACCTGACAACCCTAACAACACTTTTTGAAAACCGTTTTTTATCACATAGTCGTGAGTGCCAAGCACTAAAGCTTGAAAAATACTGGCTAATTGTTGATCCTGCTGGGATCGATATTGATACCCAGGCTTGGGTTTTAAAAAACGAGTGAGCCAAGTGGATGTAGTGGGCTCATATTCCACAAAAGCAGCTTGCGTTTGAAATGACGATAATTGAGCAATCACACCAGTTGGATCAATCACTAATGAGCCACCATCAAACACGAGCTCATCCTGACCGCCAACTTGATTAACATACACAAGGCTGACATCAGCACCAAGTTGTCGAGCTTCCACCACACGATCAACTAAAATCTGATGTCGAACTTCAACTTTACCTTGATAATAAGGTGACGCATTGAGATTAAGTATGACCTGTGTTCCCTGACTTGCTGCGTGAGCAACAACTGGTGGGTGCCATACATCCTCACAAATGCTCAGCGAAAAACAACAGCCAGCAAATGTAAAGACCTTGGCATATTCCACCGGCACAGATTGAAAGTACCGTTTTTCATCAAACACGCCATAGTTCGGAAGCTCATGTTTACCATGGGAACATACAAGATGACCATTGTGAAAAGCAAAAGCGCCATTCACAAGACCAAAGCCATCTTTAAAAACCGGCGCCCCCACCACAATCAGCACATCTGGTACAGTTTTTGAAAAAGCCTTGATTGTGTTTAACCCGGCTTGAGCCTGCTCAATAAAATCAAATCTAAAAACTAGATCTTCCGGCGGATACCCTGTCAACACCAACTCAGGAAACACCATCACTTGAGGTTTGTTTGACACAACGTGGGCTTGCACTAATTGAATCACCAGTTGGGTGTTTGACTCTATCGCACCGACTACAGGGTTAACCTGCATCAAGCCAATACTAATAGCACTAGCATGACTAGCGCTTTGTCGATTTTTAGAGGGCACATCTTTCACATTCGGTCTCACACAGCTATTCATTATTCACAATCAGTCAAAAATTTTACCAGGATTTAAAATACCCAGAGGATCAAAAGCGTGTTTAATCAGTTTCATTAAAGCAATTTCTTGCGGACTTCGTGAGTAACATAAGTATTCTTTCTTAATTAAACCTACGCCATGCTCAGCAGAGACACTACCGCCTAAGTCAGACACAATTTGACAGACCTGATGAGTCACTTTATGACAAGCGGCAAAAAACTCCGATTTGTCCAGCGACGCAGGCTTTAAGATATTCAGGTGTAAGTTACCATCGCCTATATGACCGAACCACACAATAGTCCAATCTGGGTAAGCATCAGCTACACAAGTTTCAATAGACGACAACATTTCAGGCACCTTAGACGGCAACACAGAAATATCATTTTTATACGGCGTATGAGGCGCTATAGATTCGCTAATACCTTCACGCAGTGTCCAGAGATCTTGTGCTTGCTGAACACTTTGACTAATAACCCCATCTTCAACAACACCCTGCTCCATTAAGGTTTCGAACAACGCCATGAGCCGTTCTTCAAATACGTCAGCCTGAGTTTGACTTTGATCAAGCTCGATGAGTACATATAATGGCGATGGCGTTGCAAATGGTTTAATAATGGACCGATGCTGCTCCAAACAAACCAATGCATTGTGCGACAAGAATTCAAAAGCATTTAAAGCAAACTGTGCTTGAAACTGCATCATAACCGCCATAACAGCTGCCATGTCTGGTACACCTAAAACCAACACCTTTGGATCTTGCGATGGCGTTGTCAGCTGTAACTGAGCTTCAACGATGATACCAAGCGTGCCTTCAGAGCCGATCATAAGATGTCGAAGATCGTAACCAGTCGCGTTTTTATAAAGGCCTTTATTGGTGTCGATCAATTCACCATTCGCCAGCACTACCTTGAGCCCGGTCACCCAGTCCCGAGTCATACCATAACGAATCACTTTAATACCACCAGCATTGGTCGCAATATTACCGCCTATTTGGCTTGAGCCACTTGAGGCAAAGTCCACCGGGTAAAAAAGGGCTTTTTGTTGTGCGAAAGCTTGGATTGCCTGAGTTACAACTCCTGCTTGCACTCGAATTTGTCGATCAACTTGGTTAAAGTCTATAATTTTATTCATACGATCAAGCGCAATGACAATTTCACCATTGGCCGCTACTGCACCACCGCTTAAACCAGTTCTACCACCCGAAGGCACGACCGGCACTTGATGCTGGTGGGCGATTCTCATCACGACTTGCACCTCTTCTACACTTGCGGGTAACACCACGATTGAGGGTGCCGGTGTATGATGCACAGTCCAATCGCGACCATAGATTTGCAAATCTTCTGGGGATTGGCGAATTGATTGGGCAGGCAGGGTCGACACGAGTTCGTCAATCCACAGTGACATAGTGAGCTCCTTGGGGTTTAACACAATACTATTTTGGCTTATGATATCATAGCCACGAAAACTGACGTGCAAATGATCCAGCTACAGGTGTAACTCATGGAAAAACAATCTCTATCTAAAGATAAAATTAAAATTCTACTGCTCGAAGGTGTTCACGACAAGGCAGTGGCGCATTTTAAGCACAATGGCTACACCAACATTGACTATGTGACAGCATCTCTTAGTCATGAGGATCTCCTAAGTGCTATAGCTGAAGCTCACTTTGTTGGCATTCGTTCTCGAACCCAGCTGACAGCTGAAGTACTTAATGCCGCCCATAAGCTCATTGGTATAGGCTGTTTTTGCATAGGCACCAACCAGGTTGACTTAGTAGCAGCGCAAAAACTGGGTATTCCAGTGTTTAATGCGCCCTATTCAAACACGAGAAGTGTAGCGGAGTTAGTACTGGCCCAAGCTATTTTACTCATGAGAGGCATACCTGAACGTAACGCCGCAGCCCATCGGGGTGAATGGCAAAAAGACGCTAAAAATAGCTTTGAAATTCGTGGCAAAACCCTGGGCATTATTGGCTACGGCAATATAGGCTCACAATTTAGTGTGCTTGCAGAGTCTTTGGGCATGAATGTAATCTTCTATGATATTTTAACCAAATTACCCTTAGGCAATGCGGATCAAGTGGCAAGTTTGCCTGATTTATTAACCAAGGCCGATATAGTGTCTCTTCACGTACCAGAGACAGAGCAAACCCAAAATATGATAGGCAAGGCTGAATTCGATCAAATGAAGCCAGGAGCGGCTTTGATTAATGCATCACGAGGCAGTGTTATTGATATACCAGCTTTGGAAACAGCGCTTAAGTCAAACAAACTTCGCGGCGCAGCTATTGATGTTTTTCCAGTAGAGCCTAAATCAAACACCGACGAGTTTATCTCACCCCT
>Ga0115567_10006493_pt1 | contig 11183 bp, 10 predicted proteins | sample COGITO_mtgs_1204_2_FD_88679 | JGI IMG/M metagenome (GOLD analysis project Ga0115567, IMG submission 88679) | Pelagic marine microbial communities from North Sea - COGITO_mtgs_120412 | ecosystem: Environmental > Aquatic > Marine > Epipelagic | place: Germany:Helgoland, sampling site Kabeltonne... | reverse complement strand
GGCACGAAGGCGACATCACTTCCGAGCACCGCGCCAGGCTGCTTGGCCACAAGGGCGCCACACTCTGGTTCACGGGGTTGTCGGGCAGCGGTAAAAGTACTGTGGCGGTAGAGCTGGAAGGTCGCCTGAATGAGATGGGCGTACTGGCCTACCGGCTCGATGGCGACAACGTGCGGATGGGCATCAATAAAAACCTGGGTTTTTCCGCCGAGGATCGCACCGAAAACATCCGCCGGATTGGCGAAGTGGCCAAGCTGTTTGTAGACAGCGGCGTGATTGCACTGTCCAGCTTCATCAGTCCCTACGCAGCCGATCGCAATCAGGTGCGCGAACTGCACGATGCCGCGGGCATGGATTTCATCGAAGTATTCGTCGACTGCTCCCTGGCCGCGGCGGAAGAGCGTGACCCCAAAGGCCTGTACAAAAAAGCCCGCGCCGGTGAAATTAAAAACTTTACCGGCATCGATGATCCCTATGAAGCTCCCGCCAGCCCTGAAGTCCACCTGCATTCAGATAAGCAGGGTCTGGATGAGGAAGTGGAAGAAATTCTGGCAGTGCTGCGCAAGCGCGGCATCATCCCGGCCTGAAGCCATGCTGCTGAATCTGCCTTGCCAGAATGCCTATTGAACAACGGAGAGTAAAATGATCAAGCCCCATGGTTCCGACCAACTGAACCCCCTGTATGTCGCCGACGAATCCACGCGCGCTGCGCTGGCCGCTGAAGCCGAAAAACTGCCGTCGCTGCTGGTGAACTCCGCGGCAGCCGCCAATGCTGTCATGCTCGGCGCCGGTTACTTCAACCCGCTGACCGGTTACATGAACCTGGCCGACGCTCTCAGCGTGGCGGAGAAACTGCAGACCGTGGACGGCCTGTTTTGGCCGGTCCCGATTGTAAACCTGACGGACGAGAGCGGTATTGAGCCGGGTACACGCATCGCCCTGCGCGACCCTAATGTGGACGGCAATCCGGTGCTCGCAGTAATGGATGTCGAAGCGGTAGAAGCCGTTAGCGACGAGCAGATGGATTTTATGGCGGAAAAGGTCTTCCGCACTCTGGATCCGGAGCATCCCGGCGTGGCGACTTTCAAGTCACTGGGTCGTACTTTGCTGTCCGGGCCTATTCAGGTACTGGGCTTCTCTTACTTCCAGAGCGAGTTTCCCGATACGTTCCGCACTGCCGACCAGATTCGCGCTGAAATTGCCGAGCGTGGCTGGGAGAAGGTAGTGGCCTTCCAGACCCGCAATCCGATGCACCGCGCTCACGAAGAGCTGTGCCGCATGGCCATGAACGATCTGAATGCCGACGGCGTTTTGATTCACATGCTGCTGGGTCAGCTGAAGCCGGGCGACATTCCGGCCGAAGTACGCGATGCCTCGATTCGCAAAATGGTGGAGGTGTACTTCCCGGAAAATACTGTGATGATCACCGGTTACGGCTTTGACATGCTCTACGCCGGACCGCGTGAGGCAGTACTGCACGCTGTGTTTCGCCAGAACAGTGGCTGCACCCACCTGATCGTGGGACGCGACCACGCCGGGGTAGGCGATTACTACGGCGGTTTCGACGCCCAGACCATTTTCGATGAAGAAGTCCCGGCAGGTTCGCTGGAACTTCAGGTCTATCGCGCCGATCACACGGCCTACAGCAAGAAGCTGGACCGGGTGGTGATGATGCGCGATGCGCCCGATCACTCCAAGGACGACTTCGTGTTGTTATCGGGCACCAAGGTGCGCGAGATGTTGGGCAATGGCATAGCGCCGCCCCCTGAGTTTTCCCGCCCCGAGGTGGCTCGCATCCTGATGGACTACTACCAGTCACTGTGAATGTGATACCTTGCTGAACACGATCAGGGCCCCCTTGTACGGGGCCCTGATCGTTTTCGGGTCAAGTCAGTAGTTAATTACTTTTGATCCCGCTTTTTTCCTGACTTTAATAAAACTGTCACAGTTTTATCTTTCAATCGTGCACCCTATAATCAGGGCTTGATTGACCGGGTGACAGCACCCGGTCATGCAGTTTACGGGAGTGCGCCTTGCCGGCCCAATGGCTAGAACATACCAGTAGTTTCGCTGCACGCTCAGCGGCGACGTTGCAGCAAAACCTGCAAAGCCTGGCACAGCCTGCGCGCATCAAGCGTGTGCGGAGGCTGATGCTGGCGCTGCTGGCGGTGTGGGCGGTGTTCGCCCTGGTGCAATTATTCTGGGCCCTGTGGCCCCAGCCAGACGCGGGCTCCCTGCCCACCGATATTGTCAATCCAATCAGTCGCAGCCAGGTGGCGCCAGCGGCCGAGGGGGTCAATATAGAGCGCCTCCAGTCCTGGAACCTGTTCGGCAAGGCCGGCACTGATGTAGAAGCTGCTGCTCTGGCCGCCGCCCAGCCAGAAAGTGCGCCCGAGCGGGAGGGGATTGAAGACGGGGCTCGTGAATCCCGCCTCGATTTGACGCTGCGCGGTATTCTGGCCGCTTCTGATGATGGCCTGGGTCACGCCATCATTGAGCATCGCAACCAGCAGGAGGTCTACGCCGTGGATGACGAATTGCCGGTGTCGGGCGGCGTCAAGCTGGCCAAGGTGATGCGCGGACAAGTCGTACTCGACAACAACGGCACCTATGAACTGTTGAATCTGTTTGAGGAGAGTGAGTTTGACAGCCAGTTGGGCCAGAGGCGGCCCATAGAGGTTCAGCCAGCGTCGGTGGCCCCAGGTGACACCACGCACGTGGACAAGCGGACTGACTCGCAGGCCTCTGAGCTGGCCTCTGATTACCGCGCGCAACTGTATGAAAATCCGCAGTCGCTGGCGTCACTGGTACGTATCAGCGCGGTGCGAGACGGCGGCGAATTACAGGGTTACCGAATTGCTCCGGGTCGAGATGCGGTGCAGTTCGAACGGCTCGGTTTCAAGGCCGGTGATCTGGTGACCGGCGTCAATGGTATCGCCCTGGATAATCCGGGCAATACGGTGCAGCTTTACCAGACCATGCGCGACGCCAGTGAAGCCGTGTTCGAACTGCAGCGCGATGGCCAGAGTGTATCGGTCAGTGTTGAGCTTGGTGCTGGTGCACCGGAACAGTGATAGAGTCAGCCACCTATTTAAGAGGAAATCCGTGTCAGTGAAGCGCATGCTCAAGCCACTCGGTGCAGCCCTGTTGATCGCCCTGTCCGATGTGGTATTCACCACATCGGTGCTGGCGCAGGAATACACGGTGAATCTGAAAGAAACCGACATTCAGGAACTCATCAAGTTTGTGGCGGAGGCCACTGATACCACTATCGTGGTCGACCCGTCGGTGAAGGGTAAGGTCAAGGTTGTGTCATCCAAGCCGGTGTCACGCGGGGAGCTGTACGATCTGTTTCTGTCGATTCTGGAGGTTCACGGTTACACGGCGGTGCGCTCTGGCGGCGTGGTGCGGGTCATTCAAAGCAAGGACGCACGCTCGGCGCCGGTGTCGGTACGGGACGTTGCGGCCAGGGGAGGCAACGACGAATACGTCACCCAGGTCATGAAGCTGGAAAATATTTCCGCCGCCAAACTGATCCCCGTACTGCGCCCGCTGGTACCACAGCAGGCCCATATGGCGGCCTATGCGCCCAGCAATGCCATTATCATTTCCGACATCGCGTCCAACATTGATCGTATCAGCGAGATTATCCAGCGCATGGATAGTTCGGCCGTACAGGAAACCAACATCGTCAAACTGAAGTATGCGGTGGCCGAAGACGTAGTGCGCATGCTCAATCAGTTGAACGAATCAGAGGCCCAGAAGAGCGGCGGGGCGGAAGCGGAAGTGCTGCTGGTGGCTGACGCGCGCACCAATAGCGTGCTGATCAGTGCCGACGAGCTCGAAAGCGCCCGGATTCGCAGTCTCATTACTCATCTCGATACGCCGCTGGAACAGAGCGGCAATGTCAAAGTGGTGTATCTGGAATACGCCAAGGCTGATGAGATTGCCGACGTGCTGACGCGGGTGATGCAGAATATCAGTCGTCTGGACCCGGATGAGAAACGTCCCCAGCGCAGCGCCGGTAACACCTCGACTATCGAGGCGGATGTGGGTACCAACTCGTTGATTATTACCGCCGACGCCGATGAAATGGCGGCACTGGAAGCGGTGATCCATCGGCTCGATATTCGCCGCGCCCAGGTGCTGGTAGAGGCGATTATCGTGGAAATGGAAGTCACCGATGCCCAGGATCTGGGGCTGCAGTGGTTATTTGCCAATGATCGTGGTGCCTTTGGCGGCAATGTCACCAAGAATGACAACCGTCTGGAGAATATTGGCGGTTCCATCCTGAACCCAGACAACAGTGACAGCGACACCACAACCGGTGACTTCGATGTCGGTGCTCTGGCTGGTGCCCTGGCAGGTACCGATGGCGTGACGCTTGGCTGGGGAACCATCAGCGACAATCTGTCGATGACGGTGATTCTCAACGCCCTCAAAGAGCAGTCCAACGCCAACATTCTCTCCACACCGAGCTTGCTGACTCTCGACAATCAGGAGGCGTACATTACCGTGGGTCAGAGCGTGCCCTTTGTCACCGGCTCATACACCAATACTGGCGGCGGTGGTGCCGGCGCGCAGAACCCGTTCCAGACCATTGAACGTGAAAACGTCGGTATTACGCTGACCGTCACACCCCATATCAATGAGGGCGACTCGGTGGTGCTGGATATCGCGCAGGAAGTGTCCAGTATCAGCAATTCCGGCGCCACTCTGATTGCGTCAGATATCATAACCAACGAGCGCAAATTGCAGACCAAGGTGCTGGCGGGCAACAATAAAGTGGTGGTACTGGGTGGCCTGATTAAAGACGATGTGCAGGACGGGTCGCAGAAAGTCCCCCTGCTGGGTGACATTCCTCTCCTCGGACGCCTGTTCCGATCGGATGCAGTATCGGTGACCAAGACCAATCTGCTGGTATTCATTCGGCCCACCATCATCCGCGATGACCGTGCGTTGGCCGGCGCTACGGCAGAAAAATACCGCTACATACGCGACCAGCAGCAAGCGCGCAAAGAGCGCGGTCTGATGTTCCTGGACGATGATTACGTGCCGGTGCTGCCGGAGTGGAAAGATCAGCTCCAACAACTGGAGGAGATTCGGGACGAGAGCCCCGCGGCTTTGGAGAACGACTGATGGATGTGCCGCAAGCGGAGCTGAATGTGGAAGAGGCGGCCGATCTGGAAGCCATCCCTGTACCGGAAACCCCGGCAGGGAAAGGTCTGCCTTTCAGTTTTGCCAAACTGCACGGAGTGATGCTGGATCGCGAAGAAGAGCCGCCGGCGGTCTATTGCCACGCCCAGCCCTCACTGCAGGTGATGATCGAATTGCAGCGTTTTCTGGGTGGGACATATGCGCTCAAGACTGTCAGCGAGCTTGAATTCCAGCGCCGCCTGACCCAGGCTTACCAGCGCGGCAACAACGAGGCGGTGCAGATGGCGGAAGACATCAGCACCGATGTCGATCTCAGTCGTCTGGCCGACGAAATACCCGAGGCCGGTGACCTGATGGACGCCGAGGACGACGCCCCGATTATCCGCCTGATTAACGCGATTCTGTCCCAGGCCGTGCGCGAGCAGGCCTCTGATATCCACATTGAAACCTTTGAAGACAGGCTCAGCGTGCGCTACCGCGTAGACGGCGTGCTGGCCGAGGTGCTGTCGCCCAAACGCATGCTCGCTCCGTTGCTGGTGTCGCGCCTGAAAGTCATGGCGCGGCTGGATATCGCCGAGAAGCGGGTGCCACAAGATGGCCGTATTTCCGTGCGGCTGGCGGGGCACGCGGTGGATATCCGCATGTCCACGATCCCCTCCGCCCACGGCGAGCGCGTGGTGTTGCGCCTGCTTGACAAGCAGGCGGGGCAACTGCAGCTGAAACAGCTGGCCATGAACGAGCAGGTATTTGGGGCTTATGAGCACAGTCTGCACAGCCCGCACGGAATCATTTTAGTGACCGGGCCCACCGGTTCTGGCAAAACTACGACGCTCTACGCCGGCCTGTCTCATATCAACCAGACTTCGCGCAATATCCTCACAATTGAAGACCCCATCGAATACATGCTGCCCGGCGTTGGTCAGACCCAGGTCAATACCAAAGTGGACATGACATTCGCCCGCGGCTTGCGCGCGATTTTGCGGCAGGATCCTGATGTGGTCATGGTCGGTGAAATTCGCGATCTGGAGACGGCTGAAATTGCCGTGCAGGCATCGTTGACCGGGCACCTGGTTTTGTCGACCCTGCACACCAATACGGCGATTGGAGCGGTGACGCGACTGCAGGACATGGGCATTGAGCCCTTTCTGCTGTCATCCAGCCTGCTGGCGGTCATGGCGCAGCGACTGGTGCGTCTGCTGTGCCCGCAGTGCAAGGAAAGCCACGAGCCGATTGCCTCCGAGTTGCAGATGCTGAAACTGTCGCCGGCTGAGGCGGAAGCGCTCCAGCTGTACCGGGGTGTGGGTTGTGAAAGCTGTAGCTTCAGTGGCTATCGCGGTCGAACCGGTATTTATGAACTCATTGAAGTGGACGATAACCTGCGCCTGATGATTCACGAGGGGGCCAGCGAGCAGGTCATGCTGGCCGAGGCGCGCAAGCACTATCCCGGCATTCAGGAAGACGGTCGCCGGCGCATTCTGGCGGGCGATACCAGTCTGGAGGAAGTGCTGCGGGTCACCGCGGTCGGCTGACACCATGACGGCGTATCGATACAGGGCACTGAACCCCAGCGGCAAGCTCGTGAAAGGCGTGCTGGAGGGCGACTCGGAACGCCAGATTCGCGGCCAGCTGCGCGGCCAGAAATTGCGTCCGGTGGAAGTGGCCGTGGCCAATCGCCAGACGGCGGCCAATCAGCCTCGATTTCGCTTGCCGGTGTTCAAACCGCGCATCAGCGTGTCGGAACTCGCCCTGGTCACGCGACAGCTGGCCACGCTGGTGCAGTCCAACCTGCCGCTGGATGAGTGTCTCCAGGCCGCGGCAGAACAAAGTCGCAAGTCGCGCACCAAGGCCTTGTTGTTGCAGGTGCGCTCCCGCGTTGCCGAGGGGCACACGCTGGCCTATGCCATGGGCGAGTTTCCCCTGGTATTCAACGATATGTATCGCGCTATGGTGAATGCCGGCGAACACGCCGGTTTTCTCGGGCCGGTGCTTGAGCAGTTGGCCGACTACAACGAGCAGCGTCAGTACACGGCGCAAAAACTCAAGATGGCGATGATCTACCCGTTCATTCTGATTGGCGTTGCCATCACCGTGGTCGTCGCCCTGATGGTGTTTGTGGTGCCGGAACTGGTGGGGATTTTTGCCCACTCCAAACGCGAACTGCCGGTGTTGACGCGAGCGCTGATCGCCACTTCCGACTTTTTCCGCGAATACGCCCTGTGGCTGCTTGTGGCACTGGTCGCGCTGGTGATTGCGGTGCGGCGGCTGTTGCGCAATCCGGCCCGGCGCAAACGTTGGCATCGTACTCAACTGCGCATTCCCGGCATCTCCCGGCTGGTGACGGCGATGGATACCGCGCGCTTTGCCTCGACCTTAAGCATATTGATGGCCAGTGGCGTGCCGCTGCTGGAGTCGCTGCGAATTGCCGGCCAGGTGTTAACCAACCTGGTATTGCGCGACGACAGTGGTGTCGTGGCCGATCGGGTACAGGAGGGCAGTAGCCTGAATCGCGCCTTGCGTGAAAGTGGCCGTTTTCCGCCGATGATGGTGCACATGGTGGCAAGCGGTGAGACCAGCGGCGAGCTGGAAACCATGCTGCAGCGCTCGGCCACCAACCAGGAGCGCGAACTGGAAATGACCCTGGGCACGATGATGAGTCTGCTGGAACCTCTGTTGGTGGTGTTTATGGGCGGCATGGTGCTGACTATCGTACTGGCCATTTTACTGCCGATTTTCGATCTGAATACAATGGTGAGATAGAACTATGAATGCGATACGAATGCAGCCTGCGCAACGCGGCTTCTCTCTGGTAGAGATCCTGGTTGTGCTGGTGATCATGGGCTTGCTGATCAGTGTGGTTGCCCCCACCGTGCTCAATCGTGCCGATGAAGCGCGGGTACAGAAAGTCTACGCCGACTTTAAATCGATAGAGACGGCGCTGAAAATCTACCGGCTTGATAACTATGTGTATCCCAGCACAGAGCAGGGCCTGGGCGCGCTGGTGGAAGCCAGCACCCTGGCACCCGAGCCGCGCAATTTCAAACAGGGAGGCTACCTTGCAGAGGTCCCGCAGGATCCCTGGGGGCGTCCCTACCTCTACTTGAGCCCTGGTGAGCACGGTGAAGTGGATATTTATTCCCTCGGCGCAGACGGCCTGTCCGGCGGCGAAAATCAGAATGCCGACCTGGGTAACTGGAAGGAAGAGGAGTAGCTCAGTGAACGGAGTGCGCCAGCGTGGTTTCAGCCTGCTGGAACTGCTGGTTGCGCTGTTCGTAATCGTTCTGGTGACCTCTTTGGCAACCCTCAATGTTGGCTCCGGCGGGCAGGATCTGCAGTTGGAGTCACAGCTCAAGGCGATGGCGGACATCAACAGCTTTGCCGCCGACGAAGCACAGATGACCGGGCGGGATTTCGGATTGCTGTTGCAACAACTGAATGTAGACGGAGAACCTGTGTATCGTTACAGCTGGCGCGAGCGACGCGAGGAGGGCTGGCGCGAACCCGAGAGTGGCAAGGACGTGTTTGCCGAACGCGATTTACCCGCCTCTGTCGAAGTGGAGCTGTTGTTGGAGGGGCAGGCCGAAAGTGAGTTTTATCCGGGTACTGAAGCAGCGCTGGCTACTCCGCAAGTGGTGTTTTATGCCAGTGGAGAGGTGACTCCCGGAGCGGTGGATATACGCCGGCGCCGCGATAGTACTCTGTTGTGGCGACTCGAATGGGATCTGCTGGGTCGTTCCGAACTGCTGCCCAGGGGTGAGCCGGCCGACGACGTGGACGACGATGCGTAATTGTCCTCGCGGTTTCACCCTGGTGGAAGTCATGGTAGCCATGGCGGTAGTGGCGATCGCGCTACCGGCCCTGATCATGTCGCTGTATTACCAGATCGATGGTACCGAGCACCTGCGTGACAAATCGCAGGCGCAGATAGTGGCGGCCAATAAACTGACCGAGTTGCGGTTGCTGTCCCAGGCGCGCCAAAGCCTGCTCAATGGCAGTGATACAGGCAATGCAGAGCTGGCCGATCGAACCTGGTCCTGGAGTATCCAGAGCAGCGAAACACCGGTGCAGTCGTTCTACCGCGTGGAGATCTCGGTGCGCGCCGGTGAAGACGTGCAACAGGGGCCGGCCCTGTACACCCTGGTGGCCTTTATGTCGGCAGAGATTGAAGCGCCCGGAGGCCCCGGTGCACCCGGAGCTCCGCTGGGAGAGGGTGGCGATGCGGGTACCTGAGCGCGCCGGAGCCGCTGCCGGCTTTACCCTGATTGAAGTACTGATCGCTCTGGCGCTAACGGCGGTAGTGGCCGCCGCTGCCTACACTGGCTTGTCGACAGTAATTACGGGTGTGGAAAACACTCGCAAGGTTGCGCAGCGCACCTGGGAAGTCAATCGGGCGCTGATGTTTATCTCCCGCGATTTGCGCCAGTTCACCAACCGGCCTGTGCGGGACGAGTTTGGCGATCGCGAGCCGGCGCTGCAGGGCGGTCCGGCCGCGCGGTTTTTACTGAGTTTCACCCGCAATGGCTGGCACAATCCCAACGGTCACCCACGCAGTGGCCTGCAGCGGGTGAACTACCTGCTGGAAGATGAAGCCCTGTGGCGCGAAACCTATCCGGTACTGGACAGGGCCGGCGATACCGAGCCGCAGAGGGTGCGGCTGTTGGATCATGTGATCGATCTGCAATTGGGGTTTCTGGCTGACATTGACCGCCTTAATCCGGCCGATAGTGGCACCGAGGTGGACACCCGCAACTGGCCCGAAAGCTGGCTCGCCGATGTCGGCGATCCGGGCGCTGAGCTGTCGCCGCCGGTGGCGCTGGAGTTGACGCTGGAACTGGAAGACTGGGGCGAGGTGACACGGCTTTATGTATTACCGCCGCTGTAATCCCGTGCACCCAAGGCGTGGGCAATCCGGTGCCGCACTGGTGATCGCACTGATGATTTTTGGTCTCTGTGCTGCTTTGATTGTGGCAATGAAAAGCGAATTCGAGCTGTTTTACCAGCGTGGTTCCAACAGTTTTCTCGCCGAGCAGAGTGCGGCTTACCTGCGCGGTGCCGAGGATCTGGCATCGCTGGCGCTGGTGGTCGACCACGATATCGATAGCACCCGGGCTCCGGAAGTGGTCCGGGACGACCTGACCGAGATATGGGCCCAGCCCACCACACCGTATCCGCTCGATGATGGCGGTATGCTGCAGGGCAATATCGAGGATCTCCAGGGACGTTTCAATCTGAATAATCTCAGCGGCGAAGCTGCGGACGGTGGGGACGAGAACAGCGCCATTCCCCGATTTACCGCAGAACAGGCCCAGTTTGTGCGTCTGTTGCAAACTTTCGACGATCCGGTGCTGAGCCAGCAGGAGGCGATTGTCGTCACTGAATCGCTGCGCGACTGGTTGGACCAGGACAATATTCCCCGGCCCTACGGCGCGGAGGATGACTACTATTACGGCCAGACACCCGCCTATCGCGCTGCCAATCGCGATCTGGTCAGTGTCACCGAACTGCGCGCGGTGGCGAACGTGACGCCGGACTTGTACCTCGCCCTGCAGCCCTGGGTTACGGTGCTGCCTGCGGGGACCAAACTGAACATTCACACCGCGCCGGCCCAGGTACTGCGTTCGCTGAATGCCGACGATGACCTGACCCCGCTGCGTGAAGAGGAAGCGTATGCCCTGGTCTCCCTGCGGCAGGAAGTGGGTTTTGGCAATTTGGCTGATTTTCTTGCCCAGCCCAGCTTTGTCGACAAGCCGCATGACAAACTCGAAAGCGTTTTGGGGGAGCGATCCTCGTATTTCCTGCTCAGCGCTGTAGTGGAAGTTGCCGACCGTACCACGCGCTTGTACAGTGTGCTGCACCGCAATGAGCGTCGGGTTGAAGCACTGGCGCGCTCTGCTGGTGAACTGTAGGCGCGGGACTGGACAGCTGCCGCTACCGAAGGTGGCGACTGTTTAACGACTGAATTTGGAGAACCGGTTTTGCACAACTTTGCCGTATTGCGGCTGATTGACGATCAACTGGTCTGTTACCCG
>Ga0115567_10006492_pt1 | contig 11183 bp, 9 predicted proteins | sample COGITO_mtgs_1204_2_FD_88679 | JGI IMG/M metagenome (GOLD analysis project Ga0115567, IMG submission 88679) | Pelagic marine microbial communities from North Sea - COGITO_mtgs_120412 | ecosystem: Environmental > Aquatic > Marine > Epipelagic | place: Germany:Helgoland, sampling site Kabeltonne... | reverse complement strand
GCCGCCGAGCTCGAGCGGCGGGGGCAGCGCTTATGGGAGCCGACCGGGCACGGGCGAGAAGAGTAGATGATGATGTAAAAAAGGACCGTTGCCAAATGACGAATCGCGGAAAACCAAAAATTGACAACCGACCAAAAATATCCGACCAATATGGCATTTTTATTCAAGGATAGACCCAGCGGAAGGGAACAATTTTGGTGTTACAGATTCAACCCGATTGACAGTCGCCACGACACAACCAAGACGCGCCGCGGTCCTTTGCACCCGTCGCGCGACAGTCTCACGGGCACGCACCCGCGCGACTGAACTCGGAGCCACCCGACGCACTCGGAGGCACCGCGACACACGCGAGTATCGTCGCGCTCGAACCAGGGCGGACGAACAGAACTTCGGGAAAGAGAGAGAAGGGCGCGGCCGCAGCAGTTACAATGGGCGCGGCGGGCAACGTGAGCCCCGGCGGGGGCAACCTCCTCATGGCGGTGTTCTACGGCATCGCCTACCTCACGGCGGCGTCGACGATCATCCTGCTCAACAAGCACGTGCTCTCGGTCACCCCGTTCCACTACCCCATCGCGCTCGCCTCCCTCGGCGTGCTCTTCGGATGGGTCGCGTCCGTCGTCCTGGTGCACACCGGAGCCATCTCGCTGGAGAAGCACAAGGACATCACGCTGAGCGCGTGGCTCAAGAACGTGCTCCCCATCGGTTTCTTCACCGGCGTGACCCTCGCGACGGGCAACATGGCGTACTTCTACCTCTCCCTCTCCTTCCTGCAGATGGCCAAGGCGCTGAGCCCCGTCGCGCTGTTCTTCGTCCTCACAGCCACAGGCCTAGACAGGTTCCACACGAGTGTCTTCATCTCAATCATGGTCATCGTGTTCGGCGCCGCGGTGGCGGCGTACGCGGAGGTCCACTTCACCTGGATCGGCATCGGTTTGGTGGTCACCGCGGAGTCCTTCGAGGCGCTCAAATCCGCGGCGTTCCAGTTTCTCCTGGCGAACAAGTCCTTCTCCATGTGGGAGGGTATGTACTTTGTCTCCCCCGCGTCGCTCATCTTCCTCGGCATTGCAATCTACTCCATGGAACTGGAAGAGATGATCGAGGAGGACGCGTGGGGGCAGATGAAATCTCACCCGCTCGTGTTCATCGCGTGCGGCACCCTCGGGTTCGCGGTGAACTACTGTTCGTTGGGAGTCATCAAGAACGCGGGGTCGCTCACGCTCAAGGTGCTGGCGCAGATGAAGTCCATCTTGATCATCTTCGCGGGCATCGCCATCTACAGCGACGTGGTGAGTTTGCAGACCGCCATGGGGTACGCCACCTCGATCGTGGGCTTTGGCTTTTACAACTACGCGAAGATCAAGGCGAAGGAGGAGGACGATAAGCTCGCGGCGGAGGAGGAGGCGCCCGTGGAGAAGGGTGGCGAAGAGGCGGGGTACGGCGCCACGGAGAAGAAGTGAGTTGATCACGGCGGACTCCGGACTCGGCCCGGGGGGTTGGGCGGACTCGACGCGTCGCACGGCGCGGTCGGTGGCGATCCCCTTAAATTTATACAGTAGCTCACTTGTTCCTTGATAATACCAATATATTTGGCATGCAAACCACGCGGAGTGGCCCCGAGGTGGATGACTTTTCTCGTCTCCACTCTGCACAGTTTCTTCAGCGGTGCTTTTTTTCACCCGTTTTTCTGGCCTGGATTTTCAAACTCGCCTACGCACTTTGGAACGCGCGGGGGTCCGGTCAGCACGCCACCGCCATGTCCAACTTCGGCGACAAGGCCGCCACGCTGGTGCGGGACCTCGGCCAGTCAGAGAAGGGCACGATTCCCCCGTTCAACGACGATATCGTGCGCGCCGTGGTGGACGAGAGCAACGAGCATCACAGATCCATCCTCCGGCTCATCCACGACATCCAGGAGGCGGGCACGAGCCTGGACGCGGCGGCTCCCGAGGACGCCGCCGCCATCTTGGTGCACCACCAGGCGGTGCTCCGGAACAAGCGTGCGCTGCTCGTGTACCTCAACGAGCGCGCGGACAGGGTTCGGGCGCTGCGTTGGGAGGTGGGCACAGCGCTGCCGGAGGATCTCGGCGAGAACCTGTCGCACAGCGAGCGCGGCTACTTCCAGCAGTACAGCGCTCTGGTGAACAGGTACCAGGGGCGCAGGGGCGGGGTCGGGATCAACATCACGCTCGATCCCACGCCGCCGAGGGAGCACAAGGTGCAGGTGCGGGTGCTGGAGGAGCGCGGGGAGCTCGTGACGCGGGACGGCACGGTGGATCTGGCCAAGAACACCGTGCACCTCCTCTGGCGCGACGAGGCGCAGCCGCTCATCACCGAGGGCGTCGTCGAGATGGTATTATGATGAGCGTGATGTTAGAGTTTGCGTCGATACGAACTGAGACACTAGTAGCCGAACTTATCCGCCTTGTCCGCCGCCTTGGCGCGCAAGCCGCGGCGAATCGTCTCCATGTCCGCCTCGTTCTTGAGCCTCGCCTCCTTCGTCCCGAGCTTCTTCCGCCACTGCGTCAGCAAGCTGGCGTCCGTCTTTCGGCTCATCGCCTTCTCCCGCAGGTCCTCGAACCACTCGCTGCCCAGCGCCTCGACCTCGGCGACCGCGAACCCCGGGTCCTCGGTCCGCTCGGCGCCCAATCCCTTCCCCGGGCTCCGCCTCGGCGGCGCCCACGACTTTCGCAGCGGGTTGGAGTCGGGATCCTCCTTCTTCCCGAACGCGATTCCCATGCGCGGCGAGCCGGCGGTTCGCGACCCGGGCGAGCGTATGAGCGGTATGCCGCCGCCGAAGCGCTCGGAGGTCCCGCGCGCCAGCGAGGCCCGCCCAGGGGACGAGCTCTCGAGGATGGCGTGGACGTCCTTGAACGTAGGATACGCATCCGGATCGTCGCCGGAGACTTCCTCACCGACCTCCTCCTCCTCCTCCTCGGCGGCGGCTCGCGCGGCGTCGATCTCGAGCCGGCGAAGCTCGCGCTCCGCCGCCTCGTTCGCGTCCTCTTCCTCGCCGTATTCACCCGGTTCCACGGCGTACGGGTCCACCTTGACGCGAATCTCATCTTTTTTACGCACCAACCCGCCCACCGCCGGCCCGTGACCGACGCGCTCCACGGGCGCGTAGAACGGCGTGTACTTCACCCCGCGTCTGCGGTTGGATATCCCGCGATTGGTCCTGTCCGGAAACGTGTCCCGAGGGAGCGATTGGTGCATCGGTCTTCGATCGTACCCTTCGTTCGTGTGGAAGGATTTGATGTCCCAGCGGCGCGGCCCGAAGGGCGTGGCGGGGACGAACGGGTGCCCGCCGTCGGGGTGCGACCCGCCACGCTCCGCGGCGTCCCACGCCTCGTCGTCCTCGGCGTCAAACAACGGCGCTTCGTCGCGCATGATGGCGGCGTAGTGGTCGTCGTCGAGCTCGAACTCGTCGTCGCCCGCGTCCTGTAAACAAAACACGACATCAGTCTAATTGCCCATACCATAATTAAAATAAACTCACCTCGCGAACGTTCTTCTCCAGCCACGCGCGGCCCTCCTCGGTGCCCTGGAGCTTGCGCGTGCGCTCCTTCAACCTCTCCACCGCCTCCCGCTGCCTCTGCGCCCGCTTGTACATCAAGTCGTGGGTGTCCCACGGCGCCGGGTGGGTCACCGGGTACATGTTAGGGTATTCGATCTTGCCGGGCGACTGCTGGTAGCCGTATTCCGCCTTGATCCCACCCGGGCCTTGGTAGCGGATATTGTCCGATTTACCACTCGGTACCCACGCGCGCGTGCCTGGTTCATTACGCAGGGTGCCCGTCCGTCCCATCTTACCCTGCCACGCGCCCATCTGCGACGTGCGCGTCAGTTTCTCCGTCTTTGCGAACCGAAGCGCGGCTTTGGTCCGTTCGCGTTCCCGCGGCAGAGCGTCGCCGCCGGAGTGGGTAAAGTATCCCCGCTCGCGGAACAGCCGGCCGATCGTGCCCATCATCCAGTACTGCTTCGGGACGTTCTCGCACATCTTCCTCATGGCGTTGACGACGCCCACGTCCGTCCGCGGGTTACGCAGCATCGGCGCGACGTTAGCGAAAGCCGTCACCGCGAGTTGGCCGAGAACTTCGGTAAACGCCGGATAGAGCATCTCGCCAACCTCTCCGTCCGCGTCGTTCGCCTCTTCCACCTCGTGAAAGATCGCCAGTGCGTCGCCTTTGTTCATGAGGTGCGGGACCACCTCGAAGTTCACGAGCCAGGTCACGAACTCGTCCTCGTTCAGAGTCGCGTTGAGCTTCTCGATGGTTCTCCACGTTATCTTCTCCGTCGTGGAGCTGTACATGTTCAGCGCGGCGTAGTGAGCGTACACCCGCTTGAGAACCTTCTCGCGGGTGCGAATCTCGTTCATCGCGTTTCTGGACAGTAAGTCGTCCAGGTCTGGCTGGGGTTTCATCGGTTTAGGGGACGCGTGGGGAAGGACGTAGATCCGGACCAGCGCCTCGTACGCCTTGTCAAAATCTTCAGCCTCCGGGTACCTGAGCTTGGACGCCTCCCTCAGCGCGCTCTGAAACTCGTCAAAGTTTATCCGCAAGTCCCCGAAATTGTTGCGGGTCTTGTACCGGCGCGCGCGGTCGTCCTTGTTGTTCACGTCGGTGCCCAAGCCCGCGTCGACGCGGGTGAACACGGTGTCCATGTCCGTGACCGATATCGAGTTGTCGAGGAGCTGGCAGTCGCGGATGAGCCGCTGCCACCCGAGCGTGCTCATCTCCCAGCTTCCGTTCTCCTCGGGTGGGACCGTGCCTTTCTCCGGCGCCTTGCGAAACGCGGGCTTATCCCGAAAGACCCTGTACTCGCCGTAGTTGTGAAACACCGGAAGGAGCTTGGCCTTGATGTCCTCCGGGTCGAAGTCTTTGCCCGCGACGGAACGCATCTTCTTGATGCGCGCGTTGCGCTCCTCCTGTTGCCGCGCGATGGCGTCCTTCTCCGCCTGGAGCTTGCTGTACAGCTCGCTGTCGTCGCCGGACGCTTTGCGTCCCATGAGCTTAACCTTGGCGACGAACTTCGGGTCGCACGACCAGTAGATGTCGTCGGGGTGGCGCCCCGAGCGATGCAGCTTGATGTCGACCAAGGTCGGGTCGTCGAGGTCGAGGTACCGGATGAACGCGTGGAGCGCGTGGACGGTGGGGACGGACTCGAACACCTCGTCCATCTCGGCGAACTCGAGCGTAGTCCGGCCGTCCATGGCGACGGCAGGAGGCGCCCGCCCGCGTTTCTACGGGCGATTCTCAATCGCGTGCCGGAATTGGCAACTCTCGATGGGTCGGGTCAGGCCGCGCCACTCGACCTGGGTCGACCACGGGCTTCCCTCGCGCCTCGCTCACGTCTATCCGGACGCACACGATGCGCGCGGGCGAGCCGGGATGTCTCGACTCGGTGCCGGCGCCTCCGCCCGTGTCTTGTGGGGTTGCACGAATCGTGCCGGTCAAGCTTTTGGCAAAATGCGCTCGGAAACTGCTCGGATTCTGCAAATCACAAATCTCCGGCGCGGGAGGGGATCGGGCACGCGCGGTCGGGTGGCACGAAGGGCTCGCCAGCCCCCGTCAGTGCCGGGTCCGCGGTACCGATAATCCCGCCATGCGTCGCGTCGCGTCGGGGATCGCGGGACCCGTCGATCGACGCGCGCGGGACCTCCTTCTTCGTGACCGGCTTGGAGGCGGGTGCCCACTCTCGGGATCAGCCGACGAGTCCGAGCCCCCGCGGTCGCCCGAGCCGGCACCGAGGCACTACAGGCACCACCCGCGCGTCGCGGTGCCCTCGGAACTCACCGCCGAGCAGCTGCGAACGGCGCCGTTCTTCGAACCCGGCCGCCTGGAACCGTGCGGCGAAGAGGACGCCGCGACGATGTCGCGGCAGATCAGAAAGCGACGAGCCTACCCCGTCGGGTGCGCGGCTCGATGCCGGCACGGGTTCGCCCGCGCGTACCTCCACGCGCCCCTCCACGCGCCCGCCGCCACCGCACTCTCCTTCGAGAACACCCAAAGCGACGGGTCGGCACCTTCGTCGTCCCCGGGGAACGAAACGGCACCCCGGACGACTGACAACACGTCTCGGCGGTCCCGATCGGCAAAGGCGAAAGCCGCGCTCGCTTCCCCGAGCGGAGGCGCGCGCGCGGAGCACGCGCTGGGGTGGCTCGCGTGCCCCTTGCTGGACCGCGAGGTGGACAAGCTCGAGCGACGGGGCGGGATCGACGCGATGGCGGCGGTCGTCGCGAATACCCCGGCGTTGGTAAGTTTTTTTTTAATTTTTTATTTTACATCGTATGGGCAATTAGACTGACGTAAAGCCTAATAAACCCTAAACCCTAAATTCTTACCCTAAACTCTTACAGGGAGAAGCGTTGGAAGCGGCGCATCGATCCGCGCCAGTCGTTCGGCGGTGGATGCTGCCGCGCGAGTGGCGCGAGCGCATCGAAGACGGGGGGGACGGGTTCGAACGCGCGCGGTACGTGCTGTTCGGCACCGGTCTCATCGGGGTATCCCTGGACAAAGAGACGACGTACGGGCAGAGGCGGGAGAAGGACGGATGGCGTGGGAACAGGGTGAAGTGTTTGCACGCGCAGTTAGGGGACGCGCTGGTTCGCGGGGAAGGGGCTAACCCCGTCGGCGGGCTGGTGCTGCGGCGGCTGAAGGAGCTCGGTGTCGAGACGGAAGGGTCCGCGGAGTGTTGGCGAGAGTGCGCGGCGAGAGACGACCCGAGACATAACAATACGTGATACAATACGCGATACCCTCGCTCGCTTTTACCATTGCCCCATGGCGGACTTGACGGACGTGCGCCCCTTCTTCTGGCTCAGCAGCCCGCACACCGTCTTCCACCCCTTGCCCCCGTTCGCGTCTAAGATCTCAAAGTCCGCCTGCCTCCGCTCCGGCAGCGAATCCCTCCAACGCTCGGCGTCGTACCCGTAGATGTTGAGGTCGCGCTTGACGCCGCCCATGCTCCCTTTCTTTCGAAGGCTCGGACACGCGACTTGCAGTATCACCATGCCGCACGAGAACGCGTCGAACAGGTCCGGCTTATCCTTCGCCCATCCCAGCCCGCCGAGCAGTCCGCCGAATGAACCGGTCAGGTACTTCTCCGGCGGGCCGTAGACCGGATCGAACACGGTCTCGTCTTGCGAGTAGTTGGTACCCGTTCTCAAATCAGCCGCGGCTCCGAGGTCGATGAGCTTGACCTTCCCTTTCCCGCCCCCCAACACGCCGCCGCCCTTCCCGGCGAAGAGGATGTTGTCGGGCTTGACGTCCCTGTGGATCACCCCGGAGCCGTGCACGGTGTTGACCGCGGAGAGCAGCTGCTTCGCGAACTGCCTGACGGCTTCCGACTCGTCGTTTACGCCCATCGCGTCCTGGATCCCCCCTCGCTTACCCAGCACAGCCTCGAGCGTGACCCGGCCTTCGTCCTTGTACACCAGGTATGCGTTCGCCCCCGCGACTCCGATGAAGTCCGCGGCGCCCGACGCGCCCTTGAGCCGCTTGCCGATGGCGGCCTCGGTCTGGAAGAAGCGGAGGCCCTGCGCGCCCATGCGCTCCTTGCGCTCCTTCAAGATGACCGGCTGGTTCTTGTACGTGCCCTCGAAGACGTCGCCGAAGGATCCGCCGCCGATCTTCTTGCCCTTCTTGACGTCGGAGAGCTTCAAGTCGATCTTGATCGCCGGGCCGTCGTCGTCCGCGCGATCGAACGCGCGGACCGTGACCGCGTGAGATCCGCGACGGGGTCGATGACGATGGGAAAGATGCCCGGTGGAGAGCCGCCCGGATGTGGGGATGGTCACGGAGCGGCCGCGATGGGCGGTGCGGGAGGCGAGCGCGCGCGCGTCGGCGGCGTTGACCGCGAGTGCAGTCGCGTGGGACATGTTCGGAGCGGTCGTGTGGATTCCAAGGACGTCTATCGGCGTCTCTCTCCGACGAGGGCGCGTGGAAAGATGACGGGGATCGTCTGCGCGTGCGTGTGCTCACGACGTGTCCAAGTGGAGGGCCTTATCCGGCTCCGATCATCACAACGAGCGCGCTTCGACACGAGAGAGATGATGGCCCTCAGGATGACCTCGGCCCTCGGCGCCCGCGCCACTGTCGCCGGCACTAAGGTGCGGGCGCGCGAGACCTCCGCCGCGCGCCCCACCGCCGCCCGCGGCCGCGCCGCCTCGGTGTCCGTGCGCGCGGCGGTAGATCCCACCGTCGCCTACGCCGTGGCGCAGCAAGATCTGTTCTTCGCGGCGGTGGTCGCGGGTGAGTGCGCGTACCAGCAGGGTAACCTCCCCGCGGACTTCAAGGGCAGGCCGGAGTTCAAGGATATCGCCCTGCCGTGCGGGCTCCTCGTCGGCTCCTTCCTGGCGATCCAGACGGACAACGGTATCGTCACCCCGGGTGGGCTGGTGCTGGGAGCGGCTGCGTGCGGACTCGCGGGTAAGATGTTCCTCGATCGATTCGACGCGATCGACGACGACGGGATGGACTGGCCGGGACCACGGGTGTTCCCAGGGACCGGGATCCTCTTCGCGCTCTTCGCGTTCCTCGCCAACGTGGAGGCCCTCCCACGGATCATGGGCTCGGCGTGAGGATGAATGATGATGATTGATTTCGGGGATGAGTTTTGGCGGCGGCGCGGCGTAGACGACGTAGACGACTACTAGTAGAAAAGAATTCGCACTTTCACTATTGAAAACTTCCGTCTCGCTACTCGCTCTTACTTACAAACAAAACGCGTACGACGAGCCGATCAGAGCTTGCCCGTGCTTTGGGCGCCTTCGGTCTTCTTGGTGCCGGCGAAGTCGATGTACTTGCCGTTGCAGTAGGCGTCGGTGTTGTACCACTTGTGTCCGAACTTGGTGCCGTGCTCCATGGGCTCGCCGTTGCGCTTGAACTTGCGCTCATTGGACACCTCGCCCTCCGCGATGCCGAGGTTGATCGCCATCTGGACCGGGTTGAGGGTACCGGTGATGATGGGGAGGAGAAGCGCGGCGACGGCGCCGGTGCCGAGAAGGACCACGGCACCCGCGCCCGTCACGGCCCCGGCGTACTCGGGGCCGAAGAGGTCACCCGCGAAGGCGGGGTTGGCGGCGACGAGCGCGGAGACCGCGGCGGTGGTGGCCGCGAGGGTGGGCTGGCGCGCGGCGACGGAGACGGACTCCTGGGTCATCGAAGGAAGGGGGAGTCCAAGGTGAGCGATCGGGGTGATTTTTCGCGACTGCCGGCCGGTGACGGAATTATTTGTTCGCGGGAGGGGCCCGCGGGTCGGGCGGGGGGACCGGGTGCTCACCTTCTTCTGGGCGGCCATCACGACGCGGGCCTGTGGATGGGGATTGGACGCGCGGGACGTGCGATATCGTCAGTTCCGTGCGTGCGATCGATCGACGCGCGGTTCCCCCGGGTCGCGGGCGAACCGAGGAGCGCAGTCATTTTCTGGATATGATGGCTGCCCTCGTGGGAAAAATCGTGGCGGGGGCGCCGCGGGGGGAGGGTGGACTCACCGCACGGGCGGGCTTGGCGGCCGCCTTGGGGGCGACACGCACGCGGGGGGCGAGGGAAACGTTGAGGGCGACGGCGTTCATCGTGTACGTGTGTCGTTGAATGGATCCCGAGGAAGAGATGACGTAAGAGGTGAACGAGCCGGATCGCGGGTTTGGCACGGGCCGAGCTGCTCGGATGGCATTGACCAATCAGCGCGCAGCAGGGATTTACGGCCTCGGCCAAAACCGTTTCTCTCTTTCTCGCGCCTCGCCTTCCGCTCCGTCCCACCTAACGCACCAGCGCGCCGATCACCGCGCGAATGGAACTCACGAACGTCGGATTCTCAATCTCCGGCGACTCCTCCATCATCTTGACCAGCCGCGCCGCACGGGTCTCGTCGAATTCACCGGTTTCTGTCTCCGCGTCGAAGTTCATGTTCGGTAACGTCGGGAGCGGCTTGGGTTTCCAGTCGCGATTCTTGGGTTTCCAGTCGCCATTCGCCGACTTGATGAACTTGACCGGCGTCGGTGACTCACCGCCCGCGTCGGCGACGGCGGGAGGCGGCATCGAGACGCGAGCCGAGTAGTCTGCAGCGGGAGCCGGGAGCGCGACCACCGCGGCGATCTTCTCTGCGACGAACTTTTCGAGCGCGCGATCCACGGCTCTCTCCGCGTTCACCGCAGCCTCCGCCGCGCGCTCCGTCCGCTCCGCCATCGCCCGTAGCGTCGACTCCACGCGCGCGAAATCCGCGGCGCGGTCGCGTTCCCCTTTACCGATCGAAGCCCCGATGTCGTCGGCTGTTTGTCGCGCCGTCGCCTTCACCGCCGCCACGACGTCGGCGCCGTGTGCGTCTGTTCGTTCCGTCAGGCGCTTGATCTCCTCGGCGTGCGCGGTCCTCGACGCGACGAACTCCGCCCTGAGCGCCTCGATCTGCGCGCGGAGGCCGAGGCCGTCCGCGGCGGATGGGACGCGTTCGACCGGGGTGTCCTCCTCGTCGGCGTCGGATGGGGCTTCGAGGATGGACTTCGGCCTGCGAAGCGTCGCAGCGGGCTTTTGTGGCGGCGCCAGCCGTTGCCTCCGTCCGAGGGCTCGGTTCGGGTCGTCGTTCTCGTCGTCGGTGCCGTTTGGGGACGCGAGGAGCATCGTCATCGCGCGCGAACGCGTCGCCTCGCCCGTCGTTTCGTCATCCTCTTCTTCTTCTTCGTCGTCCAACGCAGGTACGTTCGCGGCGGCTTTTTTAGCGGCTTTAGCGACCGACTCAGCCTTTGGCGACCTCACGTTGTTTCGTGGGGAGAGCGGGGGCTTACCGGTGCCCCGCGGCGAGACCGGCGGCGTCTTCTTCTCCCCTCCTCTCTTGTTGTCCATGGCCGAATGGGGTTTATCGGCCGTATCGTCGCGGGGGAGAAAGTCGGAGGCGTCCGACATCCTGCTATCGTCCAGGGTGCTGTCGAACGTGCCGGAGAGCCCGAACGCCTCCGCCGTCAGAAACATCCCGTTCCCGCCCTTCTTCCCCGTACCCTCGCCGCCGCCGATGCCGGTGAGGTTCAGCGGCTTCACCTCCGGCTTCCTCGACGCTTCCAGTGACGCTCCAGACGGGTCACCGGAAGCTTCGCCACCCGCGGGCGTCTCGAACCTATCCGAACTCGTCGTCCCGCTTCGGTGGAAACTCTCGACGAGGGAGAAATCCTCCAGCCGCAGCACGGTCGTCTCGAT
>Ga0115567_10006489_pt1 | contig 11187 bp, 9 predicted proteins | sample COGITO_mtgs_1204_2_FD_88679 | JGI IMG/M metagenome (GOLD analysis project Ga0115567, IMG submission 88679) | Pelagic marine microbial communities from North Sea - COGITO_mtgs_120412 | ecosystem: Environmental > Aquatic > Marine > Epipelagic | place: Germany:Helgoland, sampling site Kabeltonne... | reverse complement strand
GTCTTCAACGTCGAATTCGATTTCAGCAATTTCTGCCATTTCTCCTTCTTCAACGTCGTCGTCATCTCCGTCCTGTAGGTCGAATTCTTCTAGTGAAGCTTCTTCTCCTCCAGTTGTTGGGAATTCATCTTCGTCAGCGTCGTCGTTGTCGTTTCCGTCAACGTCGTCGTCGTCTCCATCAGTGTCAGTATCAACTACAACTACTGTTGCAGCACATGCTGATGTGTAAAGTGGTCCAGTAACTGGTCCAACGATTCCATCAACTTGTACACCTGCTGAAGCTTGGAATGATCGTACTGCTGCTGCAGTGATTGGTCCAAAGATTCCGTCGATGTTTGAGTTAGGATTGTTTCCTAGAACTGCTAAACATGTTTGTAGATCACGAACTTGTTGTCCACGTGATCCGTTTTTCAATAGTCCGCCTTGGTATACAAATGTAGTACCAGCTGAAACTGTTGTTCCACCTTGCAGTGCTGCAATCTGTGCAAGCAATGCATCAATTTGAGACTGTTGTGCATTAGCTGAAACTGATCCTGTAAGGAAAAGTCCAAGAGCTAACGCAGTTGTCATTACAAATTTTTTCATAATTTCTGTGTTTAATTAAAATAAATTTTTATAAAAATTTATTTAGAAATTCTTTTACATATATAAAGTAATAAATTTAATAAATAATATGAGAAAGAATTGGTTTCTAAATAAGTTGTTTGAGTAATGGAAGAATTTCGACATTCTTTGATTCCATTATCCCTAGGTTCTTGCGCGCACAAGCAACCTAGTGGCGCCGAATATTTCGACACGGCACCGCGCTCGCTTGGAGCGTTCTTCTTTTTGAATATTAGAAGAGAAATATAACGGCCAGGGTTATATACCCTGGCGCTGCCAGTAGTCTAGCACATGATTCAAAACCATGGCAAGGCACCAGCAACAATTATATTTCGAGCCAGCCATGAATTATATAAATAAAACATACATGATGCTCACTGTATATAACGAGCAACTCGCACGTATATTACAGTGTATAAAATAATATAACAAAATAATATAGATGTCAATATACCTATTAAAAAACAACGAGGCGCTGCCTTCGATGTTTTTTAATAACTTAAATTATACTTACTCCATCTGCGTGAACCTTCTTTGGCGACAAGACCTTCAGAAATTAATTCGTTGAGATCACGTTGAATTGTCTTTGAAGAACAATCTTTGAACAATGCACAAATATCATTAATAGAAGCATCTCGTTTTTGTTTTAATATTTTGAGAATGTTTTCCTTTCGCTCTTCTTTGGCGTGATTAACCTTTGGTGCACGTTTTTTCTTTTTAGGCTGTTTCACGCCTTTTCTATTATCAAAGTAGTCAGCATGATTACGTTTTGGTGTAGCTGGTTTCTTTACGAAAACAGGCTCACTTTCTGATGTCTTTGAAAAATCATCTTTTGTTTCATCAATGTCCTTTACATTGCTTGGTAATGATTTTTTTATTGATGTTGCTGTTGGTGTGTCTTTTACTTGAGATTGTGTTGGTTCGTTTGTATCATCGTTTGCAAAGAAATCTTCTCGAAAACTAAATTGCGATACTGCCAAGGTATTGTTTGATCTTTTGTCATACGGCATGCTTTTTTTAATTTGATCAGCGATACGAGTACCGATACTGTTCATTTCTTTGTTAATAACACTATGGTTCATATCTGAAATTGAACCGTGAGATAGCAAGATACCCAGATATGAAATAGATGCTAAAAGATTATTATGAACAGCTGACAAGGTTTCGACCCGCAATTGTTTTTGCATATGGGTTGCCTGATGTAGATTACGCATAACATCAGTTATTGTTTCTCTTAAACAATGTCTTATAGGATCTCGTTCATCTAGAAAATCAGTAACCATGTAAATAGCCGTTACTATCTTGGTAGAACGTTCTGCCAAGGAAACATACGTTTCATGATCAAAGACATTATAGTAATTAGAAAAATTTTGAGAATTCATTAGGTTAGAACGCTTGTAGGAATGTATCTCTGATTTCTGGGGTGTATTATTTGTTGTGTCTTTTTGATTGTTCATAATGTCTTTTATAGATGTTTCTTCTATTAATTTAATTATTCACATAAAATTAAACTTGTCAATTTCTTTAAATGTCTCTTTGTATGTCTTTTATAATTACTTTTTTAAAAAAATCATACATATATATGTATGATTTTTTTAGGCTCACATATATTCTCTACCTATAATAGGTATACATATTAAAAAAAGATATACCTATAATATATAGCTCAAGGCGGATATGCTATTATAGAGATATCTAACCTATCAAAATATATATAATTATGGCAAAGAAACGAAAGAAAAAATCAGCAGTAAAATTTAACGTTGATCCAAAAAAGAAAACTAAATTTAAACGAAAACCAGTACGACTAACTGGCGGCAACAAATATGTAACGGGTACCCTGTATCTGATTGTAGCGGTGTTTTTGATTATGGCCTCTCTTGGATTAGCTGGAGCTATTGGCGTATTTGTGTACAGTAGAATTCTGATGACGGTATTAGGATATGGATTTATTATCCTGCCTATTATTTTATTATTTATTGGATTTCGCGTATTGAAAGAAAAATCAATTAACCTACGCGAAGGAATCGCCCTAGCCGTATTAGGTCTCTCTCTTGTGGGATTGGTTGATATGTTTTTCTCACATGCTGAATTCTCTGCGGGAGGGTTCATTGGAAAATTATTAGGTAATAATTTAGTTGAAGGATTTGATATTTATTTCTCATCTATTCTATTAATAGGTACGACAATCGTATCATTGTTCCTGTTGTTAGATCCAAAAATGAATCGCGTTAAAAAAATCCGCGAAACTATTGATGAACAACGTGAACACATAGCAGACAAAAAAACCGAAGAAGAAAAAATAAATGAACAGATTGAAATAGCTCTAGAGAAAAAAGAATCCGAAGAACCAGCCGAGAAAAAATCATTTTCTATTCCAGGAATTACCAAGAAAAAAGAAACCAAAAAAGACGACGATATTATCATGGATGCAGGCGGCGTATTCGCATCATCGTATATTATTCCTCCCCTATCGTTATTAGGTAAAAGTAGCGGGAAACCATCAACCGGCGATATCAAAGCAAATGCAAATTTGATACAACGAACGCTTTCTAATTTTGGGATCGCTGTAGAGATGGATGAAATTTCAATTGGCCCAACCGTCACGCGGTACGCAATGAAGCCAGCCCAAGGAGTACGGTTGTCAAAAATTGCTAGCCTGCAAAACGAACTTGCATTAGCATTGGCAGCAAAATCAATTCGTATCGAGGCACCTATTCCAGGACGATCGCTCGTAGGTATTGAAGTTCCCAATACAAAAAAATCAACGATTGGACTGGGGTCATTATTGGCAGAAGATGCCTTTAAAGATGCTAGCAAACCATTACTCGTTTCATTAGGTAAAGGAGTTTCTGGAAAATCACATTTCGCAAATATTGGAAAAATGCCCCATGCATTGATTGCTGGTGCGACTGGTGCTGGTAAATCAGTAACCATTCATAATATTGTGATGTCGTTGTTATATAAAAATGGCCCTGACATGTTGCGGTTTATTATGATTGATCCGAAACGAGTGGAAATGACCTTGTACAAAAAAATTCCTCATCTACTGACACCCGTAATTACTGACCCAAAAAAGGCAGTATTAGCACTGCAATGGGCGGTCAAAGAAATGGAAAGGCGTTATGATGTATTACAAAAAAGTAGTGTTCGGGATATTGATTCATATCACAGCACCATCGTAAAACCAGCCTACAAAGACCTTTCGGCCGAAGAAATACAAGACCTAGCCGGCGATGGCGAACTACCAGAAAAAATGCCCTATATTGTAGTAATTATTGACGAGCTTTCAGATATTATGAGCTCGTACCCACGAGAGCTAGAGGCATCAATCGTGCGATTGGCACAGATGTCACGAGCTGTTGGTATTCACTTGATGTTGGCAACACAACGCCCATCGGTAAATGTTATTACGGGATTAATCAAGGCAAACGTCCCTACTCGTCTGGCATTAAAGGTGGCATCACAAATTGATTCACGAACAATTCTAGACAAACAAGGAGCCGAAAAACTATTGGGATATGGAGATATGTTATACAAAGGCGAGGGATCAAACGAACCTGTGCGTATTCAATGTCCGTTTGTATCAGAAGATGAAGTAAAAAAAGTCGTAGAATATATTCAAAAGAATTATAAATATGAACTGGACGACACTATTTCATTAGCTGATGAACAACTGGAAGATGGCGCTGGTGGTGTGAGCCTAGGCAGTGATCAAGACGAAGATCCATTATACGAAGAAGCAAAGCAAGTTGTAATAGCTAGCAAAAAAGCATCAACATCGTATCTGCAACGCAGACTATCTGTTGGCTACAGTAGAGGAGCACGTATTGTTGATATGCTAGAAGAACGAGGAATTATTGGTCCACAAAATGGATCAAAACCACGAGACGTGTTGGTCAAAGCAGAAGAGTCGGTTGATATTCCTGATGATACAGAGACCAACGACTAGTATGGAACGAGCACCACGAACACTTCTCTTTCGGGGAATTGGTATTGTATTCTTTATTTTGATTATTATCTTTGCGTACAATCGTTTTGGAAGATATTTGCATGGTCCTGAAATACAAACCATATCTATTACCGATTACCAAGAAATAACACAACAACCATTAGTTATAAATGGGACAGTTTCAAACACTGAAACAATGTTTATCAACGGACGACAGGTCAGCCTGACTGACGACGATACTTTTCAGGATATCATTGTTCTCTCGACAGGAAGGTCTATAATAGAGATAGAGGTAATTGACTCATTTGCAGCACAGCGAAGTTACCGTTACACGATTGTGAATACGGCGGCATCATTTGAATATGAACCAAACCTTATGCAAGCACAAACAACAATTCCCGACGAAACAACTGACGAATCATTACTAGAATCAGAAACAATTAATTAACATACCTATGGCATCAAAGAAACCAGAAAAAGAAACAGAAGAAAAAACTCCAAAGAAAGCAGAGAAAAAACCAACAGAAGCACAAAAGAAAAAAGAAGCCGCAGCAACGCACCTGCAAGAAACAGTTGATATGATCCAAACAAAATTTGGAGAAGGCGCAATCATTAAACTAGGAGATGCACCAAAAGTAGACATTGCTGCAATTTCAACAGGATCAATCGGATTGGATGACGCGCTGGGAGTTGGTGGTATCCCTCGAGGTCGCGTTGTTGAAATCTATGGTCCTGAGGCATCAGGTAAAACAACACTGACACTTCATTTGATTGCAGAAGCTCAGAAAAAAGGAGATGTATGTGCATTTATTGATGCCGAGCATGCGCTGGATCCATTATATGCAAAAAATATTGGCGTAAAAACTGATCAGCTGTTGGTATCACAGCCAGATAATGGAGAGCAAGCACTTGAGATTGTAGATAGTCTTGTTCGCTCAGGAAATGTTGGTCTGATTGTTGTAGACTCTGTTGCAGCACTAACACCCAAAGACGAAATAGAAGGAGACATGGGAGCACATCACGTGGGAAAACAAGCGCGTCTTATGTCTCAGGCACTGCGTAAACTGACTGCTATTGTATCAAAATCAAATACTACGGTTATTTTTATTAACCAAATTCGAATGAAGATTGGAGTAATGTTTGGATCTCCTGAAACAACACCAGGAGGAAAGGCATTAAAATTCTATTCATCAGTACGATTGGATATACGACGAATTGCTCAAATCAAAAAAGGTGAAGAAGTCGTCGGATCACGAACACGCGTAAAGGTAGCCAAGAACAAGGTAGCTGCACCATTTCGAAAAACAGAATTTGATATTATCTATGGAGAAGGAATTGCCAAGAACGGAGAGTTGTTGGCATTAGGAGAGAAGTTTGGGCTTATCAAAAAAGCTGGAGCATCTTACACCTATTTACCACCAGAAGATGCAAAAGACATGGAAGAAGTGAAACTTGGTCGCGGATATGACGCAGCACGAAAGAAACTTGATTCAGAAACAAAACTGATGAACATGCTTGAGAAACAGATTCGAAAAGCCATGAAAGAAGACGCAAAAAAATAACCCAACAAACAAAAACCGGATAATCTGGTTTTTGTTTTTTCTATGATACGATATGGCTATGAACAAGGATTTAGAAAACGCATTAATCATTTTTACTGATGGATCATCATTGGGAAACCCTGGTCCAGGTGGATGGGGAACCTTGATGATTTATCCAAAATTAGACGAAGTTATCGAGCTGGGTGGAACTAAAATAAAAACTACGAATAACGAAATGGAATTAACCGCTATTGTCTCAGCGCTATCTTATGCGATGAATAGTGAAGCTCCTGCCTATATTTATACCGATTCACAGTACGCAATCAACGGTATCAACAAATGGATGTACGGCTGGGAAAAAAATGGCTGGCAAACCCAAAACAAAGAATCAATCAAGAATAAGGAAATATGGCAATTATTATACGACCTGGTAACTAATAGACCTAAAAATTCATTACATTTGCAGCATGTTCGTGGTCATGTTGGTGTTCCTGGTAACGAACGCGTTGATGATATTGCACGGGAACTAGCCGAGGGAATTAATGTTCCATTATACAGAGGAACGCTGAGTGATTACCCTATTCGAAACGTACTGCAAATACCCAGTTCAGAAGAACAATCATCAGGTGCTAAAAAATCATCTTCTAAAAAAGCCTATAGCTATTTGTCATTAATTAACAAAGAACTAGAGCGGCATGATACCTGGCCAGAATGTGAAGCACGCGTTCGAGGTAAAAATGCTAAATATAAAAAAGCATTATCAGTCGAACATGAAAAGGAGATTTTGAAAGAATGGGGTGTAGAAAAATAACACTAGTATAAATACTAGTGTTATTTTTCTATCTTTAACCTATCATTCTATAGAATGATAGGTTGATCTATTCGAGTTGAAAAAACAACAGCTAGCTGTTGTTTTTATTTATAATGACATCAATCGCAGGTAACGATCCTTTAACCAGAAAATCAAGCATCGCTCCTCCACCAGTCGAAATAAAATCAAAATTTTTTTCTAGGTTTTCTTCTAAAATAACGGTTGCCGTATCCCCGCCTCCCGTTACCGAAAAGGCTGTACTATGAGAAATACTATCAGCAATTGAAACTGATCCTGCAATATATCCGTCTTCATATTTTCCCATGGGTCCATTCCACAGAATGGTATCTGCTGATGCAATGATAGTTTCAAACAGCTGTTCAGTCTCGGGTCCGATATCCAACATCATATTATCTGTACCTACCTTGTCTGTATGAACAACATCGCCATGTTGATCGACGGCGTCGACTGGCAGAATTATTTTTTCATCATGCAGCATTGATGATACGTCTACATCATCAGCAAAAGAAGTTCCAATTTCAAAACCTTGAGCTTTTAAAAATACGTTCGCAAGTGCGCCACCAACTAATGCATACGAAATATGTGGTAATAGCTGCTGTAATAAGTCTAGTTTGGTACCAAATTTTGCTCCACCTAAAATAAGTACCGTATTATTTGATTCATTCGACAATACTTTTTCAAGATGTTCTATTTCATCTATCATCTGCAATCCGAAATATGATGGAATATGTTTTGTTATGTCATGAACACTTGCATGTTTACGATGGGAAACCGAGAAGGCATCATTCACATAATAATCACAAACAGCAATAATTTCGGTTAGAAATGAACTATCATTTTCAAGCTCTCCTGGATGTTGCCGCACATTTTCTAGCATCACAACTGATCCATGTTGCATATTATTGATTGTATTAATAATTAATTCATTATTATAACGTGGCATAAACCCCATATCAATATGTTGGCTCATGTATTCGTAAATAGGTTTCAGCGATTCATCAGGCTCTCTGCCTATATGACTGATTAATACGACACGTGCACCCTTATCACGTAAATATTCAATTGTAGGGTATGATTTTATGATACGCCAGTCTTCGCCTGGATCTACGGTTCCGTTTTCTCCTAGTGATGTATTTACATCAATACGCACAAGGACGGTCTTGCCTTCCAGGTTATCGATTGTTGTTATTGCCTGTTGTTTTATTTTCTCAGTAATAGTTTTCATATACTTAGTATACCAAAACGGAGGATTTCTCCATAAAAAAACAACCATTGATTGGTTGTTATGATGATTGTGGAAACATTTCTTTTTGCATATGATCTTCGACAAGTCGGAACATTGTCATCAAGATACGTGGATCATGTGAAACGCGCCCTACCAAGAAACCATCTACCTCGGCATTTTTCAAGAAGTCTTCGATATTTTTGTCATCAAGTGATCCTCCGTAAAGAAATCTAATTTTTGACATTGCGGTCGCTGTTTTAAATATTTTTTGTAATTCTTTTTTGATAACTTCTAATGCCTCCATATATTCAACCGCCGTTGCGGGTGTCTTTTTGTCAGAACTAATAGCCCAGATTGGTTCGTAGGCTACGATTATATTTTCTGGAGTTTTTTTAGGTACTCGATTAAAGACATCTTTTAATTGTTGGGCTAATGCCTTTTTCCAATTTTTGTCGCGAGATTCTTCTCCTACGCAGACGATGGGTGTCAATTCGTGCTCAAGAACGGCCGTTACCTTACGCGAAACATCAGATTTTGTTTCTAAATGTCGTCGTTCTGAATGACCTAAAATAATATATTCAGCTCCAGCATTTTTCATCATTAATACTGATGTTTCCCCTGTTCGTGAACCTGATTCTTCGGGATAGGCATCCTGACCTCCGACGCGATAATTTTTATTATCAACATGCGCAGCAACCTGGTTGACATACATGTGTGGCGGACAGCACACCATGGTAGTATATTCTAATTTTGAAACGACATTTTTGATTGAAAGAAATAATCCTGTCGCGTCTTTTTCAGACGTCACATTCATTTTCCAGTTTGCGACAATCATTTTTTTAGGTTTGTGTATCATGATGGCAATTATACCATACCGATTGGTTTTCCTGAAATTTATATAAAAAAACCCTTGTAAAACAAGGGTTTTGCGCTATAAGGCCCGCCGGCTCACATTCTATTGTTTGATAATTTTCTTTACTGTAATCGAATTATCGTCTGAGATAATATGCACAAAAATAATACCTGTTGAGTAGGCACTAATATCAATTGAATCAGCTGATCCTTGAATATCAAGAATTTTTTGACCTAATTGATTATAGCCTTGTATTGATTGAATAGTTATTCCTGAATTATCAGCAATATCAATAAATACACGATCAGATGCTGGATTGGGATAGAGCGTGATTGCTGTATCAAAATCATTATCATCAATACCAAGAATCATACAACCATTAGTACCAACATTGGTACCTGGTTCTGTTTCAGGGCATTCATCATCAGCGTTACGGACTCCATCATTATCACAATCAGCATTTTGCCAAACGGGATTTGTTGGGTCGTGTTCACCTGGTGTTCCTCCTATACATGGATCATTGGGTTCATCATCGTTTACATCGGGTGTTCCGTCTCCATCACTGTCAACTTGACCGGTGAGGTTTTTATAGAAACCAGCAAATGGCTGATTATTTGGAAAACCTGTTCCCGTATTACCTAATACAAAGATTTCAGGAAATTCGTCACCATCGCTGTCAAAGAAGATAGCTTTGCCTTCGAATACTCCTTGGAATTGCTGGTTTGAAACAGACATATTACCATTACCATCATTAATTAATAGTTTTGTAATATTTTGGCTATTATTATCAATGTCTCCAGTAATCAATCCATCAAGATCGCCATCATTATCAACATCAGCTAAATCAGTTGAACCGAATGATGCCTGGGGTAATGATTGAGTATCAATATTAAAAATACCGTTACCATTATTAAACGCAATTCCTCCGAACTTATTTCCAGTGCTTCCTGATAATAATAAATCAACTGAATTATTATTATCAATCATTCCAGCAGAGATACCTCCAGCTGCCAAATCAGGTAATCCCGCGTTATTTGCAACAGGAGGACCAAAAGTTCCACCCGTATTCATACGAACGATTGTTTTAGGCAATTGTGATAATACACCAAAATAAACCAAATCCAAGAATCCATTGTTATCAATATCAACCAAAGCTGAATCGCCAGCTGGAAGACCAACAAAGACCTGACCACTGTCAGAGAAACATCCATTCCCGTCATTTATTAGCAGCATTGCCACGGCATCGCTGTCTTCAATTCCAGAAATAAATACATCCAAATCGCCATCATTATCAACATCACCAACAGCAATGCTTAATGAATACATTCCTGGTCCAAGTGAATTACAGCCTTTTGAGCTAAAATTTTCTCCACCGAGGTTTTCAAGATATTCCAAAACATCACCATTTAAGTTTCTACCGCCATAAATAATATCGTCATCGCCATCGTTGTCAAAATCTGCAACTGCAACATCACTGTCAGTAACATCCTGGATAGACATTGAACTATTTATCACATATTGTGAATCATTATTAGTATAAAACTGTGATCTAACAACCGTGTTTGAGGTTGTAGCTATAACGCCTGTTAACGATAAATCATCGTCATTATCGTTATCAAAATCGCCAGCAACAACTGTTCCCTGGATCAATCCTTGATCTGCAAAGACATCAGCTTGTTGTAATTCAAATGTTGGATTTATTTGTCCATAGCCAATAGCTACCAACAAAAATGCTATCATACATAGTATTTTTTTCATAAGTATTTAATTTTAAGGTTATTTATATTTATTGTACTACATTGTATTGTATTTTGTCAAGAAAAAAAACACATAGTTTGTGTTTTTAAAGACCTCTACCGCCGCCTCCTGAGCCTTGGTTTGCTGAACATGCAGCATCTGAACCAGTACCTGTTCCATTACATGACCACGTATACGTTCCTGGGCCTCCTTTTTCTCCTGGGTTTGTTTGCACCGTTGATGCATTACCTGCTGAACATAGGTTTGATGATGGAGCTGAGCTGTAGGTTCCTCCGTCTGCTGATCCACATTGACCGTTGATAGCTAACTGCCCTCCACCACCACTTGTTCGGTTTGCACTACAGGTTGCGGTAGATCCGCCATTGGTTCCATTACATGACCATCGCCATGAACCGGTTGTATCTGCTGGTGTATTAGCATAGG